>Ga0157290_10000065_pt1 | contig 30963 bp, 35 predicted proteins | sample NitcycUS149409B1_FD_108389 | JGI IMG/M metagenome (GOLD analysis project Ga0157290, IMG submission 108389) | Soil microbial communities from Arlington Agricultural Research Station in Wisconsin, USA - Nitrogen cycling UWRJ-S149-409B-1 | ecosystem: Environmental > Terrestrial > Soil >...
AGGTCGCCGATGAGTTTTTCCGCAAGAAGTAGTTGGGCGGGAGTTCCTTGAACAAAGATGGCGTTCTGCGAGGGCACCAGGTAGACCTTATCTGCGGGATCGAGAAGGTTGCGCAGGGCGGTTGTGATCTCGGTCACGTCGTGGACCTGGCTGACGTTTGTCAGATAGAAGGTGCGGACAGAGTTCGTATTGGGGTGGGCGTCTGCTGCCTTCGTTTGCCCTTGTGCGGAGTGACCAGTGCACAACACCGTCAGTGTGATGCCGAGAAGTCCGTTTGCGAGTTTCATCCTGTATCTCCTTCTTATGCTGTTCTTCGAGTTCATTGTTTTTCTCCCGATGCGGGAGGTTCAAAGAAGTTCTGGAAGTCTGCTTTTTCCTCGTTCTCCTGCCGGAGCCGAAGTTGGGTGTTGAGCATGGCGAGTTGCTGCGGATCGCCCCTGTGCGCGATGCCGATCAGAAGCTTCTCTTGTTCCGTCAAAGGGAGCGGAGGCGCAGGCCGGCTGGGCGCGTGCATCGCTTCAAGCAATTGAGAGTCTTCCCGACGGGCGGTCCCTGTTTTATGTCCCTTCGGTCTTTGCGGTGTCTGGACACGGGGTGCGGAGGAGACCTGCGCCTGAGGGCTTGATGGCGCCCGCGCAGGTTGCAAGGATGCTGTGGTGTTTTCCGGCGCTGCGGCATGATGAGGTTTCATTCGGAAGAGAGCTGGAACAAACAGTGCCACGACGAATAGACCTGCAAAGGCTGCTCCGAATGCGAAGGATCTAGTTCCAGACAGAGAGAGCCACGCGGGCGCGCTTTTACGTTGAGAGTGGATGGCATCCTGCCGCTGCAGTGTTCTTAGAATGCGAAGATTCATCTCTGAAGGAGCCTCCGCGTTGCGCAGAGCTGCGAGGATTTTTTCAACCGCTTCTTCCGAGTGGTTCATCTTCTCTCTCCTTTCTCAAGCCGATCTTTCAGACGTGTGCGTGCGCGAAAGAGCAGGGCGCGCACGGCGGATTCGCTTCTTCCCATGACCTCTGCGATCTCTGCTGTCCCGAGTTCGTCGATGGCGGATAGGAGCAGCGCGTGGCGTTCTGGTTTGGGCAAACGTTCAAGCTCGCGCAGTACAGATTGCATGCGTTGGGTTGCCTGCATGGCCTGATCGGCGGGTAGATTGCTTCCGGCGAGACTCTCGATGAAGAGCTCGTCCCACTGTTCGGGGCGCACACGCCGCGTGCGATCAAGCGCGAGATTCCACGCGATGCGCACGAGCCAGACGCGGAGGTCTCGCACTGCGGGAAGCGAACGACGATGCTGGAGGACGCGGACGAAGACGTCCTGCACTACATCTTCCGCCTCTGCTGGATTGCGCAGAATGGAGTGAGCGACGCGAAAGAGAAGCGTGGAGTATGCCTGTACGAGGACGGCGAGATCGGCCTCCGACCACGCATCCTCCTTGATGGGAGACAACGCCAAGCTCCATCCCTCGATTGACCCCATATGTCCCTTCTAAGAGGACAGACGGGCGAGTTCAGATTTCGCTCGGATTTGTTTTAGGCGTGTTTGCGGTCCAGGGCGTCGGCAGCGATCCAGCCGGACATCATCACCATGGGCATGCCTGGGCCGGGATGGGCTGCACCGCCTGCGAGGTAAAGGCCTTCAATCTCGCGGGAGACGTTGCTGGGCTTGAAGGCTCCCTGATAGAGGCCATGCGACGAGAGACCGTAGATGGCTCCGTTCAGAACGCGGTAGCGGTCGTGAATGTCCTGTGGCGTGAGCGCGTGTTCGAAGACGATGCGATCTTCGATGTCGTGAAGGCCTGCGGTGCGCTTGAGTTTGTCGAGGATGACCTGGCGATAGGCCGGGAACATCTCTTTCCAGTTGTGGTGCGGACGCAGGTAAGGGGTATGGACGAGGACATACAGCGCGTCTCCACCATGAGGTGCTGTCTCCGATTCGGTACCGGTAGTGGAGGCGAGGTAGCACGTAGGGTCGGGTGCAGGTTCGCCGAGATCGTAGATGTGGTGAAACTCTTCGTGCGGATCGCGGGAGAAGACAAAGTCGTGATGGGCGAGGTGCTCGTATCGCTTGTTCAGGCCGAGGTAGAGCACCACGCCGGAGCAGGCGGGTTCATACTCGCGCTTGTCGTTGAAGTGTCTGGCTTGTTCGCGCGGAAGAAGCTCGCGGTAGGTGCGCACGGCATCTTCGTTACTCACGATGGAGTCGAAGGCGAAGTGTTCCCCCGTGGTGAGGGTGAGGCCCGTGACCTTATGTTCGTGCGTGGTGATTTGTGCAACGTCGGCGCTGGTGCGGTACTGCACGCCGAGTTCGCGGCCGAGCTTGATGAGCGCTTCCGGGATGGCGCGCGTTCCGCCCTTCGGATACCAGATGCCCTCCGAGGTCTGCATGTGGCCGATGGCGCAGAGGATCGCAGGCGAGTTGTCGGGAGAAGAGCCGACGTACTGCACGAAGTGATCGAGCATCTGTGCGGCGTTGGGGTCGGAGATGTGTTCACGTATGACGCCGGAGACAGACTTGCCGAGGCGCATCTGCATCACGTCTTTGAGGACCTTGATGTCGAATGCGCCTTTGACGTCGAGCGTGTCCATCATGGAACCGACGGGCTTCCAGAAGAAGAAGTTGTTGGAGATCTCGTGTAGCTTTTCAGAGAGTGCGAGCAGATCGGTGTACTTCGCGCCCATGCCTGGCTTGATCTGGTCGAACGTCGCGGACATCGCTTCGGTGGAATCTTTGAGGTCGAGGATGGTGCCGTCTTCGAAGAAGCAGCGCCATGCGGGATCGAGGCGCACCATGTCGAGGTAGTCTTCGAGGTTGCGTTTGGCTTCGGAGAAGATGCGACGAAGGACCGAGGGCTGGATGAGGATGGTCGGTCCCATGTCGAAGCGGAAGCCTGCTTCGGAGAGTTGGGCTGCTTTGCCGCCGAGCCATGGGTTTTTCTCGAAGACGGAGACAGAGTGGCCACGCGCGGCGAGTACGACGGCGGCGGAGAGACCCGCGAGGCCGGAGCCGATGATGGCTGTGTTTTGCTTAGGCATGCTTCCTCTTGGATGATGCTGGCGCTGGGGAACGCTTCGCGTTTCTTGAAAAGCAGATCCCTTCGCTTCGCTACGGAATGACAAAGGTGAAAGGCTGACAGAATTATGCCGTGGCGATCTGTGGGCTGGATGCGTCGAGTGCGGCGTGTTTTGCCGGGACACCGAGGTCATCGAGAAGAAGTTTCGTAGCGATACGGGCGGATTCGAAGATGACGGGCAAGCCGCTTCCAGGATGAGTTCCGCCACCGGCGAGGTAGAGGCGTTCCGTCTCTTCGAAGCGATTGTTTGGGCGGAGGTGGAGCATCTGGCGAAGGCTGTGCGCCATGCTGAAGGTTGCGCCTTTGTGCAGCGAGAACTCGCTCTGCCAGCCTGCGGGTGTCATGATGCGTTCGGTGCGAATGCGCGAACGCACGTTGCGCAGGCCGAGTTGCGGAAGCTGATCGAGCACCTGTTCGCGGAAGATGGGGGTGTCGCGCTTCCAGTCCACGCCATCGCAGCCATGGGTCACGGGCGCGAGGATATAGAGAGTGCTGTGCCCCTCGGGCGCGAGTGTGCTGTCCGTCACGCTGGCGTTCTGCACATACATGGAAGGGTCCGCGGAGAGGGTGTGGTTCTGCTCGATGTCGCGGAGGTTCTGTTTGTAATCCGCCGCGAGATAGATGGTGTGGTGCGCGACGTTTTCCGCGATGCCTTCGACGCCGAGATACATCATGAAGGTGGAGCAGGAGTGGTCTTTCTTGTCGATGGTGCGGTCGCTCCAGCGTTTGCGGAGATGCGCGGGGATCATCTGCTTCGCCGCAACCGCGAACTCAGCGTTCATGATGACGGCGTCAGCAGTGAGAGCGTGGTTGGGCGTAAGAACGCCTGTGGCCTTTCGGCCTTCGAAGGTGATGCCGGTCACCTCTTCTTCCAGAAGGATACGGACGCCCATCTCGCGCGCGATCCGGGTCATAGAGCGGGTGATGGCACCGCAACCGCCGATGGGGTGAAAGACGCCGTACTCGTATTCCAGGAACGAGAGGATGCTGAAGAGGCCGGGACAGCGGAAGGGCGACATGCCGAGGTACTTCGACTGGAAGGAGAAGCCGAGGCGGATGCGTTCGTCGCTGAAGTACTTTTTGAGCTCGTCGTCGAGCGAGCGCCAAGGGGCGAGCGTGGGAAGCAGCTTCAGCATCTCCGGCTTCGCGAGATCGCGCCAGTTCATGAAGGGCGATTCCAGAAAAGGAAGGAAACGCTCCAGCTTGGAACGGTTGTCCGTCATGAAGCGCTGGAAATTCTTGGCGTCCTCGGGAGAAAAGGCGGCGATGGCGGCTTCCATGCGCACCTGGTCGCCGGTGGCAAGGAGTTCACTGGGAGGACCGCCGCTCTTACTTCCGAAGAGAAGGCGATACTGGGGGTCGAGCTGCTGCATGGGCACTTCTTCGCGCAGGCTGCGTCCTGCGACAGCGTAGATCTCTTCCAGGACGCGCGGATAGAGGAAGAAGGTGGGGCCGTAGTCGAAGGAGAAGCCGTCCTGCACGAACGTGGATGTACGACCGCCTGTGTGATTCCGTTTTTCTACGATGGTGACGTCCACTCCGGCAGAGGCAAGGAGCATGGCGGAGGCGAGACCGCCAGGGCCGGCTCCTATGATGATGACTTGTTTCGTGGACAACTTCTAACTCCCGGTGTCGGCAATGGTATCTCTTCCGACGCAAACGGAGGGTATGCAGATGCTTGCTTCACCCGCACCCATGCATAGTTGTTTCCAGAGCATGAGCCGACGAAAATCCGGTTCAACACTTTTGATGATGTGAAAGTCGGAGCGGGCGGGTGCAGGTCTCGTTTCCGATAACGCTCCAGACAGGCTTAGTCGCGGGTGTCAGTAAGGGTATCGGTGAGATAGAGACGCATCACCTTTTTGAACTCGTCAACTACGCCTTTTCGGTCTTTTGGCGGGGCCTGGCGATAGACACTCAGCATGCCTTTGATGATTTCGACGACGACCTGGGCATGGAGAAAGGCTTGGTCTGCGGTCAGACCGGGCTTCAGGTTCTGGAGCGCGGCGGCGATGGTTCTACGGAGAGGTTCCCGATCCGCCCTGCTGCGGGCGAAGCCGATGGGAGCGCCGAAGAGAGGGAGATAGGCGGGGCGGTCGCGCGCGAACTCCAGGATGCCTTCGATGAAGGCGTCCGCGATAGAGCCCTTGCCTCGTGAAGGCGGACGTTTCAGGAAATTCGCCCAATGCGCCTCCGCCTCATGCATGTACTTCGTGATGAGGACGAGGGCGAGGGCGGGTTTGTCCGGGAAATAGTCGTAGAGGGTGCCGATAGAGGCCTGCGCCTGCTCAGCGATCGCCGTCATGGTGACTGCCTCGTAGCCCAGGTTCCCGAAGAGTTGCTCGGCGGCCTGCAGAAAGCTGGCGCGACGGAGCTCTGCACGGCTCTGTTGCGGGCGGCGTCTTGGATTTGCAGAAGTCGAGGGCACCCTCATATATTAGGAGGAAAGAGAAGTCGAGGGAATCCTCGACTTTGCAGGGGAGGATTTTTATGGGCCCAGCGCTCGCTTCGAAGACCACAGCGTCTGTACGGCAGAATCTTGTACTGGGCATCTGCATGAGCCTTCTGCTTGTGGGTATGGATGTCACGATCGTCAACGTGGCGTTGCCGTCCATTCAGCGCGATCTGCATGCGAGCCTTTCCGGACTGCAATGGATTCTTGATGCGTACACGCTGGTAGTCGCGAGTCTGCTGATGCTTTCGGGCTCGATGTCGGATCGATTCGGGCGCAGACGTGTCTTTCAGATCGGGCTGAGCCTGTTTCTGGTCGGCTCGTTGCTTTGCAGCCTTGCACACAACATTGACCAGTTGGTGACCTACCGCGCGTTGCAGGGATTAGGCGCATCCATGCTGAATCCGGTCGCGCTTTCGATCATTGCGAATGTCTTTACGGAGCCGAAGGCGCGCGGGCGTGCGGTGGGCGTGTGGGGCGCGGTGGGTGGGTTGGCGTTTGCGGTCGGACCTCTGCTGGGTGGGGCTTTAACGCAGGCCGTAGGCTGGCGCTCGATCTTCTGGATCAACCTGCCGATCGGAATCGCAGCCGTCGTCTTAGCGGCGATCTATGTGCCAGAGTCGAAGGCAGCGCGGGCGCGGACGTTCGATCCCGTGGGGCAAGGGTTGATCTTTCTGGGGTTGACAACTCTGACGTATGCGGTCATCGAAGGTCCGCGTGCAGGCTGGGGTTCTCCTTCAATCCGTGGATTGTTTGCCGTGGCGGTCGCGGCGCTTGCCGGGTTTCTCCTCTATGAGTCCAGGCACAAAGAACCCCTGGTCGATTTGCGGTTCTTTCGCAGCGTGCCCTTCAGCAGCTCTACGATCCTGGGAGTCTGCGCGTTCTCCTCGTTCGCGGCTTTCCTGTTTTTGAATGCGCTTTACCTGCAGCAGGTGTGTGGGTTTTCTGCGTTTCACACTGGCCTTTCCACGCTGCCGCTGGCGGTGGCCATGATGGTGGGTTCTCCGTGGAGTGGGCGCCTGGTGGGGCGGTACGGCACCCGGCCATCGCTCTACGCGGCAGGTACGGGATTTCTGCTGAGCACGTTACTGATGACACAGCTTACCCCTGGAACGCCGCTGGCCCTGTTGCTGGTGACCTATGCTTTGTTCGGTCTGGGGTTGGGTATGGTGAACCCGGCGATCACGAACAGTGCGGTGGCGGGGATGCCTTTAGCGCAGGCGGGCGTGGCTGCGGCGATCGCTTCCACGGGCCGGCAGGTGGGTGCGGCGCTGGGCGTGGCGATTGCCGGAACGGTAGTGAACGCGAGCCGCACCAGGGGATCCAGCTTCACGCTGGCGACGCATCCGATCTGGTGGATCATGGCTGGATGCGGAGCGATGGTGCTGCTTCTTGGATGGGTGTCTGCGACGCCGTGGGCGCGTAAGAGCGCGGAGGTTGCAGCGGCTGAACTCATCGCTGTCGGTTAGCTGATGGCGGCGAGATCTTCCGGTGTGTCGATGTCGAATTCGCCGTCGGGCAGTGGAAGTGTGACGACCTCTTTGGATTGCAGCAGGGCGCGGGCTCCGATGTCGCCTTCGAGCTTGAGGAGATCGGGGAAGACGCGTTCCGAGAAGACAGCGGGTGTACCGATTTTGCCCGCGTAGGTCGAAGCGGAGCTCGTGTTGTGGCTACTGGCGATGGTCAGCAGGGCGACGAGATGATCGGCGTTGGCGGCGGGCTGGTCGCAGGTGAGGATAAGCGCCTGCTGCGTCGTGACAGGGAGGGCCGCGATGCCCGTGCGGATAGAGCTGGCCATGCCGGTGGCCCAGTCCTTGTTGATCAAAACGGTGGCTCCGGAGAGTTTGCAGGTGGCCTGGATGATCTCCGCATTTGCTCCGAGGACGATATAGATCTTCTGGACGTTGGCCTGTTGGGTGATTCGGAGGGCGCGGTCGAGCAGCCGTTCGCCGAAGTATTCGACGAGCTGCTTGGGTTGGCCGAGGCGTGAGGAAGATCCCGCAGCGAGGATGATGGCGGCGATGTTGCTCATCGTGAACTCACAGGGCGCATGCGTCGATGGGGATTTTGGTACCGTGTGTTGCCAGTTGTTCGAGAACAGTCTCCTCTGTGAGGACGCGGGGACGCGGTGTGCGGGCGTGCAGTGTGGCTTGAATCTCCGCGATGATCGAGAGGGCCACGGCTTCGGGGCCATCCCCGCCGAGGTCGAGGCCGGTGGGAGCGTTCGTCCGCGCGCAGGCTTCGGAGAGGGAAAGGTTTGCGGCCGGTGCGGCCTCTGAAAGGAGCAGGCTGGAGCGATGTCTGGCACCGAGCAGGCCGAGATACTTTGGCTTGATAGCGAGCATCTGTGTGAGAAGGCGACGGTCTTCTTCGTAGGAGTGCGTCATAAGGACGACGCAGTCCTGCCGATGGACTTCGATCTGTTGCAGGACGCCATGCGCCTGAGGAAACCGCTCGGTGCGGGCGTGTTGGGCGCGGCGGTCGACGACGAAGACATTCCAGCCCATCTCGTGTGCGAGACGGACGAGTGGTTTGGCGTCTTCCCCGGCACCGAAGAGGATCAGGCGCTGGGGCGGGTGGAGGGTTTCGAGGAAGAGATTTTTGTGAGGTGTATCCGAACGAAGATGAGCGCGCAGGGCGACGATCTCTTCCGTTTCGAGATGATCGCTGGCGAAGGTAACGTCGTGAATTTCGTTCAGGACGATGCGCGCGAAGGGCTCATATTGCGTAGCGATACGAAGAGTCTGGCCTTGCAGGGATTCCGCCATGGCCTGGAGTAGAGCAGAGGCCTCAGGCGTATTCGCTGGCTCCAGTAAGAGATCGACTTCGCCTCCACAACCGAGGCCATAGGGAATCTCCGCCGTGTCGTCGAAGGCGGTGGAGTAGTGCTCGAGGACGGCGCCGTCCTTTGTCTTCCACGATGCCTTGCGAAGAAGTTCCGCCTCCAGGCAGCCGCCGGAGATGGTGCCAGCGAAGGTGCCATCCCGCGTAGTGAAGAGCCGTGCGCCGGGGCGGCGGTAGGTAGATCCTGAGGTGCGGACAAGGGTGATGAGCGCGCCCTCGTTTGCGCCGGCGAGGGCGAGGATCTCCCTGCGTTCACGGAGGCTCATCGGTCTTTGTCCCGAAGGTGCATGACTCAGTTTACTGCGCCCTGGCTATCGCTGTCGGGTGGCGTGTAACGGGTCGTCATAGCGTCTGTCGCGAGAACCGGAAGCGACCCGATGCCCGGATGAGGGCAAGCGCGTGATCGCAGGTCCGTTCGATGAGATCAGCGACGCCATTGATACCAAGTTGGCGCAGCGCACGGCGTAGGCGGTGAAACCAAGTCTGCGGCGCGAACCACTTCTGAAGCTCTGTCTTATTTTGAAGCCAAAGAGGAACCAGCATCCATCCCGCACATCGCAAAAGCGCGATGTACGGGCACCCGGACACTTGCTTAGTCAACTATTTTTTCAGCTACTCGGATTTTTCGGAGAAGGTGTGGATGCCGCACTCCAGCTTCTTGCCGCCCCAGCGGCCAGCGCGGGCGTTGTTCGGATCTGTGGAGATAGCGGTGCAGGGCTCGCAGCCGATGGAGGTGTAACCCTTGGCGTAGAGCGGAAGCTCCGGGATTTCGTTGGCGTGGGCGTAGTCGGTGACCTGCTGCCAGTTCCAGTCTGCGAGAAGCGAAGTCTTGAGCAGATGATGACCGTTCGGTGTCCGGTGGTCTTCAATCTTCTTCAGGTTGGCGCGTGTGGGCGACTGTTCGCGGCGAAGGCCGGTGAACCAGAGATTGTAGGGTTCGAGCGAAGCCATCAACGGAGCGACCTTGCGCAGGTTGCAGCAGTCGGTGGGCTGCACGATGTAGAGCAGGCCGCGCTTGGCCTCGTGCTCCACACGGGTTTCTGCTGCGGTGGCATTGATGACGTTCAGATTCCAGGCGGCAGCCATCTGGTCGCGGTAGGCGTAGGTCTCTGCGAAGTGATAGCCGGTCTCGAGGAAGATCACTGGGATATCGGGGATGGCCTTGCGTAGAACGTCGAGGACGACCATGTCTTCCGTCTGAAAGGAGCAGGTGAAGCAGGGACGAGCGTTCGGAGCCGTCGAAAGGATGTGTTGCAGAAGAGCTTCCGGCTGCAGGGCTTCCAAGTCTACGCCGTCGATGACGGCATGGAGGTCGAGCTCCTGATAAATAGCGGCTTCGTTGAGATGGAGTTCGGTCAGTTCAGAGGTTTCCGCGTTCATGCCTTCTCCTCTTCGAAGAGTCTTGCGGCGAGATGCGATGCAGATTTGGCCGTGTCCAGCGTGGGAACGGTGGCCCATGTGCGCAGGTTGGCGAGGTCTTCTGCGGAGATTGCCTTGCTGCTGACGGCGATGGCTCCGGCAAGGTTGGCGGCGCGGATCGCCGACGGCAGATGCGTGATGTGGACGTCGTCCAGAAGGATGGCGTTGTGTCCCGCGTTCTCCAGTTCGTGCGTAACGTGGAAGGCGAGCGACGGTTCGCCGGGGAGATGGGCGAAGAGATGCGTTGTGGCGGTGTCTTCGGTGTTCTCTTCCAGGGCGCGATCGATCATGCCCGCGCCAACGGTGGCGTTGGTGATAGGGTCGATCAGGATGAAGGCACCGGTGATGCGATTGGTGCGATAAGCGTCGAAGAAGAGCGGAAGCGTGGTGGTGAACTCGACTTCGGCGATCTCGTTCAGCGCGATGTCTGCGGCGGCGTGCTGCTCAAGGGTATTTACGTCGACGCGGAAGGCGATCTTCGCAGCCGTAGCACGCACGGTGCGCGTGGTGTGTTTGACAAGGTAGATCTGCCCGGGGGATAGAGGACGCTCGTGCATCCAGACGACCTTGGCGGAGAAGCGCGTCCCGGTGTGGGGCACAGAAAAGTTCTGTGCATCGGGAGCGATGAGCATCTCGCCGCGTGAGAGATCGATCTCGTCGGCGAGCTCCAGCGTAACGGACTGGCCTGCGATGGCGGCGCGAAGATCTCCGTCATAGGTCACGATGCGTTTGACCGTGGTGCGCTTCCCTGAGGGCAGAGCGACGACGTGTTGGCCTGCGTGAACGGTGCCCGAGGCGATGGTGCCGCTGAAGCCGCGGAAGGTGCGGTCCGGGCGCTGCACGAGTTGAACAGGGAAGCGCAGAGGAAGCGAGTTGTCCTCCACGTGGACAGGCACAGTCTCAAGGTAGTCGAGCAGCGTTGGGCCTTTGTACCAAGGCGTGTTGTCGAGGTGGTTTACGACGTTGTCGCCTTCGAGAGCGGAGACCGGAATCATGGTGACGTTCTTGATGCCGAGCTTCTGCGTGAGTGCGAGGAAGTCGGCTTCGATCTCGCGGAAGCGCGTTTCGCTGTAGCCGACGAGGTCCATCTTGTTGACGGCTGCGACGACGTGCGGGATCGCGAGGAGCGAGGCGATGAAGGTGTGGCGTCGGCTCTGCGGAAGAAGGCCCTTGCTGCCGTCGATGAGAACGATGGCGACGTCGGCTGTGCTGGCTCCGGTAGCCATATTGCGTGTGTACTGCTCGTGGCCGGGGGTGTCCGCGATGATGAACTTGCGCTTTGAAGTGGCGAAGTAGCGATAGGCCACATCGATGGTGATGCCCTGCTCGCGTTCGGCGCGCAGGCCGTCGGTCAGAAGGGAGAGATCGATGCGTTTGCCGCCGGCTTTATTGTCGCCAGCGCGGTTGACCTTCGCATTCTGTACGGCGATGAGCTGGTCTTCGTAGACGGACTTCGTGTCGTGCAGAAGGCGGCCGATGAGCGTGCTTTTGCCGTCGTCCACGGAGCCTGCCGTGGTGAAGCGCAGCAGGCCGCGGTCGAGATGATCGTCGAGGAAGGTCTGGAAGTCGGGTGTAGCGGTGAGGGTTGCCATTTAGAAGTAGCCCTCGCGTTTCTTGAGTTCCATGCTGCCTTCTTCGTCGTGGTCAATGGCGCGGTTTTCGCGCTCGGATCGGCGGAAGGTGACGAGTTCCTGGATGATCTCGGGGATGGTGGTGGCTCCAGAGAGAATCGCTCCCGTGCAGGGCGCGCATCCGAGGGAACGCATGCGGCTGAGGATCGGCTTCGGCGTCTCTCCGGGGAGCAGACGTGTGGTTTCGTCCACGAGCGTCACCTGTTCGCCGCGCATCACGGCCATGCGCTCTTTGGCGAAGTACATGGGAACGATGGGGATCTGCTCGGAGTAGAGGTAGAGCCAGATGTCGAGCTCGGTCCAATTGGAGAGAGGGAAGACGCGGATGCTCTCGCCCTTGCGCAGGCGGGAGTTATAGAGGCTCCAGAGTTCGGGGCGCTGGTTCTTGGGGTCCCACTGTCCGAGTTCGTCGCGGAAGGAGTAGACGCGCTCTTTGGCGCGGGATTTCTCTTCGTCGCGGCGTGCTCCGCCAAAGGCAGCGTCGAAGCCGCCGGCTTCGAGACCGTCGAGGAGGCTGCGGGTCTTCAGGGCGCCGCAGCAGTTCTGGGTGCCGAGCTTCCACGGGCTGGCGCCGGAGGCGATGGCTTCCTCGTTACGGTGCACGATCAGGTCGGCGCCGATCTCCTTGGTGTAGGCGTCGCGGAAGGCGATCATTTCAGGGAACTTATAGCTCGTGTCCACGTGGAGCAGAGGGAAGGGGATCTTTCCGGGAAAGAAGGCCTTTTGTGCCAGACGCAGCATGACGGAGCTGTCTTTGCCGATGGAGTAGAGCATCACCGGTTTGGCGAACTCGGCCACGGCTTCGCGCAGGATGTAGATGGACTCGGATTCGAGGGCGCGGAGGTAGTCGAGCTTCTGCGGTGTGAGCAGGGCTTGAGTGTTTTCCTCGGCGGATGCTTCTGGATGCACGACAGCAGTCATGGGCGGCTTTCTGGACTTGTTTTTGGGGGATGCGTCTCGCGTTGTTGAGACTTCGGTCAAGCGCGCTGCGGGCGCGCTAGCGGCTCTCACAACAGAGACAGCGACAACAGGCGTTCTGGAGGGCGTTACGCATCAGTGATTTGATTCTACCAAGGCCGGGGTGGATTCAGCTGCGGCGTTCCGACAGGGTGAGCAGCGGGACCGTCATGGCGGTCGTGATGAGGGCCATCAGGACAAAAAGAGTGAAGAGTGAGCCGCCGAGGATGCCTTCGCGGTAACCGAGGTTCAGAACGATGAGTTCGACCAGACCGCGTGTGTTCATGAGGATGCCGATCTGGGTTGCAGAGGGCCCGGAGCTGCCGCTGAGGCGGGCGGCGAGCGCGGCTCCTAAGATCTTTCCCGCGATGGCGAGGAAGAGAATCACGGCCAGCCAGGTGAGGCCGCTGCTCTGGAACATGCTCCGCTGCATGCGCAGGCCGGTCATGGCAAAGAAGATCGGAAGCGTCAGAGAGATGACTGGCTGGAGCGCTTTCTGCAGGGTGTGCGGGAGGACGGCGCCGCGGATGGGTGTGCGGGGGACGCAGAGGCCAGCGAGGAAGGCTCCAAAGAATGCGTGGATGCCGAGGGCATCGGTGATTGAAGCGCTAGAGAAGGCGAGTGCGACCAGCGCAGCGATCCAGGTCCAGATCTGCGCGTTGCCATAGCGCTTTGCCAGAAGCCCCAGAAGCGGGCGCACGCCCATGAGCATGAAAGCCACGAAGACAAAGAGGACAAGTAGATGGAAAAGCGCACCCCAGAGGCTGCTGTGTGCCTGAAGAAGCGTGAGGATCAGGGCCAGAGCAGACCAGGCGATGAGGTCGTTCGCCGCTGCGGCAAGAAGCGCGTGTGCCGCTGTAGCCGGGGCGATGGGACGGCCTGCTGCTTCGCGATCCGTGAGGATGCGTGCGAGGACCGGCAGAGCGGTGATGCTCATCGCGATACCGACGAAGAGGGTGAAGCCAAGCCGGGAGGCGTTGGGTAGGCCGAAGTGGGGAAAGAGAGCGTACGCGAGCCCAAGTCCGCACAAAAAAGGCAGGGCGACGCTGCCGAACGTGATGGCGAGCGTTGCGGAGCGATTCTGCTGGATCTTCGAAAGATCCAGCTCTGCACCGATGACGAAGAGGAAGAGCACGAGGCCGATGTTGCTGGCGACCTCCAGCGGGTGCATAGTTCCGGGAGCGAAGAGCCAGGCGGAGAGACCGGGAAAGAAGTGACCGAAGGCCAGCGGACCAAGAAGAAGTCCGCCCGCGATCTCGCCGACCACGCGCGGCTGTCCGATGCGCTGGAAGAGCCAGCCGCAGGCGTAGGTGATGAGGAGTAAGGTACCCAGTTGCAGAAGGAAGTGCGCGATCATCATGGATGAGGTTGCTGCTGTTTTCGGCGCTTCTGGCGTTCGGTCAGGACGAGGCCCAGCTCTGTGATGAGGAGGATGAAGCCGATGGGACCGATGCGCGAGCCGAGAGTTCCTGCCCACATGAGTTTGGAGTCCGCCCGCCACTCGATGAAGCCGAAGATAAGACCGACGAGGAGGAGCGCGCTTCCTACCCAGCGGCGGAAGCCAGAAGAGATCACGTTCTTATCGTGCCCCTTAGATCCGGCGAGGATGCGGATAGGCTGGCGTCCAAGACCGTTGTCGTCATAAATACTGCAACGAAGTGCGGGCAGTGCTTCCACCTGTGCAGTGGCGTAGTCCTCTGCCTCTGGGAGGTTGGAGAAGATGACCGCAACGGGCGATTTTGGGAGATCAACCGGCTGAAGATTGGAGAAAAGCACGGCAAACTCGCCTGGAGACATGCGCTCATTCCAGCTCTGCGGAGTGGCTTTCGGGTCGAAGAGTGGAAGGACGCGCATGAAGGATCAGTTTAGCGGCTGTCCGCCTCCTTCGGCGATGGTTGACGCGTAGAGCTTCAACAGAGAGAATAGAGAGCAGTGGGCCTGTGGCGCAGCTGGGAGCGCGCTTCCATGGCATGGAAGAGGTCATCGGTTCGATCCCGATCAGGTCCACCAAACAACCCCTTACAAATCAAGCATATGCCGGAAGCTGAGAATTCCCTCCTCTCAGTGATTTGGTGTCATTTGGTGTCAAACGCGAAGGACGCGTTCGGCGACTCGCGCCGACAGCGCCGGTTCTCGCCGGCTTCTTCCGCTTCAAACCCACACTTCCACGCAACTCTTCGTTGATCGAATTGATGGTGGACTGCACACTCTCCGGAATCTCCTGCATATAGACGTCCGTTGTCGTCGCTGCTCGCGAGTGACGAAGTACGCCTTGCACGTCCTTCACCGTGCCCTTCTTCTGAGCCAGAGTCGCGATCGTTCTACGAATGACCTGGAAGGTGAGCTTCGGCAAATTGAGATCGCGGGCAAGCTTGTGAAGCACCCGTTTGCGATAGTTGCCAGTGTCCATGAAACCGCCGTCTCGGTTCGCGAAGATGAACTCTTCAGGCGAGAGGATTGATGACTTTCTCTCGCCCTTCGCGAAGTGGTCACGCGCTTCCTGTTCGCATTCGAAACGCCAAGTCTGGAGGTCATCAGCCAGCTCTTGCGGCAGGTGGATGAACTGACCGCTTATGAGCTTGTTGTCTCGACAAAAAGCGGTTGCGTAGACCTCATCGGTAACAGACATCCCAAACTGCGTATCGGGACCGAACGCGAGCTTTGGCGTCTTGACTCCCTCCCTGCGCAGATACACCTCCGAGATGGAGTCCCGGCAGAACATGAAGGCCGCGCCGTCGATGACCTTACGGGTCTTCTCGTCCAGCGGGTGTTTGCCGGGAGAGAGTATCTCTTTTCGCAACTGCGCCAACGTTCCCCCTTCGGGGTCCCGTCCCGGCCCAAAGCCAGAGACCGGATCAAGGCTGACCGGGAAGATCCCATAAGGCTTGCCCGTCAATCTCGACCATTCACCAACGTCAGCTCTGGCCGGAAATCCGGAGCCCGAACTGTGGAGCATAAAGTCGCAGGTCTGGAATGCGCCTGCCAGGCTCTCGGTCGATGGCTGGCCGTCCACAATTGCACCTTCAGCAAATTGAATGCCCGGGTAGTTCTTACTTAGGAAGAGGCGGACTTCCGGCTCAAGACCCTTCGCGCTTGGCCACAACACGATTTCTGTTGCTGGAGAAAAGCGGCGGATGATCTCGATAGCGCCCGGGGTGTGACCGATATCGCCGATGTTGACAGATTGCCACCCGCTTCTAAGGAGGACTCTGCGGGCAGGTGTAAGGCCTCCAGCTTGCGAGAGCCTTGGAATCGACATCGCAACCGAGGCTGTGACACCCCACTGCAAAAAAGTACGACGATCAAACACGATGCAGATCCCTCCGTCCAGTCATCAGCCCTGTGCAGCACGTTCAGGGGCCAAGCGAGGACGACGAATCCTTTCGCACAGACCACTCGCGAGGTAAGGCAATTAACGTAGAGGCAAGACTTTTTACGTAAAAGGGATTGATAATAAGAGGCTTAGCAAAGAAAGCGCGTCCGTGCTGGGGATTAGGCTGCCCCGCCGGCCAACCGGTAGACGGGCTGACCGTTGACCTTGGTATAGGGTGTCGCCGCGATTCAATGAAACAGCCTCTTCACCATCCTCACAATGCGTTCCGCGAAAACTCCCTCGGGGTCCATGTCTGGATCAAATACGGTGATTGAAATCCCCGCGAAAGCTCCCTTTCGCACTAGAGGACATATCATCCGTACCAAGTCGGAGGTGGATAGGCCGGGCCGCCCTGGAGAGTCCACAGCCGGCATCAGCCGTTCGTCAAGCACGTCAACATCGAGGTGGATCCAAAATGGGCGATCCGACCGCGAGAGGAAAGCGTCAACTCGCTGCTGCACCCAACGCCGCCCCCGTTTCTTCATCTCGAAGATGTCCACCTGATGGATAGCCGTGCTGCGAATGTCCGGCCAAGCCCAGTCGACATTGCGACTTTCTCGTTCGCCGAGTTGGAGAACATCTTCATCCGCGACGAGCGGCGACTCCAGACCTGGCCATCGCGTCAGGCTCTCGTCGCCCCGGCCGGTTGCGATGGCCAAATCCATCCCCGCGACGGCACCAGGAGTTTTGCCAGGATCATAATTGCCCGGGTGGCGGAAATCACTATGGCCGTCCAAATGGATGAGCATGATCTCAGAAGACTTTCTTATCCCTGCCAACGCGCCCAACAGGATGGAGCAGTCTCCTCCGACTAAGATCGGAAGCGCTCCTCCGAGGAATGCGTCTGAGACAAGCTCTGCAACTCGCAGATCAAAGGCTCGAATTGCAGCGGCGTTTAGGATCCCGAAGGGCTCCTTCGAGACGGGGTCATACGTTGGTCTCGGCAGGGGGATGATACGCGATGGAGAGATGGCCTCGATGATGCCGGCATCCACCAATGCTTGAGGAGCTCTCCAGGTACCTGGTTCATGACCGACGAACTTCGGTCGAAGTCCTAGGTTTGATGGAGCAAGGATGAGAATCCGATCGCGGATGCTGCTAACGCTCCTCATCCACTCCTTTCTCCCTTCTGCGAACCCGGGGAGTGGGTTACGTTGCCCAGCACTCTGAATCGCACAACTGGCAAACATAGAGGCGAGTCCGACTAGCATGCTCCGTCGACCGATCGACGTTCGAGGTGTTTCCGATAACGGTGGGAAGGGCTTTGCCATCGTGTCCTCATCTTCTTTGATGTGGGATCGCCCTTGGAGTCGAATACCTGCTGTACCTGCCCTCCAGAGGAAGGGTTAGCTATGTCAGGGGCGTCCTAACCTTCACGCGCTCCCGTTGGACCTGGAAGAATGCTGTCCCCCAGAGGATGATTCCGTTCCCCGCGCATTCAAGTGCTCTGCCGACGCCAACTTGAATTTGTCCGCCTCGTGTCAGGAAGAGATACAGAATCGCTGCAGATATCAGCGCGGCACCGCATCCGCTGTACTCGGGCTCCCCGAAGATTCGGACAAGTGGAAAGAAGTGCAGCCCGACCGCGATTGAGATGGCTGGAACCCGGCAATACCGATAGGGGTCGTATTGGGTGATCGACACCGCAGCCACTATGAGCGCTAGCTCGAGCAGCAGATTCGCTGAAAATAGTGGCCATCGGTACTTTTTCCATGGACCGGCAGCCATGTCTCGGATTTTCCCTATCCGTTTAGCGCCGACTAACAATAGGCAAACGATCAAGAGAGAGAGTGCAAGTACTACATGTCTGACCGTTACAGGCAGCGGGGACAAGGCGAAAACAATCCATAGCTCGCCAATTGCGCCGAGAAGCACCGGCCCGGTGAAGTTTCTTGTCGCACCTAGCATAATATGGATCGCCTGGCATCCCATCGACCGCCGATACGATGGATAACATCTGAGCACAACTTTCACAATGGGTCACTTTTCGGTGACCTGCGGAGGCGATGAAGTAAGGCAAATGAGACAGACCTCCATACACCGACACCAGGGTTTCGAGTACGCGGCTAACCAATGAGAGCTAATGCTCCTTCGTGCGGGGCTGCTTCTGCCGATTGGAGGAAGTTCGAGCGTAGATCAAGACGTAGGCACTCACAAACGCCGGTCCATCAGCTATCGGCCCGGTTGGTGCCAAATCGCCAATGCACTCGCGGGGACCTGAACGAGTGCGTAGGCCTGGTATCACCAGTTGAGTTCGGCATTGGTTAACACAAGCCGACTTCTAGGGACTGACTGGACGCCTTTACCAGCAAGCGGCCTGCGGCTCCCGACATCAGACAAGAGAAGCGGACGTCGAGAGCTATTACTTTAGACTGTCGGAACAGTGCCGCCGTCAATGACGAACTCTGAGCCATGGATGGCGGCGGAACGATCTGAGGCCAAGAAGGCGATAAGGTCGGCGACTTCATATGGCTCGGCCGCACGTCCGATCGGGATTCCACCGATCCAGGCCATGACAGATTGCCGTGCTTCCTCAAATGTGCTCTCGTTGGCAGCCTGTATATTCTTCACCAAGTCGACGGCCCCCTCGGTCATGATCCAGCCGGGACAGACGATGTTGACGCGGACTCCCTTTGGACCCAACTCTTTAGAAATGGATTTGCTGTAGGTCCTTAGCGCCGCCTTAGCCGCAGCATATGCGGTGGTTGACTCGGGCAAAGGCAGCACTGACTGAGTCGAGGTGACGTGCACCACCACACCATTGCCTCGCTCAACCATCTGCGGGATCAGGAGGCGGTCGAGACGAACTGTGGCAAGAAGATTCAAGTTCAACTCTGAGAGCCAGAGATCGTCCGTCAGTGCCGCAAAGCCGCCCGGCGGCATCGCAGACCCGCCGAGATTATGAGCGAGAATATCAATGCCGCCAAAGCGATCGAGGGCCGCTTTTGACAGGCGCTCTCCACCTTCCGCCGTGGTCAGATCAGCTTGGATGAACTCAGCACCCTTAACGAGCTCTGCCGCACTTCGGGCTGCGGTGATGACACGCGCGCCAGCAGCCAGGAAGCGTTCTACGGCAGCGCGGCCCAGCCCCTTCGTGCCACCACTGACGAGCACGCGCTTACCCGCGAACTCGTTTGGATCAATCTTGATCTTCATGCCGTGACCTCCAGCATCTTGATTGTGTCGCCTTTAAGGGTGAAACGATAGGTGAAGCGGATGGGGCTGCCTTTGAAATCGCCGTGCGCTGGCCCCTCAACGACAACTTGGCCGTTCTCGTGGCGAACCGTGTCGGGTGTGAAGATTGCCTTCACGGGGATGACTGCGTCGTCGAAAAGTTTACGAATCGCGTCGTGCCCCTCGAAGCGAGCGCCATTGTCAAGAAAGACCGCGTCCGCGGTGAAGGGTTTCAACATTTCATCCGCATCAAGCCTGGCATTGGCGTCCACATAGTCGGCGATAGGTTTGGGTAGTACTGGGGCCATCAAATTGCTCCTCGGCGATGTTTCGCTTTGGAGATAGTAGGTGTAGCTTGATGAAATGAGAAGTACCGACAATAAAGTTCAGTACGCACCAAAAAGTAAGGAGCTCGAACAGGCGCTTCTGGACGCTGCCCAGAGTGTGCAAAGCGTGATTCGCGTGCTTGAGGGGCGATGGAAGCTTGTCATCCTGTTTCAGTTGTTCGGCGCGAAGATTCGGCGCTTCTCTGAGCTGGAACGGGCGATCCCCGGCGTCTCCCAGAAGATGCTCATACAGCAGTTGCGCCAACTGGAGGCGGACGGCGTCGTGACTCGCATCGTTTATGCCGAAGTGCCGCCCCGAGTGGAGTACCACCTTACCGAATGGGGACAGACCCTCTGCCCAGTGCTGGATAAGTTGCTCACCTGGGCAGAGTCAGCGCCGGACGAAGTCCGGAAACGGCTCGTAAGCCCGACGCCATAAACGTTGGCCTTTCGCCGAAGTGCGAGGATTGCTCGCTTCACTTCGTCCTTCGTCGCACGTACTCGTACTTGTGCTTGAGCCACAGTACCCCGCTCCCATTTGCAAGGTTGAAGTATTGGTCTTTGCGATCGTGATCGATGTCAGTCTGCGTGATGACCTCTTGCATTACTAGCAACTGACCCACCTTTGAGCCATCGATTGGAACCGCAAAAGGCTCAAATGTGAGATGAATGCTGGTGAGGTCTCCCCGATCCCCGCTGGCTGCCGGCATCATCCCCACGGAGGCCCGCGTGTCCATCGAGACGTACTTCCAACGTCCTTCAGTGCGGTGATAACCCAGATAGTCGATGCGCTGAATCTGTCCTGGAGGCGCACCCTGAGTCGGCTCAAGGACCTCCTCCAAGAACTCACCTATCATCCTTCGTTCTGCAACCCACTTCGTGACGACCGGCGCGGATGACGGCGAAGCCCAGACTGTCTCGGTAACATCCCAGACGCCAGCCCGACGCGCGATCGCTTCATTCTCCCGGCCGATCTTATTCTCAGATATGTCGTTCTGAGACCGTTGAGCGAAAACGGGCGCAGACACGGCCATAAAGGTGAGAAAGAGCACGACTCTCACTCGATGCATGATTACCTCCTAGGTGCAAAGTGTCGGACAAATACCGTTCACGGTCTCTTCGTCCGATAGCACGTTGAACCAGGTACTGCCATCTGCGAACGAACGTGAAGCAATTGTTACGCTTCCTTCAGCAACTCGGTTTGGTACTTCGGAGCAAGAGCCTTGGCTTTCTCCAGGAACTGTTGCTGTTGTTCTTTATCGAGTTTTGGCGGTGCGGTTGTGCGAGTCGCTACAGGGACTCCTACCTCTTTGAAGAAGTTCTCCTGGCCGGCAGGCGAGCAGATGCACAGCAGACGAACCGCCTGCGTCGAAGAGTTGTGAAACTGATGCGGCGCGTTCGCTGGGATATTGATGGTGTCCCCAGCGCGGAACACGGACTTCTCGCCGCGGAACGTGGCTTCCATTTCGCCCTCCAGGAGGATGAAGGTTTCTTCGAAGTTGTGACGATGCGGAGGCGGGCCGCCACCGGGCGGGATGTGCATATCAATTACGCAGAAGCGACCGGCGGTATCTTCGCCGGAGACGGTAATGGTGTAGGTATCTCCAACCAGACCGATATGGGGCAGCGTCTGGTCGGTGTCCGGGCGTGCCGTCGTTAGCTCACGCTTCAAATCATCTGGTGGGAGAGGTGGGTATTTGCTCGTGGACTCAGACATGTCAATTCTCCTTTTCGAATCTTGCGGTTGTGAATCAGGCGATGGGTGCCCGGCTCGGTCTACATTGCCCGGGTTAATCTGCCGAGGGCACATGAAGGGTTCTTCGCAAGAACTCGCCGATGTTGACCAGAGCACCTTTGGCGCTCTGCAAGGCGAGGTTTGAAGCGAAGACGTGGGTCATTCCTTCCCAGATGTGTAGTTCAGCGACTCCCTGAGCGGCCTCAATTTTGCTTGTGAACCTTCGGGAATCGTCCAAGAGGACTTCATCTGCCCCAACGTGAAAGAGGACAGGGGGTAGACCACTCATATTGCCGTACAGCGGCGAGGCCATTGGATCGCGGCGATTGTGATTGCCCAGGTAAAGTTCAGCCGCCTCATCAAGTGCTCCGCGCGTAAGCAGGGGGTCTGCCGCAGCTCGGCCAGCCATGCTCTCACCTGTAAGAGCAAGATCGGTCCATGGCGAGAGCACCAACCCGGCCAACGCCTTTGGTAGGTCTCCTTTCAGAGCGTCCTCCGTTATCAGAAGGAGAAGAGCAAGGGCCAGTCCGCCACCGGCGGAATCTCCGGCTATGACGAGCCTGGAGAAACCAGCAGCGGCGAGGCCACGATAGACGGCCTTCGCGTCTTCGACGGCGGCAGGAAACACACGCTCAGGAGCGAGGCTGTAGTTGACGACGAACACTGCCGTGTTCGCGTGTGCCCCGATCTGTCCGACGAAGTTTCGATAAGCCTTAGCGGAGCCTAGAACGTAGGCGCCACCATGGAAGTAAATGATCGCTGAGCCGTCCTGTGATTCCCGAGGCTTACACCACCACCCTGTCACCCCACCGATCTGCGCTTCTTCGTACGTTACACCCGTTGCTCCAGGTGTCTTTTCCATTAGTTCATCGAAGACAGGACGAGTTTCGGGTACGAATTGAAGCTTCGGTTGAACGGCCAGCATCGTGCGCATCAACGCCATTGCGCCGCGATCAAGCAAATGTTCTTCATGGTGGATCGTCATTCTGCACTCCTAGTCAACGTGTCTGATCTGCGCTTCCCGGGAAGAGCAATCAGGCTATCCATGACTCCGCAGCCTCAGCCGCAAACTCCTCGTAGCTGCGCGGCTTATGCCCGAGTAGATTTGTGAGGCGTGCGACCTCAGTTTCAGTGGAAGCGAATCCTCGTTCGAAGTAGCCCTGTAGCATCATGCGAAGATCGAACGCGCTCCAACTCGGCATCCGCGCGCGCATGCCTTGCTCCCACTGATCGAAGTCATGCCCCGTGTACTTAACCTCTCGGCCGAGTAGCTTGCTCCACAGCGCTGCGTTCCCGGGACCGCTGATCAGCGTGGGCGACACAATATCGTAGGTCTGCCCCTCGTGGCCCTCTTCGGTCAAGGAGATGGCCGCTGCTTCCGCAATGTCCCTCATATCCGCTGCTGCAATCCCAGCAGTGCCGAGGGGCATGGGATAGACGCCCGCTTTCGTCAGCGCATCCTTCAGTCCAAGATCGTTCTGGATGTAGTACGCAGGGCGAAGGATAGTGAACGGTACTCCGAATTCCCGCAACGCGCCCTCAACCGCGAGCTTGGATGCGAAGTGCGGCACGTCACGAAACTGATCGGCCTTGAAGACAGAGAGATAGGTCACATGTTTCAACCGAAGACGCTTCGCGATGCCGTACGCAATCAACGCCTGCGTCAGTTCATCCGCAACAACGGCGTTCAGCAGAAACAACTTATCGACACCTTGCATCGCCTGCTCAACCGACACGGGATCCAGCAGGTCCCCTGTGACAATCTCTACGCCGGGCTGTACTTTATTCTCCGGCTGCTTTCGCGCAAGCACGCGCACGTCGACTCCCCGCCGCTGCAACTCAGATACGACCTTACCGCCGACATTTCCAGTTCCGCCTGTTACCAGAATCTTCATACCAGTCTCCAATCCCCTCTGCTTCACTGCAGGTCTGCGGCTTCCAGTCATACCGAAGTCCGCGCATTGTTAAAGATGCATATGGGTATGGAAGATGGCTCTGCGTAAATAACAAAACCGATTTGCACATGTGCAACGCTACTTAAGGAGACAGGTTGAATGGTGGAAGCGCTCGATGAAAGTGCGCACCTTAGAATTGAGGGATGGACACAGTTGACCTTAATGACATCCGTATCTTTGCGGTGGTGGGTCAAGAAGGAACCCTAAGCGCCGCAGCTTTGAAACTGAAGCTACCTACCTCGACGGTTAGCCGGGCTCTGACACGCTTGGAGAAGAGTCTTGGCGCACTATTGATACGGCGCAGTTCAAGAGGCCATGTCTTGACTGATTCCGGCAAGGAATACCTGCAAGTCTGCCGGAAAGCGCTGCGCACCTTAGATGAAGGTGCCGAAATGTTAGCCACGCAGCGAGAGCAGCCGAGCGGACTCATCAAGGTAGCGTGTCCCATTACGATGACGACCCTGATCCTCACGCCTTTACTCAATGAGTTGTTGGGAAGGTACCCGCAGCTGCGGTTGCAAATCGAGTCCTACACGCCGGCAGCCGATCAGGAATTCCGTGAAGACATCGATGTGGTGTTTAAAGTCAGGACGCCACGAGACTCTGTCAGGCGAATGCGCGTCTATCCCAGCACTAGACGCGGACTGTTCGCGAGCGCTCAGTACATCGAGACGTTTGGTGCGCCCCTGCGGCCTGAGGACTTGCTCAAACATACCTGCATCGGTTCAGGACCATGGCAACTGAGTCGCGGCAACACGATAGTGAATCCGAACATTCAGTCTCAGATCATCTTGAACGACCCATCCGTACTGCTGGAACTCATATTGAAGGACCGCGGGATCGCCCTGTTACCGCTTTACATGGGCAGATGGCCGGAGACAACGAGCAAGCTAGTCCAAGTTCTTCCGCGGTGGACTACCCAGCCGGTAACTCTCTGTGCGCTTTTCTCAGGTCACTCGCGCCTTACCCCAAAGGTTCATGTCCTGCTCGATTTTCTGGCAGAGTACATCGGCACTGCTCGCGATCCACGTCTGCGTGGAGTTGACGCCAAAGGTTTATTTGCCCATCCACGCGAATGATTACCCTAATGCGCGGTCGCTTAGGACGCGGAACCCGCCATCGAGGCGGGTGCGGACGGGCTTAGCTCCCGATAAACGCGCTTCACGGAACTGACCAACATCATTTGTCTTGAAGCGCTCGCTTTCGGAGAATCACAACCTTGTTTTCCGCAGCCCATGTAGCCAGCGGAACCAGGGCGTCGCGAAGCGTATGCCCTATTGCCGTCAGCTCATATTCGACTCGTGGGGGAACAGACGGAAAAAGCGTCCGCGTAACAAGGCCGTCTGCCTCCAACCGTTTCAGAGTCAGGGTAAGCATCCGTTGAGAGATGCCGCTTACCTCGCGCTGTAGTTCCTTGTAGCGCAGTTTTCGATGAAAGAGTGCACCCACGATGAGGATGGTCCACTTATCCCTGACGGTTGCCAGAATGTCTGTGAGCCCCTTGCAGTCCGGTGGCGGAAGCTTCGCCCGGGGAACATTTTTGTTCGTTACGACCATGAATGCCTTCTTGTGGCGTTCCTGGATCACGCTCCATACTAGCGCTACGAACAGATAGTATGCAGGTTTTCGGGAGGATTGAGTGGCATCGAGAAAACGGGACACAATCATCTATTGGACTTTAACTCTAGCCATCTTCGTCCCATCGACGGTGGGCGCGCTTATCGAGGTGTTAACCAAGGAGCCTTCCAGCATCGTGAAGATTATGCTTCTGCTTGGCTATCCCCTCTACCTGATGAAGATCCTGGGAACGGCAAAAGTGTTGGGCGGTATCGCGATCCTGACGGGTGCTCTCCCAAGGATGAAGGAGTGGGCGTACGCGAGATTTGTATTTGATTGGCTCGGAGCAGCAGCCTCACACATCTACTCCGGGGACGCGGCGCATTCCATCTTCCCGCTTGTCCTTGTCCCCCTGCTGCTTGTAACGTACGTCCTCTGGTACCGTACTGCCGCGACGCCGCTTCCTCGCACTGCAAGTGTCGGCGCGATCTAGATCCACTTGCATTTTCGATTCGAATGCGGGGTACTAGCGCCGGTGCTTCTTTGAAGCCTGGATCTCATGCGCACGGATGATGGATTTGATCAGACCTGGAAATCGCTGGTCCACTTCCTTGCATCGCGAATAGTTCATCATCTCAGCTCCCCTCCGCTCACTGCGAATCAGTCCCGCCTCACGCAACACCTTGAAGTGGTGTGAGAGCGTGGATTTTGGAATCTGCTTGTCGCCAACGGTCAAGAACGTAGAGCAATTCTCTGGAGAATGCTGCTTTTCGATGTCTGCGAAGATTTCGACTCGGACTGGATCGCTCAGCGCGTGAAGGATGGACTCAAGCGGTACATCGCTGATCACGGGATGGGTGAGCGGACGCATAGCAATTCTCTTATGCTAGCTGATTCCGAATTAAAGTTCAAGAGTTCGGAACTCCTGCATCTTTAACCTTTGATTTTCATCGAAGCATTGCGAGGACGGCTGGACCGATCTCGCGAGGAGATGACGATGGGAAAACTAGATGGCAAGATCGCTGTAATCACGGCAGGCAATTCGGGCATGGCGCTCGCAACCGCGAAACTCTATGTCAAAGAAGGAGCATACGTCTTCATTACCGGACGAAATAAAGAGAAGCTCGACGCAGCGGTGAAGGAAATCGGCAGTAATGTCACAGGCGTGCAGGCTGATTCTTCGAAGCTTGCAGATCTCGACCGGCTGTACGAGACCGTGAAGCGAGAAAAAGGCAGGATCGACGTGCTATTCGCCAGCGCTGGCGTTGGAGAGTTCAAGACGCTCGAAGAGGTCGATGAGGCCCATTACGACTGGACGTTCAACACGAATGTGCGCGGTACCCTCTTCACCGTTCAGAAAGCAATCCCTCTGCTTACGGATGGCGCTTCCGTTCTTTTGAATGGTTCCATTGCGAACGTCAAAGGGATGCCACGCTTCAGCGTCTATGCCGGGAGTAAGGCCGCCCTTCGAGCGTTTGTCCGTACGTGGCTTGTGGAGTTCAAGGAGCGCCGCATCCGCTTCAACGTACTTAGTCCAGGCTCGATTGATACTCCAGCATTGACACCGTTGGGAGATGCCGATTTCCTGAAGGCTCTCGCAACGATGATTCCCAGGGGAACGCTCGGGACGCCGGAAGAGATTGCCACTGCTGCGCTCTTCCTCGGCTCCAGCGATTCTTCCTTTGTGAATGGAGTTGAGTTGTTTGTGGATGGCGGTACGGTAGCGATCTGAGCGATACGGAGGCAACTGTTGCGGCCTAAACGCCGGTTGCCTCCGCTCTCGTATGTCCCTCTGCAAGATCGATATTGCCTGACTCACAGTTCGGAAGGTCCGCGCGGCTTGGTTGATAAAGGGAAACGCCGATATCGTCAGCTTTGATCTCGGTGAGCGCTAAATCGCCGATGCACTTTTCGAGTGCCGCCACTCTTGGACGAGTGCATTGGCCTGTAGGCGACAACTGAGACGCTTCTGACAGCACCCTTTCCTGCCTATACTGTTGAATTCGGCCCGTCAGCGCACGCCGCCCTTAAGAGCAGTTGGTGGCTAGCTCTAACGCGCTTGCGCACCCAAAGCGCTCCAGCGGCAAAGTGTAGGTGTTTCTATCCTTAAGCGCCCAGTGCGAATTCGCGAGCGTGTGTTCTCAAAAAGGGATAGGGGACGAATGAGGAGCGGTACCGGCCGCCCCTCACGTGATCGATGTCCTATAGGGCCACTGCGAGCGGGTCGCCGAAATACACTTCCAATCTCCGAGCAGCGATCCTCCAGCCTTGTGGAGTGCGAACAAGCTCGTCATGGAAGGCGCCTACAGCGTTGTAGTGAACATCTTGTGCTTGTCCTGGTTTATTGCGGTGGGTGGCGAAAAAATCTGTCCTGGCGGTCGCCTCATCCCCGTTGACGTTGACGATGGGCAGACTGAGCATGTGCTGCCAGTTCGCAAATCCACCCATACTTCCGGCAGTCGTGCCATCACCACGCATCCATCGCGCAAGTTCCTTGTACGTGCCCACCGGGCCACCTGCGACGCTATAGTCCACTTTTGCGTCGGGCGCGAATGTCTCATCCCATTGCTCGAGGATGTTGGAGTCTTTTCCTTGATGGCTATCCTGGCCCAACGAATACCGGGCCAAGGTGTCTTGAATATCGAGGCGATCAAGGAGATATTGAAGCTTCTCGGTGGGCATTGCGTTATTCGACATTGCACTTCCTTCCGATACCGGTTTGGTATCCAGCGCGGATTTGTCCGCCTCGAGAAGAGCGTAGAACAGAGGTTTCCATCAGACAAGAACGCACTATTTCGTGCAATACTCACCAAAAGGTGACCATGATGGATACTGAACGAAATGTTTCTTGCTCCGCAGAACAGCTTGAAGAAGGTCTGAGCGTTCTCGAAGGACGCTGGAAGGTACTCATCCTTTATCAGCTCTTCACTGCGCCGGCGCTAAGATTCTCTGATCTGAGAAGAGCCATTCCGAAGGTTTCGCAAAAGATGCTCATTCAGCAATTGAGAGAGCTGGAGCGGCATGCGATCATATCGCGCAAGGTCTATCCTCAAGTGCCGCCACGTGTGGACTATTCGCTCACCAAAGCTGGACGCGCCCTCAAGCCCACACTTCAAGCGTTACAGAAATGGGCCGCAAAGCGAGAGTTGTAGATCAGGCCTCAAGAGCCGCGCCCGCGAAGGAAGCCAGCTCTCGCAAGGCTTTGCGCGACTTTCCCGCTTTCGCCGCATATCGTATTCCAGCGAGTGTCGCCTCGAAGAAATCGGCTGCGCCATCGATCTTTTCGGGGGTGAGTTCGCCTTCTTCGACAGCACGGCGAAGCAAGTCCTTCAAGGCCGTCCGCTGCTTAGCCGCCGCAGTCCGAATGGTGGAGGTGACTTCTTCGTCTCGAAGACCGAACTCTGAGATCGCGTTGAGCCCCATGCAACCTTCGGATGAAGCCATGTCCTTGCGCTCTGCGAATGTCAACAGAGCAGTCCGAAGCACCTCCAGTGGACGCCCTGGCTTTCTCAGTTCTTCGGTCAAGGACGCGCAACTGGCCGTGACGTATTCGCGCAACGCGATCAGGAAGAGACTTCGCTTGTCGCCGAATGTGTCATACATGCTCTGCCGGCCGATTCCCATCGTCTTCATCAGTTCATCGGTCGATGTTCCGGCATAACCTTGTTCTGAAAAGAGTCGAATGGCGCGCCGGAGAGCTTCGTCACGATCAAACTCTTTTGTGCGCGCCATCCTGTTCCCTCGTCTTACTTCAGATTACGCGACGTAACCGCCATCGATATTGAAGCTTGATCCTGTGATGAAGGCGGCTTCGTCGGAGGCAAGATAAGCTACGAGGCTGGCGATCTCCGTGTCTTTGCCAAAGCGCCTCAAAGGAATGAGCTTTTTGAGCATGTCCACATGAGGTCCGTCCTCAGGATTCATCTCGGTTGCCGTGGGACCTGGCTGGACATTGTTCACAGTGATGTTTTTGGATGCGAGGTCGATCGCAGCTCCGCGAACGAGACCGACCAGCGCGGCTTTGGTCATGCTGTAGATGCTTGATCCGGGGAAACCTGTTCGAATCGCTGCTACGCTCCCGATCGTAAGGATTCTTCCGCCATCCCTCATCGTCTGAGCAGCTAGTTGGATTCCCAGAACAGCGGCCCGTACATTGACCGCAAGCATCTGATCGAGATCCTCCAGCTTGTAGTCGGCAATGGTTCCCCGACTTAGAATACCTGCGCTGTTGACGAAAATATCAAGGCGGCCATGCTCTGCGGTCGTTGCAGAGAACGCAGCCCGCAGGCTCTCCGATGAAGCGCTATCAGCCAGTACGGGGCTCGATCCAGTTTCACGTCCGAGAGCCACCGCCCGCTCTTGAGAGGCACTATAGGTGAATACGACTTTCGCGCCATCCACCGCGAGCCTTCGAACGATCCCAGCACCAATGCCACGCGATCCTCCGGTGACCAGTGCAATCTTTCCATCCAAACTTCCCATGCAACACGCTCCCTTGAAGCGGATTTCCTCCGCTCACTGCATAATGGATTCAACTATCCAGAATAGGTCGCGCATTAATTTCAGAACACATCTAAAGCTGATGCTGCAAGCGGTATCCCTTCTCCGCGGGTGCGGCGCAGAGAAAGAGCGGAGTCCCATACGGCTCCGCTCTCTCCCTGCCTAGGAAGCAATCGCAAGCTACCAGCCGTACGCTCCGTCTTTGTGGAAGAAGCCTGCGGTCGGGCCATCTTCGCCAATCTGCGCATACTTCACGATCGCGATGGCACCGTCGGCTGCCGTCCCCGGACCACTGTGGTTGTTCAGGTCCGTGGCGACATAGCCGGGGCAAACCGAATTGACCTTCGCCTTTGTATCCCGCAGTTCCCAAGCCAGGTTCACGGTGAACATGTTCAGCGCCGCCTTTGAGGCGTTATAACCGAGCGGCTTGACCCCGTAGAACGGCGTGTCCGGGTTGGTGTTGATCTCGAGAGAGCCCAGACCGCTGGAGACGTTCACAATACGTGCTGCCGGCGCCGCCTTCAGTAACGGCAGAAGAGGCTGCGTGAACTCGACCGTGCCGAAGAAGTTCGTGTTGAAGATGTGCTTGATGGTATCGATCGAGGCTGTGCCGGCAGGCGCATCGGCCCCGGTCATGTCGGCGACGCCAGCGTTGTTGACCAGCACATCAAGGTGGCCAAATTCCTTCGAAATCTTCTCGGCAAGCGCAGTAGCGGTTTCGTGTGCATGCTCTAGGTCGGCATGCACGAATCGGACGTCCAGCGCTTCGGCGCGTAGCTTCGCCGCGGCTTCTTCGCCGCGGACGGCATCGCGTGCGCCCAACAATACGATAAAGCCGGCTTTGCCAAGCGCCCGTGAAACCTCGAATCCAATGCCTTTGTTCGCGCCCGTTACCAGAACTACCTTTGCCATGAACCCCTCTTGCTGTGGACAGTTTGGAAGCGATGTCAGAAGATGTACACCGTCCACCACATTTGTGTACAACGTACATCTTGGATTGACCGCGCGTCAAGATGTACAGTGTGAATGTATGGCATATCCTTCGAAAACCGACCGAGAGAGCATCCTGGCTGCGGCTCTGGAGGAGGTCGAAAGCGGGGGCCTTGAGGGCCTTGCCATTCGTTCCGTGGCTGCCAAGTTGGGACTGGCGCCAAATGCGCTCTACAAATACTTCGAGAACCTCTCGGATCTGGAGCTTGCGGTAGCGGAAGAAGTCCGTTTCCAGATGCTCGGAGCCCTGCAGAAGGTAATTGGGCGAAAGGGTCCGTCTGAGTCAATTCGCGCCCTCTCGGAGGCGTACCTCCGCTTCGCGCAGGAACGGCCTCGCGCCTTCGCGCTGTATTTGAAGAACTCGGATAGGCAGACTCCGCAGTGCGCCAGGAACACCGCGTTTTTTGTGGAGCAGGTAAAGCACGTGTACGGGGAGGGGCGGGCAGAACTCGCTTCCCATGCGCTTTGGGCTCAGGTTCACGGTCTAGCAGTCTTGATAGGTGCCGGGGTTCTCCCTTGGGAGGAAGCGCACGTCCGTCTCAAATTTAATCTCAAGATCTGGCTGGACGGCGCTGCAGCTTAGGCAAGGAATAAATGACAGCCAGCGTGATCTCGCCATAGAGCGGTTGGGATTGACGTCGTATCGCAAATCAGGAACCCGAGACAATGAGTGCATTGCCTTGTGGCTGTTGAAAACTCATTCCCGGAGAATCCGCAGGAAATTCATCGCGCCAGGATGCCCTACAAGCTATTCTCTCGGCCGGGGTAGACATCTTCTATTACCAGATTTTGACTCATGTGTGCAGAAAACGAGTTTTTCAACAGCCACCCCTGTTCGCAACAGCTAAGACCGCGATCTCGTAATGTGGAGAACATGTGCGGCCATGTGTAGATGCCTTGGGCGCATCGTTCGATCGCTACCGTGCGCCCTTCCAAATGGCGAGTCCGTCTCCGTGGGCAACGTTCATGATCGGCGA
>Ga0157290_10000066_pt1 | contig 30866 bp, 26 predicted proteins | sample NitcycUS149409B1_FD_108389 | JGI IMG/M metagenome (GOLD analysis project Ga0157290, IMG submission 108389) | Soil microbial communities from Arlington Agricultural Research Station in Wisconsin, USA - Nitrogen cycling UWRJ-S149-409B-1 | ecosystem: Environmental > Terrestrial > Soil >...
GAGATCAAGATGGACGAGGACAATCCCGACTACCTGGTGCACGAGATCTACACCCAGAACCTCTGGCCTACGGACTCCCTGGGTCGCCCCATCCTCGGCACCGTCGAGACCGTCTCCAGCTTTAACCGTGACATCGTAGCCGCCTTCCATCGCGAACGCTTCTCGCCGCGCAACATGGTCTTCTCCGCTGCCGGGCACCTCTCGCACGAAGACCTGCTCGCCAAGATCGAAGCCCGCTTCGGTGGCCTCGAAGATATCGAGGCCGAAGATCTCCTTCACCGCCACGCTCCGCCGACGACGCCGCACATCACTCTGCACGACAAAAAGTCGTTAGAACAGGTGCAGCTCGTCCTCGGAGTTCCAGCCCCACCCGTCAACTCGCCCGACCGCTACGCTCTTTACCTACTCAATACGATCCTTGGCGGCGGCATGAGCTCGCGTCTCTTCCAGTCCGTCCGCGAAGAGGCTGGCCTGGCCTATTCCATCTACTCGGAGATGAACCCCTTCCGCGACACGGGATCTCTCGCCGTGTACGCCGGAACTTCCATCGAAAAGACACCCGAGATGCTGCGCCGCATCCTCGCCGAGTTCACAAAACTGAAGAACGAACCCATCCCCGACGACGAGCTTCTCCGCGCCCAGACACAGCTCAAGGGCAATATCGTCCTCGGCCTGGAGAGCTCCAACGCACGCATGTCCAACCTGGCGCGTCAGCAGATGAACTTCGGTCGCTTCGCCTCCGTGGACGAAGTAGTGGAGCAGATCGACGCCGTCACCCCCGCCGACATGCAGCGCATCGCCAACGAACTTTTCCAACAGGACAAGCTCTCCCTCACCCTGCTCGGTAACCTGGGCAAGCTGAAGATCACCCGCGAAGATCTGGCCTTCTGATGGAAGAGTTGTGCCGCATCACCCGACGGGAGATGCGGCGCAGCTCATCGCTTCGTAACTCAGCCGCGTACGGCTTCCCAGGTGGCTTCGCCGTACTCACCCATCGTCAGCGTACCCGACATGCTGGCGCCCTGCACGACGCCCTTAAAGCGACAGGTCAGCGGATAGCCCACCACCGGAAGCACGCTCGTCATCTCTACCTGGTCCGCATGCACACTGCCGTGGAAGGTAGCGTTGTACAGCTCGCCGTGATGGTCGCCCGTCAAAACATTGCCATCCTGCTTCAACACGAAGTGCTGCTCGCCTGTACCGCATAGATAGTGGATCGTCACAGCCCAGCTTCCCGCCACCGAAGCCGGTGTCCCCGTTGGAACCACAGGATCTGCATAGTGCGGGGGATGGCTCAGCGCAGCGTAGATGGCATCGGCCACGATCTTTACCTCGGCCGCCGTCATGATGTACCCGTAGATCGTCACGGAGCTCATCATCGCTCCCGGACGAACGCCCGTCCCGCCCATCACAATCCGCGTCGGAGCTTCGTCGAGCAACTTCGCGAGCTCGGTCCCGGTAATGCCGACAACGCTCGCGTCCCACGTAATCCGTACGCCTGGGCTGCGATCGATCGAGCCCTCCGGAGCAGGCGGCAATACCGTTGCCTTCACCGACGGCAGACCCGTCATGCGGTCTGCGATGGACTGCATCCAACCGAGCCACATCGCCTGCTCCGCCGCATGATCCCGCGTATGCCATGCCCTCACCGCGGCCAGCAGGCCCATCGTCTCTTCCTTGCTGCACTTCATTGCACGGCCATAGTTGTGATGCGGAGCGCCTTGAAAATAAGCCGCCTGGCAAAGGCTCTTGTTGCCAATCAACAGTCCCGCCGACTGCGGCCCGCGCATGCACTTCCCGCCCGAGTACGCCACCAGATCCGCACCGGCCACAAGATGCGGATTGGGCGTATTCGGCTCCGTCGCCGCAGCATCCACAAACACCGGAACGCCCTTCTCCTTGCAGATCGCCGCAAGATTCTTCGTGCTCATCGGCGTGTCGTCGTAGCGAGGATTCGCCAGAATATAGAGCATTGCCGTACGCTCGCTGATCTTCGCGCGCAGCTCTTCCGGTGTCGAGAACTCCACCATCTCCACGCCGCACATGCGCACACCGATGTCATACGGGTTGCGCGAGGTCTTCGGAATCACGACCTGGTCTTTCTTCTTGATGTACGGAAGCGCCTGGCTCTTCTCCACGTCCGTTCCAGCGATGCAGGCCACCGTTGCAAGACAGGTCGCCGCCGCCGTTCCGGTCGTCGCAATGCCCCACTCCGCCCCGCAGAGCTTGCCCAGCTCCTCACCCACCGCCAGCATCATCTCGTCCATGCGCACGTGATAGAGCGAGGCGTTATACATCGCCTGTTTCACTTCAGGCAGCGAGGTGGATCCGCTGATCGCCGTAATCGTTCCACGGCAGTTGATAAGCGGTCGAATCCCCATCCGCGTAAAGAGGTTGTCGTGAAAATCACCGTCGGTATGGGGTACCTGCTGCGGCGTCAGGATCTGACCCGCCTTCGCCGGAACAGCTTTCTTCGTCTCTGCCAGCACTGCATCCGGCAGAACAGTGCCAACGGTCCCGGCGGCAGAAATCATCCCGGCCTGCTTCAATACGTCCCGTCGTGACCAACGATTCATCTCGGCCCTCTCCCCTGAAGAAAATCAATAACAGTCTTAATGACAAACACAGTCCCGCATCAGCGCGGGACTGTGTTCGCAGAGTGACACCGAATGCTTGCTAGATGCTTCCGCGTCCTCTACCGAAAATCAGGTAAAGAATCACAATGAGCAAAAGGAGGCTGAGACCGCCGCCGCCATAGTAGCCGACGCCAGGTCCCATGTAATAACCGCCGCCGCCGAAGAGAAGTACGAGGATTACAAGAAGAAGTATGAGGGGCATGCGCGAAAGTCTAGCACGGGAACACGGAGAACCAATACCCTTGCATCCAACAGGCATGAATCGCATCGGAACCGCAGGCTGGTCGCTCCCCGCAAAACCGCAGGAGGCCGGTACCCACCTTTACCACTACGCCCGCACCCTCAGCTGCGCTGAGATCAACTCCACCTTCTACCGCCCGCATCGCGCCTCCACCTGGGCAAAATGGGCCGCAGAGACGCCTGACCACTTCCGTTTCTCGATCAAGGCTCCGAAGACCATCACCCACGAGGCAAAGCTCCGCAATGCGGAGACTCTACTTCATGACTTTTTTGATCAGATCAAACCTGTCCACCACAAACAGGGACCCATCCTCTTTCAACTGCCGCCTTCGCTCGCCTTCGATGCCGCACTCGCGGACGCCTTCTTCATCACGCATCGTTCTCTCTACAAAGGAGAAACCGCCCTCGAACCTCGCCACGCCTCATGGTTCACCGCCGAAGCAGATGCTCTCCTTCGGCAGTACGCGATCGCGCGCGTAGCCGCTGATCCGGCGAAGGCATCCCCCGAAGCAGCCATTCCCGGCGGAGACCTCGCCCTGAGATACTTTCGTCTCCATGGATCTCCGCGTATCTACTACTCCAGCTACCAACCCGAGTTTCTCGCCAGACTGGCGGAGAAGATCAAAGCCCACAAGAATAGTTGGGTCATCTTCGATAACACAACGCTTTCGCATGCCTACGCCAACGCGATGGAGCTTGAACGCTCCCTGGTGACACAACTTTGACATTTATTGGCGATAGTCTATGTACACCAATTGCGAGAAGGTTCGTCCTAATTCTCGAAGACCAAATTTTCAGCTGCATCTCTCCATCCGGCATCTCTGCCGATGCAAGAGGCAACAAGTTCAGAAGGCATAAAGCATGCGATACGGTACGGCTCTGCGCAACGTCATCCCCTCACTCTTTTACACATTCTTCCTGGGGTTCGGTTCTTTATCAACATTGGCGCAGAGGCCCGTAGCGCGCATCACCGCGGAGATCAACAACGCGGAGCGTACGCAGATCGCCGGTTCGCGCTCTCCCCGCGCCCTCGCGGCGGATGATGCCGGAGCGGTTCCTGCGGGAACGAAATTGCAGGGCATGACGCTGGTCTTCAGCCGTACCGCAGCCCAGGAAGCCGATCTCCAGGCCCTTCTCGCCGCGCAGCAGGATCCCGCTTCTCCGCTTTATCATCAGTGGCTCACACCTGATCAGTTCGCCGCTCGCTTCGGGGTCTCCGACACCGATATCGCGAAGACCGAAGCCTGGTTGCAGCAGCAGGGCTTCACCGTGGACCGCGTCTCCCGCAGCAAAGATCGTGTTGTCTTCTCAGGCGAAGCCCAGCAGGTGGCGTCAGCCTTCTCCTCTCCTCTGCGTTATTACAAGTCGAATGGGGAGACTCACTTTGCGCCTTCTGAGGAGATCAGTGTTCCCAAGGCGCTCTCCGGCCTTGTAAAGGACGTCACCGATCTTTCGAACTTTCGTCCCCGGCCACACATCCGCCAGAGCCGCTCCGCTCAACCCGTCGCCTCGCCCAACTTCACCTCCGGCCAGACTTCAGGACACTTCCTTACACCCGGGGACATCACCACGATCTACGACGTGAAGGCCGCCTACAACGCCGGGTATACCGGCACAGGGCAATCGATCGCGGTGATGGGTCAGTCCGCAATCGTGCTCTCAGACATTGAAAAGTTCCAGACTGCCGCTGGTCTTCCGATCAAGGATCCAACGCTCACCCTTGTTCCCAACACCGGAACCTCTGCCATCGTTGCGGGTGACGAATCCGAATCAGATCTGGATCTGGAGTACTCGGGAGGCATCGCCAAAGGAGCGACGATTTACTTCGTCTACACCGGGAACAGCGCCAATAACAACGGCGTCTTCGACTCCATATCCTACGCCGTCGATACACAGCTTGCACCGGTCATCAGCGTCAGCTATGGCCTCTGCGAGACGGAGTTGAACGCAAGCAGCTATTCCTCGCTTAATAGCACACTGGCCCAGGCCGCCGCACAGGGTCAGACCGTCATCGTCTCTTCGGGCGACGACGGTTCCACCAGCTGCAACGACGCAACCACCCTGACCACCACGCAGAGGCAGGCTCTCGCAGTTAGCTTTCCCGCCAGCAGCCAGTACGTCACTGCACTCGGCGGAACCGAATTTACGGATGCCGCCGTCGCGACCACCAACACCACCTACTGGCAGGCCGCCAGCGGGAGCGATGTCATCAGCTCCGCTCTCTCCTACATGCCGGAGGTGGTCTGGAATGATGATTCGGCCAGTGGCCTGAGTGCGGGCGGTGGTGGTGTCAGTTCCCTGTCTCCGCGACCCACCTGGCAGACAGGAGTCACAGGCATCCCCTCTGGAAACTTCCGTCTTCTCCCCGATATCTCGCTCGCCTCTTCGCCGCAAAATGCCGGGTACCTTTACTGCTCCAGCGATTCAACCCTCACAGCGAATGGCGTTCCGCTCAACGGCAGTTGCACAAATGGCTTCCGTGACGCGAACAACGTTTACCTCACCGTCGCCGGTGGAACCAGCTTCGCCGCCCCCATCTTCGCTGGCATGCTGGCTATCATCAACCAGAAGCAGAACTCTACGGGCCAGGGCAATATCAACCCCACGCTCTACAACCTAGCGTCGAACGCTTCAAACTACGCTTCGGCCTTTCATGACATCACATCTGGCACCAACGCATGTACAGCCGGTGCGACTCTCTGCTCCGCAGCAGGAGCTTCCGCATACGCTGCAACTACGGGATACGATCAGGCTACGGGCCTCGGCTCGATCGATCTCTTCAACTTGCTCACGCTCTGGCCCGCCAGCACGACCGCGCCTACGCTTGCAGCATCCATCACCACGGTCTCGGCTGCATCCAATACCGTCGCCTCCGGCGTGAACGATATCATCACCATCACTGTGGCGTCGGGATCGTCTACAGTGACCGCAGTGCCCTCCGGGACTCTAACCATCACAGTCGATGGAGCGACGCAGACGTCCACGCTTGCTCTGAGCAGCACGGGAACTGCCACCTACACCTTCTCCTCGACCACATCAGGTGTGCATGTCATCAAAGCCGCCTACTCCGGCAGTTCCGTCTACGCCGCGTCGTCCGCTGCTGCCACGGTTACCGTCGGTGCCGCGGGCTCCGGCACCGGGACCTTCGCCCTTGCCGCAACCGCCATCAGCGTAACCGCAGGAAGCTCCGGAAACTCCACGGTCACGGTAACACCCGCGCGCGGCTATACGGGCACAGTGGACTTCAACGTGACCGTGAGTGCCACCCTTTCGAACGCCTGCTACACGCTGAACGACGCGCCCGTCACGGGCACAACGGCAGTCACAAGCACACTCACCGTCTTCACCAGCTCTACCGCCTGCGCCGCCTCTTCGTCAGTCAGCGGAAGCGGCATGCGGAAGTTCGCTTCCACCGGCGTTTCCCGGCTGAAGAGCCAGAACGTTCCAACTCCTCCCTCCAAAGGGACGGACGTAGCCATCGCAGGCATGCTTTGCCTCGGCTTGCTCGGCTGGCGCTCACGCAAGCTTCGGCTCTACGTCGCTCTTTGCCTCGTCACAGCGGTCGGTCTTGGCATCAGCGGCTGCGGTTCTTCAAGCTCCAACACCCCGGCAACTGCAACGACTACGAACGCCGCCAAGGGCTCCTATACGCTCACCATTACGGGAACGGACACCGCAACCGGCACCATCACCGCAACCACATCCACCACTCTGACCATCAACTAGCATCGTCTCAGGACGAGGGATTACGCTTCGCCGTAACCTGCAGATACTGATTGCGAACTACCGTTTGATTCTCCGGATCGGAGGCGATATTGGCTCTCCTCCAAAGTGCCTCCAGATCCGCGGCCAGTGCCGCCTGCCCGGCTTCATCCAGGCGGCTGAAAGCCACATGAGTCGGACCAAAGTACCTGCGGAAAAAAGCCACTGTTTCAGATGGACTCATCGGAAGATCGAAGTCGATCGGGATCAGCGTCGTTTCAATCTCAGTAAAAGGACCTGCGAGACGTTGAAGGACCGTCTTTTCGTCTCCCCATAAAACAGGCGGCGCAATCCCAGGTGGTGGCGGCACGTGAAGACTCCCGACCTTGAACATCTGCCCCGAAAACCCCGTGGGATTCCAGTTCGCCATCGCCAGTAATCCACCTGGCTTCAGCACACGCGCAAGCTCCGACGCGACTACCTCTGGCCGCGGGGCAAACATCGCGCCGAACATCGTTACCACTGCATCGAACGAAGCATCTTCGTAGGGAAGCTGTTCCGCATCCCCCTCATCGAAGCGAGCGGTCAGACCCTCCGCAGCGGCACGCTCCCTCGCCTGCACAAGAAGATTCGGAGCGATATCCACGCCGGTCACGACGCAACCCTTGCGCGCAAGCGGAATTGCAAGATTTCCCGTACCGCACGCTACATCCAGAACCTGGGTTCCTGGCGGTAGCGCCAGACGAGCCACGAAGGCCTCCGCGCCCCGCGAAATCGTCTTCGCCACAACACCGAAATCGCCAGCCATCCAGGTCGCGCGCATTGAGCTTTTAATCTGTTCCAGCGAAGGTCCGGAAGTGTCCATCGTCTCTCCAGAGTCGCCAGACAAAGGTCTCCGCGACCAAGAGTAAGACTGCTCGAACTCACTGCGCGGCGTCAAGCCAAAAGCCCAGTGAGGCCTACGGGCTTCAGCCCGTAGGCCTCACCACCATTAATAAGCCGTGAGCGTAAGGCGTGCCCGGTCCGATCTCGTTCGGATACGCATGCGCACGGAAGGTCTCCAAAAGCTTTGCCTACCTTGCCCCTCGCATCAGTTGCTGAGGATCTTGAAGGGCACTGCTTCCGGCTCTACGACGCGCTTCCTTCGCAGGCCACCGCGCATTTTTCTCCATCGTTTACCCACGCGGTCGGAGGCTTTGAACAGATGTCCCGCCGTCAGTGGTCCGGCCACCTTGTAGTTTCCAACCGCTGCAAGCCCCATTGAAGCCAGGCACCCACACTGCTCGCAATCCGGCTCGCCCCCAAACTGGCAAGGTCCAATCCTCGTCTTCAGATCAGCCGAGATCGTCTCCGTCGTCCTCGCAAAGATGCAATCCTCCGGGTTCTTCGGAGGAGACGCAATCTCATCCAGCACACGCTCCGGCATGTCGAGCTTCGGATACTTCAGACGCAACTCGCGCAACTCCGCGATGACCTGCAAGCGCTGCGCCTGCGAAAGAATCTCCGGATCTGTAGCTCCCATCTGCGGCGTAAAGAGACTGAACCAGACTCGCGTAATCTCCGGTCGACTGCACCAGAACGCCAGAAACTCATCGAGATATCCCGCCCGCTCCACGATCTGCGAAGTGATCGTGCAGTGAATCGAAACCCTCGAGTCCTGGATGTTTTTCAGAATGCGCTCATAGGTCGCAGGCTTTCGTCGTGCATCGTGCTCCGGCTGCAGACCATCGATGGAGACCACAACATTCAGCTTCTTGTACTCCTTCCACGCTGGCGGAATGATGCGGAAGGCGCTCGTCACAACCTGCGTATGCACACCCCGGCTCTCAATCTGCGGCAACAGAACTTCAAGCTCCCTGTAGCGAACCAGGGGATCTCCGCCCACCAGCGAGAGATGCAACGGCTTATGTTCATCGACGAGCCCCAGAATCTTCTCCACCAGCACATCCCCCTTGAAATCGGAAAGCTGGCGCAGTTCGGTCGTCCCTCCAAGATGCGCGGCATCGAAGGCATAGCAGCCGGGGCAGCGTAAAGGACACTCTTTTGTAATTTCGATGGAAAGTGAAGGCGCGCGCCCGGCAAGAATCATTGCCCATGCGTGAAAGACTTCCGACTTCTTCATTTACTTCTCCCCGATCGCGCTGCAAGGCGGTCGATTCTGGTAGCAAAGGGATGTTTCAGCAACTTCCCAATGGAGCGGCCATCGCGCATTCGCCAACGATGAGGACTTGGATGCCGCGCGACGAGGATCGAGTGCAAAGCAAAATCCAATGGCTTTGCAAGCAGCACCGTGGCCCCAGGACAACGATCCGAGATCGCAAGATCGTAAAACACGTTCTGGAGATCATCCCACAAGATCGGTCAACTTGACAGACCCCAGAGTTAGTATCACAATGTAATTCAAATCATGCTTGGTGAATTCGAATACGCCCTCATCACCGCCGCCGCCGGACTTGGAGACAAGGCCTACGGCGCCGCCATTCGCGAAGAAATTGAAGCCGCAACCCTGCGCAAGTGCTCCATTGGCGCGCTTTACACTACAATTGAGCGTCTCGAAAAGAAGGGTCTGCTCAAGACCTGGATGGGGGAAGCCACTCCTCAGCGCGGAGGCCGAGCCAAGCGCATGGTGCTCGTGACGGAAGCTGGAGAACTGGCCGCAAAAAACTTCTATGACGCCGTGATGCGCGTCAGCACGAACGCCCGCTGGGCCATGGAAAAAGGAGAGATCCTCTCATGAGCAGCCTCGTCCAGACCTCCGTCGAAGTGATCTCGCGGCTCCTGGAGCGTGACGAGCGCGAAGCGGTTCTGGGCGATTTTGAAGAAACAGGCCTACATGGGACCGCCGCTCTGCGCGATCTTCTAGGCCTCGTCCTGCGAAGAAAGCTGGAGGCATGGAAGAGCTGGCGCCCCTGGCTCACTTCTCTGGGACTTGCTGTGCCGGGCAGCTTTCTGCTCATGGGCTTTTCGCTGAGCGTCAGCCAGGCCTATCAGAATCTCCTCGCTCCCAAAGTCGAACACGCCACAGGCCTCACCGTAGGCCCAGGATTCACTCTACTGCTCTGCAACATATTGCTGCTCGTCGGTTGGTCGTGGACAGGCGGCTTCGTCATGGGATCGGTCTCGCGTCGGACTGTGCGCGTCAGCGCGATCTCTTCGTTTCTTCCCTGCCTCTTCTGCCTCTCCCGCTTTCATGTGGAATCGATCTCGCGCTTCTCGCTTCTGCTCTTTCTGTTTCCCGCAATCTGGGGAGTCCGCCACGGTCTTCGCCTCGCACAGATCAACTTCAAACCTGCACTTTTCATGGCGCTTGCCGTCACCTTGCTGACCATTCCCACATGGAGCACCAGTGGCTGCTGGCTGCCAAACTGGGCTCTTAGCTGGCCCGCATGGTTCCTCGTCGTTACCGCATGGCGAGATCGGCCGCACAAGGAGACATCCACATGGCAGCCGATCTGACGCTCCTTGTGAACGGCAAGAGCCACGCCGTCAACGTTGCACCGGATACACCCCTTCTCTACGTCCTGCGCAACGAACTCAAGCTCTCCGGCCCAAGATTCGGCTGCGGCATCGCACAGTGCGGAGCATGCGCCGTCCTCCTCGAAGGAGAAGAGATACGCTCCTGCATCACGCCCGTCTCCTCCGTATCCGGCAAAAAGATCACCACCATCGAAGGCCTCCCTGAACTTTGGGCAGGTCAACACACCGCGAACGCGCCCACACGACTTCACCCCGTCCAGCAGGCATGGATCGACGAACAGGTCCCCCAATGCGGCTACTGCCAGAGCGGCATGATGATCGCCGCCGTGGACCTGCTCTCCAAGAATCCGAGCCCCGGCATCGCAGAGATCAAAGACGCCTTCACCAACAAAGCACCTTCGCCGCATCTCTGCCGCTGCGGCACCTACGCTGCCATCATCTCTGCTGTCCAACTCGCTGCGAAGGCGATGAAGTCATGACAAAACCTCCAACAGCGCAGGCCTTCAACTCCACACTCACCCGGCGAGGCTTCCTCAAGACCGGTGGCGCGCTGATGGTCTCGCTCGTCTTCATCCCAGACTCACCTGCGAAAGCAGATGCACTCTCACCACCTGATTCCCTTCAACTCGCATCATGGCTGGAGATTCGCCACGACAACACCATCCTCGTGCGCACAGGTCGCACCGAAATCGGCACAGGCATGAGTGGCTTCTACGCACAGGTCGTCGCCGAAGAATTGGGTGTCCGGCCCGAGGCCATCACGCTTCTCATGGGCGATACAGATAAGACCCCGGACGGAGGTTACTCCGCAGGCTTCCGCACCGGCGCAGCCAATCTTCGCAAAGTCGCCGCCTACACCTATCAGGCCCTTCTTGAACTCGCCGCGAAAAAACTTGCCCTCCCTGTCTCCTCTCTCACGGTCAACAATGGCGTCGTCTCTGGCGGAGGCAAGACCATCCGCTACGGTGACCTCGTCCGTAACCAGCGCTTCGATCTCAAGATTCCCTTCTCCGGCACACTCGCGAAGGTGGACGCCACATCGTGGAACGGCATGGCCGGTCTGGACGGTCTTGTCGTCCTCGGCGATCCACCGATGAAACCGATGAAGCAATACAGCGTCATCGGCAAGTCGCATCCCATGCCCGGCACGCCCGACAAAGTCACCGGCAAAACACAATGGACGAGCGATGTGAACCTGCCCGGCATGCTGCATGCGCGCATGGTTCGGCCCACAACGCTCGGCTCCTCCCTGGTCTCCGTCGGCACACTCGACAAGGCTCTGTTTCCCACCGCGCAAGTCATCGTCAAAAACAACCTCGTCGCTGTCCTCTCACCCAATGAATGGGAGGCGATCAGCGCATCACGCTCCGTCACCGCAAGCACCAAATGGACCGAGTGGTCCGGCCTGCCCGGCAGCGAAAACCTCACGCAGGCACTACGCAGCTACAAGTGGACCACTCCCTCCGAGAGCAAAGGCAAAGCAGCAGACGTCGAAGCACCCTTAGCCACTGCGGCGAAAAAAATCTCTACCTCCTACGAACAGCCCTACGTCAAACACGCGCCCATAGGCCCCTTTGTCGCGGTGGCGGACGTACACGACGGCACGGCCACCGTATGGTCTCACTCCGCAAACTCGCAGGGCCTCCGCGCGCAGATAGCCAACACGCTCAGTCTCTCCACGGATAAAGTCGTCGTCCGCTGGATGGACCATGCCGGTCAGTTCGGACGCACAACCTTTGGCGGCGACGGAGCCGAAGGCGATGCCGCCATCCTCTCTCAACTCACAGGCAAACCCGTACGCGTGCAGTGGACGCTGCAGGAAGATCTCGCATGGTCTGCCTCCTCTCCCGGATGGGTAGCCGACATGCGCTGCGGTTTGAATGCAGAAAACAAAATCGGCGCCATCCACAGTGCCTTTTATTCGCCACAATCGAATGATGCGCGTATCGTCGGCGCAATTCTTGCCGGGATGCCTTGCAGCAAACCGAAAGCAGCCAACTGGATCGCCACGGAGTGGGCCTACGACAAGATCGAACATCGCTTCGAAGAGGCTTACGGCATACCGAACCTCGGCGCGGATACCTCTGCCGTAGGTCTCCGTGGCCTCATCATGCGCACCCCCGGCCAGCGCCAGCAGAACTTCGCCCTGGAGTCCGTTATCAACGAAGCGGCCTCCACAGCCGGTGCCGACCCGATCGAGTTTCGCCTGCAACACACCACCGACCAGCGCCTGATCGATCTCATTCACGCCACCGCGAAAGCCGCTGCGTGGGAGCCGCGCTCTTCTCCTCACCCGCAGGCACGTCGTACCGGAAAAGACCCGGTCAGCGGTCGTGGCGTCAGCATCATGGTGCGCGAAAACTCTTACTGGATAGGCATCGCGGAGATCACCGTTGTGCCGGAAACAGGCATAGTCCAGGTGACGCACTTCACCATTGGCCTGGAATGTGGAAAGATCATCAACCCGCGCCAGCTGGAGCGCTGCATGAAGAGTGGCGTCGTGATGGGCGTAAGTGAAGCGCTGAAGGAAGAGCTCACCTTCGACAAAGGGAAGATCACAAGCAATAACTGGAGCCGCTATAAAATCCTGACTATGGCTGAAACCCCCGATGTCAAAACCGTCCAACTATCGCGCGACGATAAAGGGTACGGTGGTGGATCCGAGGGCGCCAACGCCATCTGCACTCCATCCATCGCCGCTGCCTTCTTCGACGCAACCGGTGTCCACGCTCGCAGAATCCCACTCACGCCCGCTTACGTAACCAATCTGCTCAAAGCCTGAAGAGGAGTCCAACCAGGAATGACGTCTGTAAGAATTGCTGTCTCCGGATTCGCTATCCTCGCCGTCTTCGCCGCGTGGAGCGTTGCACCCACACTCGCCAAGTCCGCCCCTACAACACGCGGCGGAGTCTACTCGGCAGAGCAGGCGCAGCAAGGCAAGGCTCTCTATGACTCGAAGTGCGCCATGTGCCACGGCCCCGCACTGAAAGGAAATGGCCCGTTCCCTCCACTCGCGGGCGATGTCTTTCTTACAAAATGGAATGGCAAAACGCTTGCCGACCTGGATCTCAAGATCCAGACCACCATGCCCACCTCTGAACCCGGCACGCTCACCCCGGACGAGACAGCGCGCCTCGTCGCCTACATACTCAGCGCGAACACCTTTCCTGCGGGAGAAGAACTTCCAAAGGATGCGGAAGCGCTCAAGGCAATTCGAATAGAAAATACGCCTCCCCAATAAGAGCGCCTGTGCCAGGCGTACACCGATGGAAGAAGCACATCGATCGCGCTATCAGAGCGTAATCGATCTCGTAGAGGCACATCAGGACAGACTGGATTTGCGCGTGTCGCACCCTCTCCGCAACCGCGGCAGGACCTTACTCCTGCCGCAGCGTCCGAGCCGGATCGATCCGCAAAATTCGTAACGTCGGCAGGGCAGTCGCCAACACCACCACACCAAAGAGCACAACCACAGCGCCCAGCAGCGTGGGCACGTCATATACCCCTACTCCATACAGCACGCTTTGCATGGCACGCAACGCACCCGCGCAAAGGACCAGCCCCACACCCAACCCTACGCCGGATGCAAGCACACCGGATTGCCCGACGTGGAACATCGCCTGCTTCACCGTCGATCCCAGAGCCATGCGAATTCCCAGCTCCCTCGTTCGTTGCGCAATCGTATTCGCCACAAGAGCAAAGATACCCACAGCGCTCAAAAGCAAGGCCAGCAACGCCAGCGTGCCCAGCAACGCGACCTCGACCCTTTGCATGGCCAGCGTCCTGGCACGAAGATCTTCCATGCGGTAGAAGCCGGAAAATGGAAGGTTCGGGTCCGCACTGGCCAGCGCCCTCTGCATCTGTGCGGTCAAACCCTCCACAGGGGCGGCCGTGCGTACGACCCAGCTCGGTTGAAACCAGACATGAACTCCAAGCAGCTCTTTATCAACCTGGGCCGCAGGAAGATACATCGTCTCCTCGCTCGTCAAGGGTGCGGTGACACTTAGTCCGGAAGAGAGCGTTGTGTCGGAAACCACGCCGACAATCCTCCGGTTCTTATTGAGATACCGTCCCACTGCATCAGAGCCATGAAAGAATCTTCGCGCAAAGCTCTGGTTGACAACAGCCACCTGCTGAACCTCCGGACCATCCGATTCTTTGAAGCCTCGTCCCTGCAGGACCGGAATCTTCAACGCATCGAAGTAACCGGGAGTGACATACACTTCGTCGGTCCCTACCCGCGTTCCCGCCTCTTTGCCATCACTTACCGTAATCCCGGAATTCAACGTTCTTTCATAAGGCAGCGTAAGTCCAACAGCGGCATACTGCACGCCAGGTATCCGCTCCATCGAGGCAATACTCTGTTCGAGAAGCTTGCGGAAATCCGCCGGATCACGATAGCGCGCATCATCCAGCGAAGCCTTCGCCGTCATAACACCCTTCGCATCGAAGCCGGGTGGCAAGGTCTCCAGGTGAATGAGCGTACGGATCAGCAGACCTGCCGAAGCCAGAAGCACAACCGTCAACGCCACCTCTCCGCCGATCAAAGCCTGTCGCAGCCGCAGGCTGCCTCCACCCACCGCTGCGTTGCTTGCGATCGAGGTGCGCAGGTCCACTTTTCCCGAGGTAAGCGCGGGCAGCATGCCAAAGAGAACACTCGTGAAGAGGGAAAGGCAGAAGTTGAACGCCAACACACGCCCATCGAGAGGCACGCTTGGGACCGGTAGAAAGTGCGGCGGGAGAAGCAGCAATAAACTACGCAGCGCAAGCACTCCCACGCCTACGCCAGCTACGCCTCCGGCCAACGCAAGCAGCAGATTCTCTATCCAGATCTGGCGATACACCTGCCACCTGGATGCCCCCAGCGCGAGCCGTGTCGCGATCTCTCCCCTCCGGCGGAGCATATGAACGAGCGTTAGTCCCGCAAGATTTGCGCACGCGATCAGGAGGATGAATCCCGCCGCAAGCATCAGCGTCAGCACCTGCGGTCGCAGAGGGCCAGCTTCGCCTCGTTGAAGAGGCACGGAATAGTAGCTAACCTGCGTTCCCGGATTGCGCATGGCAAATTTTCGGATAGGCTCTGCCCACGCGCGTCCAACCTCCGCGTCGGCCTGCTCCCACGTCGCGCCGTCGCGCAGCCGCATAATCACCTGAAAGTTCGTTCCCCGGCCTTCGCCCAAACGGCTCGGCTGAAGTGCCGTGTAAACGTCGGCGTTCAGAGGGGTCGTTGCGCCCTTGGGTAAAATCCCCACAACGACATACGGCTCACCCTTGAGGAGTACGGCCCGGCCCAGGATCTTCTGCTCGGCGGGAAACGTTGTGCGCCAGAAATCGTAGCTCAGGACCACTGCCTTCGGTCCGTCCGGGCGATCTTCCTCTTCAGAGAACCCGCGTCCGAAGAGAGGACGCACTCCCAGTACATCGAAGTAGTGCGCAGAGACGCGACCCGCACGAAGAGCCTGCGCGTTCGAACCACTCTGAAAGTTCACGCTACCATTTGTCCAGCCGTAAACTGCCGAAACCAGTGATGGCACATGATCCCGCAACGACTCCCACTGCTCTCCATCCAGAGCAGCGTTTCCGTCATAGGCCCCAGGTCCCGTCATCCGTGCATAGAGCGTACCTATCCGATCGGGACGCACATACGGAAGGTCTTTCAGGATAAGCGCGTTTACCAGCGAGAAGATCGCTGTATTCGCGCCAATGGACAGCGCAAGTGTGAAGAGAACGGTGAGCGTGAACGCAGGTTGACGCGCAAGCTGCCGTGCGCTGAACCGCAGATCGCGCAGGAAGTTCTCGAGGAAGAGAAGCGTGCGCCCATCTCTCTGCTGCTGTTGCAGAAGCGAAGCATTTCCAAGCTGTCGTCGCGCCGCCCGCGCCGCCTCCGCCGCGGGAACTCCAGAGTGGATCAGGCGCTCCGTCAGCAGTTCGAGATGATTTGTAAGCTCTTCATGGAACTCATCATCTGCTCTTCTGTGTGCGAAGAATCCTCGCAGCTTCGCGGCCTGAACGCGCAAAAACGTCAACATGGAACCCTCCCCTGCTGGCACTCCTCTGGATACACCAAAGAAGTTAGCACTGCTCCATTGCAATGTCCATAGGAGAAACTAATCGCTTTATAAGATCGCGTTTTCTAATGAAGCGCAGTCAGCATCGGCTGTATCCACGAAAAGAGCACATTGCCCATGCTCGGAAAGACGGCAGCCAAAGCCGTCAAAATCGGCAAACCACCGACGCTGAGCATATGCAACAAAAACGCCCCGCGCTTTACCTCTCCCGGCGGTGTCTCGCTCATGCGGCTCAGGATCGCGTCCCGATCCATCTGCAGGAGCACGGTCCCGATACCGAACAGTAGGATAACGACGATGACAATCAGCGACCAGGCAATACTCTGCGGTTCCTGAAAGGGATAACTCACCGCGGCCACCAGGAGCAGAAAAAGTCCCATCGACATAAACGTCATCAGGTTCTTCAACTGCAACGTCACATAACGTACATACGCACCGAAACGCATCGCAATATATTCATTACCAGTCGCCACAACGCAGGGGAACCGGATCGTGGATCCACACGGAACGGGAAGGTCGTCACGGCAGAGCGAAGAGATATGTTTCGCCTCCTTGCCGGAATCCTTGCTCACGTTGCTCGATCGGTCGGTGTCGACGTCCGGTCCACCACGCTTCCACGAAGCTCGAATCACGGTATCGTTCGCCAGCAGCGTGGCATAGCGATTCTGCTCTTCGCTAAACCGGACATATACCCGGTCAAGCAACATCTCATCGCTGCCCAGGCCAGAAACAATCTTGTCAATAAGCTCCGCCTGTACCCGAATCTGGTCCGCGTTCTGTTCCTGTGTAACGGCCTGTGGAGCGACCTTGCGATACTCGAACCATCGCATAGGAAGAATCAGGGTGCGGCGCAGCCCAGCATACGACCAGATCGGAGCCAGGGAGAACGCCTTCGGCAGACGTGAGAAGGCGAAGCGCATCGTTGACCCCTCCAGCAACTCCAGCAGAAAGCGTAGCAACCTCCAGATGGCGATAAACCTTACCCAGAGCCACGCAATCGTCCATAGAGCGGTGATGAACGTGAATCCATAGAGCATAGTCATCCATTTGCCGTCGATTGAGGTGAAGAGAAGAAAAGGATGAAGCACGGCGCAAGCGATCAGAACGCAGAGCAAGAGCAGAAGACCTTCCGGCGGAGGCAGGAAACCCCAACACTCGATGTGATCTGTAAGACGCTTGTTGCAAAGGTTCATCGTCGTGGCGTCCACCCCCAGACCCAGCGGAAGCCGAGGCAACTGCGGGTCCCGGTCCCGTGCCAGTGTCAGCGCATTCAGATTAACTGCGGCCGCTGTAAGAAGCCCAGCGGAAGCCAGAAGCAAGGGCAGCACCGGCGACGCTCCGGAAGCAAGATGAACGCAGCGCAGAGCAAACAGCGATCCTACAGATTCGTCCGCAAGCTCATGGCAAAGAACAAACAGGTTAAAGCCCAGCCACTGGAGCGACAGCAAGGGAAGCCAGACAAAGCGCCAGGGACGCATCCTGATCGCAACCTTACGGCGGCGCATATAGAAGCTGCACACAAGCCATACACAAGGCACACAGGCCACAAGTAATACGCCGAGCGACAGAACGCCAAACGGAGAAACCCGGGAATCCGTCGCTCGGAGGAAGGCTGCCAGTCTGTGCAACAATCCCGCATCCCTGGCGTGGCTCGATACGAAAAGAATAGCCGGGAGTATCAGCCACGCGAGCACCAGAACCATCTGCGTGCTGGCAGAGAGAAGCCAATACTGTCGACCCAGCTCCCGACGCCATTCCGAGGGATCACGGGCATCGGAGTTATCTGCAAGATAGAAGGTAAGTATGCGATGCCTTGAAAGTCCTCTGACCCATGGGACTTCGCTCTTGCTCAATCGTGTGTGAAACGGTCCACCCGCCAGAAAGAGAAACACATGCACCACGGCACACATGAGTGCGAGCGACGTTGCGATCAGCCACAACTTCGGCAGCGGATCTTCGGGAATATTGGTAATGGCATAGCTGTTTTTCAAAGAATGCTCGCCAGCAGGGGTCACCGAGGGAGCGCGACGGACGGGCCAGTAACTTCCATGGGAGGAGACGCCGATCCAGAGAGACAGCTTCTCCAGCGTATGGCTCTTTTCATCCTCAAAGACCTGCAACGGCGCAATCTGCTGCAGCGCTGCAAGGAAGATCCCTTCCTGTGTGCTGTTCATGAAACTGAGAGAATGGCGCGACTGCCCCGCCGCCGGAGCGTAGAGAAACGCATCGTCGAACAACGGGAATCGGCTGACGGACAATGTGCCATCCAGATCGTACTGGCCCCGAAGCTCCGGAAGCAGACGCTCGGCGCTCAATAACACCACACGCGCATTAGGTACCTTCTGATGGAAATAGCGCGCCAGGAAGAGCTGATCCAGTGGGTCGGTTGCCAGAATCACAATACCTTTCGCCCCGATGTGCTCCACGCTCGTGGCGATCGCGGCGAGCACACCTTCGTTGGAGTACGGAGATTGGGCCGCGAACTCCGGTGGACTATCGAGCGGTTGCTGCAAAGCATCCGTGAAATCGAAAAGAGACTTGGAATCCTGCGCCGTAGGAGCCTCAGCATTCTGAGGCTTGAAGTTCGTCAGTTGTTTTCCAAACAGGCCCCGCACATGCGAGATGCCGCGCGGATACCGGAAGGTCCGGACCTCCGGCCCGTCCTTCGAACGCTCGGGGTGAATATCCTCGGCACCATAAGCAGATTCGTTCTCCTGCAGGATAGCGACGGGCGCTGTCTCACTTTCTCCGATCAAACCGGAGTTCAGAAGATATTCAAGCGATACCTTATCGGAAGGTGCGGTTGTGACCTCCTCCGTCGCCTCAACAGAAGGCGACCGATTGGCTTTGAGATTACGGATCGCTTTGAGTAAATAGATCGCGTGTTCGGAAGTAATCGATCCGCTGACGGCGTAGAACGGCTGCGATTCTTTTACCTTGGCAAGATGATAGAGACCCGCAGCCGAAGCCGAGTAATTCGGTCCGATCCAGAAGATGCCATCACTCGAAGACGGAGAAAAATCCGTCGAGAAATTGAAGGTCGATCTCAACTGCCCGATCGCCGAAAGTGCTTCCAGCGCGGCATGCATGTTCAAACCGTACGTCGGCGACTCCGGAACAAGGAGCAACATAAGTAGTTCACTACCCATGCGAGAAGTTTGAGAAGGTGCAGTAGGCTCCGACGGGTTGTTCAGAGCAGGGCGTCCATGAAAGAGCATCGCCCCCGGCTCGTCGCCAAAGAGTCTCCGATAGTGCATCGCCTCTCGGCTTCCCTTCGGGTCCTTTGGCTCCTCCAGATCTGCCAGGTTCCACGGGGTATACATCGACTCAAAGTCATACCCGGCCGTTGACACCGCCTCCTGCAACGCTGCGAGATTGCGATCGAACTCAAGCAGATTGGCCGACTGCAGAGGATCGGGTACCGTCGCAATCAGCACCCTGCAGCGATGGCCCCTGTTCTCTTTGTCGGCCTTCGGAGAACAGGTGAGGTCCAGCTCGGTCACCTTCTCGCCACCGATCGCACCAGTCCTCGCGGGTCCAAGGCCCCTGAAGGCGAAATCCCCGCAGACGATCCCGTCGCCACTCCCCGCAGGTGCGCCCTCCATCTTCTCTGCTCTTCCCAGATGTCGGCGTAACACCTCCGCCGCCGAACAACGGTGTGTATCCGCCTCCAAAGCGTCCGCCGGTCTCGCTGGACTGGAGCCCTCAGACTTCTCCGAGCTCACCTGCACTCTTGACTTCTCCACACCGTGACCAACGCCCCCTGCGTTCGAGATCAAGGCGCTTAGAATCACGAAGAGAAAGGCCGAGCCGCCAACTTGCCGATACAAAGGTGTACCTCCGCGTCATCTTTGTTTTCTAAAGAAACAGGGCCCGGCACGGACATTGATTTTGGTTGGGCTGGAATTGTAGCCCATTCGGGAGCAAACGAATCCAAATTTACTCTGCGGCCCCTGGCCTGCACACCCGGCGATCTATGATGAAAGAGTCATGTCTTATACGGTTGCAGCCTTTTATCGATTCATCACGTTGCCTGAACCCGCAGCTCTGCGCGAGGAGTTACTCGCCGAATTCGCAGGCACAGAACTCCGTGGCACCACGCTCATCGCCACAGAGGGCGTCAACGGCACCATGGCAGGTCTACCGGAGACAATCGACCGCTTCTTGAATTTTCTCGATGCCAAAATCGGTTTGGATCGTGCCGAAGTAAAATTTTCAAAATCAGAAGAGCTTCCCTTCGGTCGTCTTCTCTTCAAAGTGAAGCAGGAGATCATCGCCTTTCGCAAAGCAAAGGTAGATGCCACGCATGCAGGAAATTACGTCCAGCCCGCGGACTGGAACGCTCTGATCGCGGACCCCGAAGTTCTTCTGCTCGACACGCGTAATCACTACGAAACCGAAATCGGCACCTTCACCGGAGCCGTAAACCCGAAGATCGATACCTTCTCCGACTTCGTCACGTACGTACGCGAAAACCTGGATCCGGCGACACACCCAAGGGTCGCCATGTTCTGCACCGGTGGCATCCGCTGCGAAAAAGCCTCCGCCTTTATGCTGCAGGAAGGCTTCAGCGAGGTCCATCACCTCAAGGGCGGCATCCTGAAATACCTCGAGGAGATCCCCGCCCAGGAGAGCAGATGGGAAGGCACCTGTTACGTCTTCGACCGCCGAGTCGCCGTCGGGCACTCAGATTTCGAGTAGCTGCCGCGGTCAGGCGTGGCCTCCATGTTCCGCAATCAGACGCAAAGCATCTTCGTTCACAAACTCCTTACGGTGAAATCTCTCCCCATACGAGAGCGGAGTCACATCGCGATACTCGCGCAGAATTTCCTCACCGTAACCGGGATGTAACGGCTTCCGCAAAGACGCACGTACGTTGGGATCGGCACCATGATCTAACAGCAATTGAGTGAATGGTGCGGTCAGCAACTCCCCGCTCCGATTCATCCATAAATTGGGCTGCGAAACCACAGTGGCGAACAGCGCCGTATGGCCGCCAAACCCGTCCGCATCCACACTGGCCTTCACATCCACTGGCATCCCACGATCCAGCAGCCAGCGAGCGATCTTTAGCTCGTCGTAGTCGACACACATATGCAGCAGCGTCGCGCCGGCCAACGGCGTCCCATGCGTTGCAAGCACTTCGTCATGACAACCGAACTCCGGCGGATAAATTTCCTCAAAACGAAACGTACGCCGCAACATCTGCGGATCGCGGCGAAGATGCTCTTCGAGTAAATCGATGCGTCCGCGATGCAGCGCCATGGTCGGCGTATCCGGCAGCCTCAATCCGTGTTGGACATACATCTCCAGGATGCGGTGCTTGGCCTCTGGCTTGCGACTATCCGTCTCGAGCACCGTAGCGACCGGAGCAAGCGACTTCCCTTGTTCATCTTCGACCCTTGCGCCAAGCTCGAAGAGCAGCGATGTACCGGACGCGCTCAACGTATAAGCGGGATCCTCCAGAACATTCGGCCCCAGGTTCGGGGAATGCATCAGCGCGTGCAGCCTGCGAGCCGTACCGATCTGAGATTGCAGCATCGCTCGATTGCGCGCCACTTCATGATCGCGAGCGCCCATCTTGTGCAACGCCTCAATGATCCGGTCGCGTCCAAGATTCGCCGCATAACTCATGGGAGGTCCCCAGTTACTATTCTTTCGAACCAGCGCCTCTTCATGCAGTAACCGTGGATGCTCCAGAACGAGCTTCCGAACAAGTTCGAGATCGTCTCGCCAAATGCCATCGATCAACTTACAGGCAAGCACCAGGCGTGCCCAACTGGGCACAGCGTAGCTGCGCGCCAGAACCAGCTGCGCATCGGCAAGTCTGGCATCGAAAGAGGAGATCTTCCTCGGATGGAATTTTTTGAGATCCTCAAGCGCCGCAGGATCCTGGCTTCGCATCTCGCGAAGCAGATCTTTCGCCTGCTGTCTAAGCTGGTCGAGATTGGGGCGAACGGGGAGATGGCGGTGAGACATGACAAACCTCCTTCAGAATGAAGCCCGTGGTCCGCTTGCGCCGGGCGAAAAGGAGATTCGTAGATCCAATCAGGTCGTTCTTTCAGGTGGACTCAGTCCTATCCGCGGACGGGAGGCGTCCTGCACGCCACGCCAGCAGAATATTCTCGAAGAATATTTCACGTCAATTACATCTTCGCTCCATACCCCCCGCAATGGGCAAATCACTGAAACAGTTGAGTTCGCCCTGTCGCATCAAATCCCCTGCCCTGCTAAAGTTCTTGTTGTCGAACCAACATCACGAACGTCTCACTGGAAGAGGACCACGGCACATGACGACCCTGAAGCAACAGCAAAAGAACGAGCGCGGCTTTACCCTCATCGAGCTGCTCATCGTCATGTCTATCATCATCATCATCGCGACGTTCGCCATTCCGAACATCACGCGTATTCGCCGTCAGGGCAATGAGACCTCGGCCATTCAGTCCATCAAGGCCATCGTCGGCGCCCAGCTTCAGTACTCCTCCATGTATCCGCAAAACGGCTTCGCCTGCTCTCTCTCTTCGCTTGGTGGTGAACAGACTGCAACCCCTGGACCGACCGCAGCAGGTCTCATCCCCTCGGATCTCGCCAGTGGACACAAGGCCGGATACGTCTTTGCCCTCACCAACTGCACGAAGGTGACGGTCAACAACACCGACCAGTTCACCTCCTACCAGATCACCGCCGTTCCTGAAGCCGTAGGCAAATCCGGCGACCGTGGTTTCTGCTCCGACGACGGCGGCCAGATCAAGTCCGACCCCAAGGGTGGAACAGCCTGCACGCAGTCGATCCAGTAAGAAGGCCCGTCATGAGAGAAAAACTGCGCGGTCTTTGGCTCTTCTGCGCCCTCCTGGCCCTCTCTTCCATCCTCTCCGCCCAGTCGCCCGACCTGCATGAGATCGCAGGCCGGGTCGACGCGCACTACAACCACCTGACCTCCCTCAAGCTCGACTACACCGAGCGCTACACCGGTATGGGACAAACGCGAGTAGAAACCGGAACCCTGCTTTTGAAGAAGCCCGGACGCATGCGCTGGAACTACGCCTCGCCTGCCGGGAAGGTCTTCATCCTGAACAGCAAGTACGCCTGGTTCTACACGCCCGGAGATCCGCAGGCACAGCGCGTCCCCGCCAAACAGCTCGACGATCTCCGCTCGCCCCTGCGCTTCCTCCTCGGTCGGCTCAAGATCGAGAAGGAACTCACGAACCTGACCCTTGAAATCTCCCAGAACTCGGCGAAGATCAAGGGAGTTCCCAAAGGCATGGAGCAGCGCATCAACGCGATGACCCTGACCTGCAACCCGACCACCGGCATCCTGACCGGCCTTAAGATCGAAGACGCAGACGGCTCCACGACAGAATTTGCCTTTTCCAATCTGCAGGAAAACATCCCCCTGAAAGACCCGGACTTTGAGTTTGTCGCGCCCGCCGGGGTCACGATCATCGAAGGTATGCCTCCCTCATAGAATCCGAGACTTGATATCGGACCGCATTTGTCCTATAACCATCTAGGACCCATTCAGTCCTCAATCTAAATTTCGGATACCTATGCGAACCATGAGGTCACTTGTTCTCCTTCCGGTCCTCCTTGGGAGTGCCGCGTTAGCCCAGCAGCAGCCGGGCCCGCCCGCTCGGCCCGTCATGCTCGCGCTGGATACGGACCACGACGGTTCCCTATCTGCCGCGGAAATCTCCGCGGCTCCTGTCGTTCTGTTGACCCTCGACGCGAATCACGATGGCGTTCTCACGGCGGAAGAGTTTCTGCCGAAGGAACCCGTGGGCGGAGCAACACCGGATGAACAGGTCCAGCGCCTGATGGCCTTTGACAAAAACGGCGACGGCGAACTGACCAAAGACGAACTCCCCGAGCGCATGCAACGCCTGATGGACCGTGCGGATACAGATCACAACGGCCATCTCACGGCAGTGGAGATCCGCGCCATGGCGTCCTCTCAAACCGCACCGACAGGCAGAGCCACGGGAACCGGGCCGAACCCCGCCATGCGCGGCGATCTGCTGGTGATGGCCATCGATCTCGACCACAATGGCATCCTCTCCGCCGAAGAGATCAGGCAGTCTTCCGTCTCGTTGAAAACTCTCGATGTCAATCACGACGACAGCATTACGCCGAACGAGATGCGTCCCAAGGTCGATCCGAAGGCACGCGCCCTCCACATGCTCGAAGAGTGGGACACAAATAAGGACGGCAAGATCTCCAAGGCCGAAGCCCCCGACCGCATGCAGGCTCAGTTTGAGAAGTACGACACCAACAACGATGGCTTCCTGACCATGGACGAACTTCTGGTGACCTTCTCCAACATGGATAATTCGCAGCCACGCGGCCCCCGCCCCAACGCACAGGAGAAGCAGTAGAAATGGCTCGAATCTCTCGTAAGCTCGTCCGCTCCATCGCCTCCGTCTCTGCCTCCCTCACGGCGGCATCCGCGCCCGCCGCACTTGCCGCACCAACTCCCCAGCCTGCCACTGAACAAGCCGCAGCCCATGCCTGGACCTTCCATCATGAGAACGTCCTCGGCACTTCGATGGAGGTCACACTCCGCGCCTCCGACAAGACCTCCGCACAACGTGCGGAGACAGCCCTGCTGAAAGTTCTGGACGCAAGAACCAGTGTCCTGAGCGCATGGAATCCGCAGAGCGAGCTCAGCCGCTGGGCATCAACTCGTGGCACCGCAGAGAAGGTCTCGCCCGAACTCATGCGCGTCCTCGTCGCCTTCGACACATGGCGCGATCGCACCAACGGTGCTCTCGACGCCTCCGCCGAAACCGCCGCGCGCGTCTGGAAACAGGCCACCACAGAAGGCCGCACGCCGACGGACACAGAAATCCGCCGTGCCGTGGTCGCCATGCAGCAGCCGCACTGGACGCTCGATCGCACCAACGGCACAGCCACGCGCCTCAGCGATGCTCCTCTCGCGCTGGCATCCTTCGCCAAGAGCATCATCGCCAGCGACGCAGCCGACGCAGCCCTCGCCTCGGGAGCCAACGGCGTCATGCTGAACATCGGCGGAGACATCGTGGCTCGCGGAGCCATGACCCAGATCGTGGACATCGCCAATCCCGCAGCCCACGCCGAGACCGAAACCGCCATGGACCAGGTCATTGTCACCGACCGCGCCGTCGCCACCAGCGGATCCTACCGTCGCGGCTTCGACCTTGCCTCTAACCTTGGCACGCCCCAGTTCTCTCACATCCTCGATCCCCGCACGGCCCAGCCCGCCGGACATATCCTCTCGTCCACCGTCATCGCCCACGACGCCGAAACCGCCGGAGCCCTGGCAACCGCCTTCAGCGTCCTGCAGCCGGAAGAGTCCGCAGCCCTCGCAGCGAAGACTCCGGGCGTCGCCTATCTTCTCGTTACTCGCGATGGAGAGCGCATCGCCAGCAAAAACTGGGCCGCGTATCAGACGAACTCTGTCCTGGAGGTCGCCTACGTTGCCGCGCATGGCAAGTCCGCCGCCCCCTCCAGCGCAGCCTGGAACCAGAACTTCGAACTGATGATTCAGCTCGAACTCGCGCGTATCGACAGCCCCCGCTATCGCCGTCCTTACGTGGCCGTCTGGGTCGAAGACAAGGATCACTTCCCCGTTCGCACCCTTGCTCTCTGGTTTGAAAAACCACGCTGGCTTCCTGACCTGAAGAGCTGGTACCGCGACGACCAGGTGCGCAGCATGGCCGAAGGCAGCGATCTCTCCAAGACCGTCAGCTCTGCCACACGCGCTCCCGGAACCTACACGCTGAAGTGGGACGGCAAGGACAACGACGGCAAACTCGTCCAGGCCGGCAAGTACACGATCTGCGTGGAAGTCACACGCGAGCACGGCACCTACGAGATCCAGCGGCAGGAGATGGACTTCAACGCCAAGCCCCAGCAGGCAACGCTACCCGCCGGAACCGAGATGGGCGCGCTCACGTTGGCCTACAGAAAGAAATAGCGCGTGGCCGAGACCGTGACACAGGAGACCCCACCCAAGGTCGCAGCCAGACCGAGAAACCCACCCACGCGGAGCGCGATCGTGCGCCGCAAGACGGCGGTCGTCTCTCGCTGGCTGCACATCTACCTGTCCATGGTCTCGTTCGCTCTCGTGCTCTTCTTCTCCGTCACCGGCCTCACCCTCAACCACACCGAGTGGTTCGACGGCCAACAACGAACCATCACCAGCACAGGCATCATGCCTGCGGCGCTTCTGTCCAAGCCGGACGAACTGCGGATCGTGGAGCAGATCCGCAACGTGCATCACGTCCGCGGAGCCATGTCTGACTTTCGCACCGAAGACGACCAGATCACCGTCTCTTTCAAAGGCCCCGGTTACTCCGCCGACGCGGCCATCGCGCGCGCCACCGGAAAGTACGAACTCGTCGAAGTCCGCAACGGCTTCGTTGCCGTGATGAACGATCTCCACAAGGGTCGCGACACCGGGAAGACCTGGGGATGGGTCATCGACGTCTCCGCCGTTCTGCTCGTTCTGGTCTCGCTCTCAGGCTTCGCCCTGATCTTCTTCCTCTACAAACGCCGCACCGCGGGACTGGTCGTCGCCGCAGTGGGAGCTGTTGTAATCGTCGTGATGTATCGGAGCTTTGTCCCGTAAGGGCTAAACCGCAATCTTTCCCGTATCGCCCACGTCCGTCTTTCCACCCGTAATCGCGGCAATCGCAATCTGCCCCAGACGTACGATCCTGCTCGAGTTCGCCTCCCAATACTGCGCACCCGTCACCTTCACCTTGATGACGGTAATCGCTGGATCGTTCTCGCCTTCAGGAAACCAGGCTTTGTAGGAAGCGTTCCAGTACTTGTGAATCAGCGCCTTGTCCTTCGAGAGCGACGCCACTCCCTGCACAGAGATGAACTTCCCATCGTCCGCGTCAGAGTAGCTCAGAAGCACGTTCTGGTCCTCGCGGATCTCCTCCGCCTTCGGGGAGTCTCCCCGCGTCACGAAGTAGATATCTCCATTAAAGTCGTCCTCGAGATCCTGCGTCGCCATGGGGCGCGCATGCAACGTTCCGTCTTCGAGGACAGTCGTCAGCATGGTGAACTTGATGCCCTTCACCAGTTCCGCAATCTTCTTCAAACCCTCTTTGCCGCTGTAGTCTTTCTCACTCATGAAGCTCTCCTTCGGGAGATGGGATGCAGGGCACGCGAGCTAGAGATGTTTCTGGCGTCGAAAGTCGCGGATCACCTCGGCGGGGTCGCGATGGTTCCCATCCACCTCATGGTTCAGCGACTGCATCTCGTCCGCAGAAATTTGTCCGGCCAACCTTCTCAGCGCTCGACCGAGCGCAGGATGCTCGCGCAACGCGTCGTCGCGCACCAGCGGAACGGCCTCATACGGCGGAAAGGCGTGAAGATCGTCTTTGAGCACCCGAAGGTGCATCGCGATGATCGCCCCGTCCGTCGAGTTCCCCGAGACGATATCCACCTGCTTCGCCCCCAGGGAGCGATACAGCAACCCAAGATCCATCACGCGCGGCCGGTCATTGAAATCGAGGTGGTAAACCTCCTGCAGAGCAGGCAAGCCGTCTGCCCTCGACTGAAACTCGTACCCCGTTCCAAGCCGCAGAGACTTCGCCATCGGCGCCAGCTGCGTCAGATTTCGCACTGCGAAAAAACGTGCATCGTCCGCACGCACGATCATGGCGAAAGTATCTTCAAATCCAAGCGAAGGCGCGACCGTGATGTGGAACTTCTCTTCGTAGATCTTTCGGATGGTGGAGAGCGTCCGTGCCGGATCACGGTCCAATGGCTGCTTCAAAATTGCCGTCAGCGACGTCCCCGAATACTCTACGTAAGCGTCGATGCGGCCCGAGGTCAGCGCCTGGTGAGCGATGTACGATCCGGCAAGATAGAAGCGCCGGTCTACCGGTTCCCCTTCGTCTTCGACCTCCTGTGCCAAAAGCTCACCCAGCAAAACCTGCTCCGTAAAGTTCTTACAGGCGATGGTGAGGCGAGACGAACGCGGAGGGTCGCAGGCCGTCAGTAACAGCAGCGGTAGGAAGAGCAGCGTGCGCTTCATCGGGCGATATTCTGGCCCGTGTTCCTGGCCAACCGGGATTCAAGCAGCCCCAACAGCCCGTCCGCCGCCAGCGCCAGCAGAGCCGCAGGGATTGCTCCGGCGAGCACCAGTCGGTTGTCCACCGACGCCACACCGCGAAAGATCAGTTCGCCCAACCCACCCGCGCCGATAGCCGCAGCGATCGTTGCGACACCGACACAAGTCACCGTAGCCGTCCGGATACCCGCCAGGATGATGCTCGCAGAAAGTGGCAGTTCCACTTTCATAAGCTTCTGCATCTCACTCATTCCTAGAGCATTTGAGACATCCCGTAGTGCCGGGTCGATGTTCCGAATTGCTGTGTAGGTGTTCCGCAGAATAGGCAGCAGAGCATAAGCCGTTAGAGCCACAATCGCCAGCCGAGAAGCCCTCTCCCCCAGCCACGGCAGAGGCAGAAGGAGCCCAAAAAGGGCCAGCGAAGGAATCGTCTGCAGGATATTCGCGATCCCAAGGAACGGCTTCGCCAGCCCCGGCTTGCGCGTCAGCAAGATGCCCATCGGCAAGGCAATCGCGGTCGCCAGGCCGAGCGCCCACGCCGTCAGCCAGAGATGCTCCAGCGTAAGCCGCGCAATCTCGGAGCCGTGCTGCCTCAGGAAGTCCATCAGGCGTGATTCCCTTCTGCCGCATTCCGGTAGGCCACGATGGCCGGATCAAGCGAGGTACGGACCTGATCGGGCGTCGCCCGGAAGATCACCTTGCCCGCCTCCATGAAGACAATGTTGTCCGCAAGAAAGAGCGCTTCGTTCAGATCGTGCGTCACCAGCAGCGCCGTCGTCTTCACACGCCGCAGAAGATCCCGCAGAAGCGTCTGCATCTCTGCCCGGGTCAGAGGATCCAGCGCCCCAAAGGGCTCATCCAGTAGGAGAAGCATCGGCTCCGACGCCAGCGCCCGTGCCAAGCCCGCACGCTGCCGCTGCCCACCGGAGAGCTGGTGCGGATGCCTCTGGGCAAAGCTGGCAGGGTCGAGACTGACAAGTTGCAGAAGCTCCGCAGACCGCCGCTCCTGCTCCGCCGCAGACTTCCCTGCGAGCTCCAGCGGAAGGGCCACATTGCGCCCGATGGTCATGTGCGGGAAGAGCCCGGTCTCCTGAATGACATAGCCCACGCGGTGCCGCAGTGTGCGAAGTCCTTCCGGAGACAGACCGAGAACATTCGTTCCATCCACCACAACGCTTCCCGAAGTGGGACGGACCAGCGCATTCACCATGCGCAGAAGCGTGGTCTTGCCGGAACCCGAACGCCCGAGCAGAGCTGTCGTGGTTCCCGGCTTCAGGTCCAGCGAGACATCATCGAGGATTAAACGCGAATCGGGCAGCGCCAGACTCACGTGCGTGAGTTGGACGCTGCCCGGTTCGGCCATCCTTTAAGCCTCTGAGCTGGAAGATTCGTCGGTTGTAGCGGTATCGGCAATGGCTGGCGTACTGCCGCCAGCGCCCTTCACGCGAACGACGGTGATCTTGGCAAAGCCCTCCTGGAACGTAGGCGGCTTCAGGCGCTCGGCCATCTTGTGCATCACGTCGTCTGTGACAACGCGGTCGCGCTTGCTGTTGCGCTCCATGCAGATCTCGAAGGGGACGTCGAAGAAGACCGCCTGCGCCTCATAGCCGAAGCTCTGCGCCATCTTGATCCACTGGCGACGCTCGTGCGCGGAGAGGTTGGTCGCGTCCACATAATTCCACGGCATCTTCGCAATCAGCCGGGCGCGCAGGAGCGAGCGCAGCGTGGAAAATACCAGGCCGGAGTAACGCTGGTCCGTGATGTCGTCGAAGAGGATCGTCCGCAGCATGTCGGAAGAGAGAGGCTGCACGCCGCGGCGTTTATACCAGGTCGTTTTGCCGGAACCGGGAAGACCGATGGTCAGGACAACGTAGCCCTTCGGTTCAGAGGGCGTAACGGCACGCGCGGGAACTGCGGGAACAGTAGGAGACTCAGGTTGGGTTTCTACGATGATCTTCGGTTCGCCGGCTTCGGCAGCCTTGAAGGTCATCTCGGGCGGCACTGGGGGAATCGGCAGGCTGCGGCTGGGGGCAGAGTCGGGGTACGTCGGGCGGAGGGGAGCAAACTGTCCCTGCGGAATCTCCTGCCCGGATTTACCGGTGGATTCGGTATCGTTCGGTCCACGTCTGGTGCGTCTTCTCATAGAGGTATGCGCTCTTTCTGTTGGCGCTTCGATTTTCGGGCGGTCGTGACCGCGCTTAGGTGAGATGTACCACACGCGATGGGTGCACGCCAATTGGTGCAACGGATGCCCCTGAAGTTTGGAGGCCGCGCGTGGCGACAGCTACACTAGGTAGGATGCGTCTGCGCAACTTCCGCGCTTACGCCAACAGGGTTAATCCCCCAAAGGAGCATCGCGCAATGGCAGTGAAGGTAGGCATTAACGGCTTTGGACGCATCGGACGCAACGTCTTCCGTACCGCCCTGGGCAATCCCGAAATCGAATTTGTCGCGGTCAACGACCTCACCAGCCCCGCAACGCTGGCCCATCTGCTCAAGTACGACTCCATCCTCGGCAACCTGAAGCAGGAGATCACCTTCAGCAGCGATTCCATCACCGTGGACGGCAAGACCATCAAGGTCTTCGCCGAGCGCGATCCTTCCAAGCTGGACTGGGCAGGCGTCGGCGCACAGATCGTCGTGGAATCGACCGGCCACTTCACCGACGCGGAAAAGGCC
>Ga0157290_10000067_pt1 | contig 29670 bp, 23 predicted proteins | sample NitcycUS149409B1_FD_108389 | JGI IMG/M metagenome (GOLD analysis project Ga0157290, IMG submission 108389) | Soil microbial communities from Arlington Agricultural Research Station in Wisconsin, USA - Nitrogen cycling UWRJ-S149-409B-1 | ecosystem: Environmental > Terrestrial > Soil >...
GCACCGAAGATAGTCTTCATTCTTTTCGTTGCATTCATTTTGCAGCAGGTCGTCTCCTTCTTCGTAAAGCGCATGCGTGTGATGGCAGACAAGCAACTCCTTAAGCAGGTGGGGAACTCCAAGCGCGCCGCTCAACTACGGACCCTCTCTTCGATCTTGCGCGCAACGGCTTATGGTGCGATCACCTTTCTGGTTTTGCTGGAGATTCTTCCCCTCTTTAATATCGATCTCAAGCCGCTTCTCGCCTCGGCGGGCGTCGTCGGGCTTGGGATCTCATTCGGAGCGCAGTCTATCTTTAAAGATGTCCTCAACGGCGTCTTTATCTTTATCGAAGATCAGTTCAATGTGGGCGACGTGGTCAGGCTGGCCGGTCTGACCGGGCAGGTGGAAGATCTTACCCTGCGCGCAACCACGCTTCGCGATGGAGACGGCACCCAATACTTCATTCCCAACAGCCAGATCGCAACGGTCTCCAATCTGTCGCGTGAGTACTCCGTAGCCTCACTTCCCGTCAGCGTGGATGCCAGTGCCGATCCCGACCGCGTAATGGCGCTGCTCCGAAAAATCGCCGACGAGGTACGCCACGACAAGGCGTTTGCCGATGTGGTCATCGCCGACCCGGATATTCTCGGTGTCGACAAGATCATAGGCCGGGAGGTCATCTACCCCGTAAACCTGCGTGTGCGCGCGAACCAGAAGGATGGTGTGCTGCGCGCCCTGCGCAGGAAGATCCTGGTTGCGTTTGAGAAAGAAGGGATTCCGCTGGGCGTCTCTACCAGCACGGTCCTGATGCAGCAGAAAGCCGATCCCACCCAGGCCGCCGCGCAGCCTACCCTCGGCGAAGGGTAGACCGCGCGGTGCTCAGGCTATCTCGGCAATCTCTCGTACGAGTACGTCCGCGTTGGAGGTCGGCGGTTGGCAGCGACCGTCACCGCAGACCATGGCAAAGCTCTTCGAAAACATCTCCGCGGGCAGATGAGGTAACGTTTCGGCCATAGGTCCGCGAAGGTCTTCGAGCTGGGACCGTCTGAGACGAAGCACGCTCTTGGTTGCGGAATAACCTGCAAGCGCCGCAGCCTCCAGTTCTGCAGAGGATTCATCCTCGCCTACGATGACAACCTGTATCTCAGGCAGAAGCAGGCGCTGCAGGGCGAGACCGAAGGTGGCTGCGTACAGCCCGAAGTGTTCTACGATTCCTGCGAAGGTCTCCAACGTATCGGCGGCTTTGGCCCGCAGCTTTTCATCCATGGTCCAGTCCGCGAGTTGCAGAAGAAAGAGCGCTGCCGCGGAGTTCCCTGCTGGGGTAGGTGAATCCTGCAAGGGCTTTCTCCGGGCCGACAGTGCGCCCAGGGCGACTCCCGAACCGCGTGCCGTATCGAAGAATCCGCCTCCAACGGCGTCCGCAAAATCGCGAGTCATCCGTGCCGCAAGTGCCTCGGCATCGCGGAGCCACCGGCTCTCTCCCGTTACCTCCCACGCTGCAACACAAGCCAGACCAGCAAAGGCATAATCTTCCAGCACGCCGGCGACCACCTGCGGCGGTACATGTCCATCGGCATAAGAGATTACGTGGCTCAGGCCCGTCTCTTCGTTCCATGCCTCCTGCAGGAGACGCTCGAGCGAGCGCAGGGCGAACTGAATCGTCTCCTGGCTGTGCAGCGCTCGTCCCGCTTCCAGATAGGCAGCAATGCAGAGTCCGTTCCATCCCGTATACATGGTGCGATCGACGAAGGGCGCAGCGCGTTCTTCCCTCGCCTCTACCAACTTTCCGCGCAAAGAAACGAGAAGGCTTGCTGCCTCGTCTTCGGTCACGTTTATTCGACGTGCGACTTCTGCCAGCGTGTAGCGTACGTGGAGCACATTGCGGGAAGGATCATGGTGCATATCGCCGATCTCGCCGATGTCGTAGTAAACCTCCGCTACGGCGAGTTCTTCCGTGCTCAGAATCGCTGCAGCCTCATCGCGCGTCCACGTGAAGTAATCTCCGTCATCCTCCAGCGTCAGGTCCGCGTCCTGCGAACTGTAGAAGCCGCCGCGCTCCCGATCGGAGAGGGTTCCGTCCATCCATCGCAGGATCTCCCGGGCAACTTCAGCATATTCAGGCACCAGAAACGTCCGGAAGGCACGGATATAGCTCTTCAATAATTCAGCGTTGTCATAGGCCATCTTTTCGAAATGAGGAACGACCCAGCGTTCGTCCACCGAATAGCGATGAAATCCACCACCGATCTGGTCGCGCATGCCGCCCAGCGCCATCTTGTCGAGAGTCACGCGCACGACGTTGCTCGCCTGTTCCGCAAGCGGGCCTCTGCGCGAAGCGATGTCTATTAGAAGATCCAATGCTCCAGGATGCGGAAACTTCGGTTGCGAACCGAATCCGCCATGCTGCGGATCGAACTGCTTCAGCATCGACTCGGCTAGTTTCGTCACGAGGTCAGGTCCGAGATCGGCTGCCCGACCGGAGAAGCTCTCATTGAATTCGATCGCCTGCATCACAGAATCGGCAGAGTCTTCTACCTCGCTTCGACGATCCCTGAAAGCATCCGCCATCGTTTGCAGCACACGCTGAAAGCTGGGACGTCCGAAGCGGTCTTCCGGCGGAAAGTAGGTACCACCGAAGAAGGGTTTGCCTTCGGGGGTCAGAAAGGCTGTCAGCGGCCATCCACCCTGTCCGCTGATGGCAGAGACTGCGGCCTGGTAGCGGGTATCCACATCCGGTCGCTCGTCGCGATCCACCTTGATTGCGATGAAGTTTCGGTTGATCAGGTCTGCTGTGTCCGCGCTTTCGTACGATTCGCGATCCATCACATGGCACCAATGGCACCAGACCGCACCGATATCCAGGAGAATCGGCTTATTTTCGCGGGTCGCAAGCTCGAACCCCGCGTCGCCCCACTCATGCCATTGCACCGGTTGGTGCATGGCAGAGCGGAGGTACGCGGAGGCGGAGGTTGCCAGGGAGTTCAATACTTCGACGTTCTGGTCATGCTTGGGATCAACACTCATACAAGCACGATTCTAAATGCAGCGATGTCCCTGCTTTTTAGCGCACCGGCGCTGGCGCGATGCTAGGTAATGGTTCAGGAGATGCGGTGAGGGGTTTTGCAACGGGAGTCGGCCCAGGAGCCGTCAGTCCGGGCACGGCCGGTTTCTGCACCACTGTGCCACTCGCCGCGTCGGCGAGCGAGATGCCGTAGCGGTCCAGAGTATTAGCGAGAACCTGAAGAAGATTGGCACGATCTCGCGCATATGCTGCAGTTGCCGAGATCAGGCTGTTCTCTGCGGTCGCCAGGTTGCGCTGCTGTTGCAGGACGTTTGCTGTAGTCGACGCACCGAGTTTGTACTTCTTCTCTTCAGCGTCGAGAGACTGGAGTTGGAAGTCGCGCGAGCTCTGCGCAGACTGGACCGCCGCACGATCGTTCGTCAAAGCATACTGGTCGTTGATCACTTGCATGCGAGTCTGCGTGTACAGCTGTTGAAGACGCATCTCCGATTGCTGATATTCCATCTGCGAGCGGGCCTGATCGGCCTGCGCGATGCGATTGCGAATCGGAATATTCACGGTGAAGCCAGCGCCCTTATCGGGAGAGCTGTTGTTGAACAGATTGGTGAACACATTGCCGTAGTTCGTTGAACTTCCGCCCGGATTATTTACTGGCACAACGGTTCCACCGAGCGCCGATGCGCCATAGAAGCCGTACACATCGACCGTCGGAAGTAGACCATTCTTCAGGGCCTTCCGTGTGATGTCGTTGTTCTTCATATTCAGAACGGCCTGCTCAATTTGAGGATTATTTTTGTAAGCCAAGGCGACCAGATCTTCGACCGTCTGGTCCTCCTCGGGAAGACGCCCTAGGTCGACACGGTCTGTAGGAATCACAGGGGCCACCGAGAGCTGCGGATCGCTCAGATTCCGCGCAATTGCCTGCTTCAGCAACAACTGTTGGTACTCCAGATTGGACTTGGAAGTGATGCTCGCCTGCTGATCCGTGGCCACCGCATTATCCGAGTTCACAATGTCCAGCGGCGCCAGCGTTCCGATCTCCAGCTGTTTGCGATTATCTTTTGCGAGCTGTGTGCTCTGCTCGAGAGCGCGCGTCTTGGCAAGATCATCTTCATAGGCCGAAACAACGGCCCAGTAGATGCTCTCGACCTGCGTCACCGTATAAATCACCTGCTGACGGAAGGATGAGTCTGTAATACGGCGAGTGTTCTTCGCCTGCACGATGAAACGACCGTTGACACCCCATCCAAAACCCTGCAAAAGGTGCTGTTGCACACGCGCCTGAAAGGTGGACTGCAGTAGCGGGTTGAACGAGTTTCGCGCACTGTTGCTGGTTATGTGAGAGTTATTGAAAGTCACAGCCAGGTTGGTTCCCGTGATGAATCCCTGGTTGTAGCCGAAGTTGTAGGTGTTTGTGTCCTGGTTGAGCACATTGGTATTGGTAATAAACGTCGTGCTTTGAATCGTGCTGGCCCGCTCCGCCTGCACTGTCCCCGTAAGTACGGGATCCAGAAGCTGTGGAACAGGTCCCAATCCATTGGTGGAGAGTACGAGACCCGATGCACCAGTTCCCGACCCACCCGTCGAAGTCGTCGTTCCACCAGGACCGCCGCCGCCCGTCACCGTCGTCGTCGTGCCGCCGAGAGTATTTGTCACAAGTCCTGTGGAAACACCACGAAGGGACCCGCCCGCCTTGGCGCGCAGGAGATCGGTATCGGCGATGTCCAGATTCACACGCGCAATCGCGATGTCATAGTTGTTTTCGAGCGCCAGCGTGATGGCGTCTGACAGCGAGAGATAGATCTTTCCGCCGCTCAGCAGATCGCTCAGACGCGGCGTATTGCTTAACCTCGGACGGGGATATGCCATCGAGGTGTAAGGCGCCCAGATTTTGGGAAAGGCCTTCTTCGGCTTGGAGTAGTCGCGCGGCGTATCCCGAAGGAAGAGCGGTTCGGTGAAGATCGGTTGCGGGGCTTGCGGAAGTCCGGGCTGGCCGGTGGTATCGTTCTGCACGGCCTGGGGTGCGGCGGGTGTCGTTGGCGAGGGCGCAGGCGTCTGCTGCCCCAACGCCGTTCCATTCAGAGAACCCATCAGCATCAGGGCGATCCCTGCTGCGGCCTGCAAATTCTTCGATCTCACGTGTTTGCTCTCCAACAGTAACTGCTGCACCCCGTATACGGGGGTGACTTGCGCTTCGTTCCACAGCGGCTGAATCTCTTTCCGCGTTTGGGCCGCAAAAAGGCCGACGCTTCAAAAAATTCGAACGCTACGGAATCAAAAGGAACGGAACCTCTGAAGTATAGCAACGCCTCTCTTCGCTTCAGGGGAGAAAAGCGAACGCGCATGGTACCGTCCAAGTGACGGCCCTCCATGGGTTCGTTTTTGCTCCACACCTCACTTCATGCCGGATGCAACTCCCATTACCGCACCGCCCACCACTCTCCAGACCTGGAGACTGAAGCTTGCCTATGACGGCACAGATTTCGCCGGCTGGCAGGTGCAGCCCGGCCTACCTACAATTCAAGGCGCACTGGCCAGCGCCCTTCGCTCCATTACTTCGGAAGAGGTGCTGCCGCAGGGGTCTGGGCGGACCGATGCAGGAGTGCATGCCCAGGGCCAGATCGTTTCCCTCAAGCTGGCCGTACCTATTCCTGCGGACAATCTCAAACGCGCCCTTAATCGGATTCTGCCCACCAGTATCCGGATAGTCGAAGCTGGAGTTGTCGCACCGGAGTTCCATGCGCGACGAGGCGTCCTGAGCAAGACCTACCGCTACACTCTCTTTCTCTGCCGACCAAGTAAGGGCGTGGAAGAGATCGTCTGCTCCCCGGAGAGAGCGCGCTGGGTATGGCAGTATCCCGCCCCTCTCGATGTCTCCGCGATGATGCAGTCTGCGGAGACGCTTGTAGGCACACACGACTTCACGTCGTTTGCCGCCAACGATCCGGAGCGCAAGAGCCGCCTGCAGGCAGAAATTAACCCAGCGGATAACATACGCACCATTCATGCCTCGGCCTGGACCTTATGCGGCGACGAGATCTCCTATCACGTCAAAGGGTCGGGTTTCCTGCACCACATGGTGCGCAACATTGTGGGCACCTGCGTCGATGTGGGTGCGGGCCGCATCCATCCTACGGAGATGGAGAAGATTCTGGTTGCAAAAAATCGGTCCGCGGCGGGACCAACCGCGCCACCGCAGGGGCTCAGTCTGATCGAGGTCGAATACGGATCGGAAGACCTCTCCGTTGTGGATGTGCGCGCATGAACGCCTCCGCTCATCAACGGATCGTTCGCATCGCTGCGCTTCCTGCGGTGCATCGCGCCTTTCAATGGCTCCATCTCCAGGAGAAGCGGTTTCGCCAGTGGCAGATGGATGTGACACGCATCTCCGCTCCCCCATTCGGTGAGGCGAAGCGCGCCGCGTGGATGCAGGAGCAGATGCAGACGCTCGGACTCTCCGCAGTCGGAACCGATGGTGCCGGGAACGCAATTGGCTATCTTCGCCCACCTACCACCGGAGAACCTCTGCTCCTGCTCTCAGCCCATCTGGATACGGTGTTTCCCCTGGAGACAATCCTTGAGGTCCAGGAAGACGGCGATCTTCTGCGCGCCCCGGGCATCTGCGATAACGGTGCAGGCGTTGCCGGTCTTCTCGCGCTCATCGGCTCCATGCTTCACTCTGATCTGCCGCTTGCGACCAACATCCTCTTCGCCGCAAATGTGGGCGAAGAAGCTGAGGGAAATCTTCGGGGTATGCGACATCTGTTCCACGGAGAGCTGGGTACACGCATCACTACCGCGATCGCGCTGGAGGGTAGCGGAACGGAGACGGTAGTTACGCGAGCCCTTGGAAGCAAGCGCTTTCAGGTAACGATCGTCGGCCCCGGAGGACACTCCTGGACCGATGCCGGACGCGGCAACCCGATCGTCACCCTGGCGCGCGCGATAGCCGAACTCACGTCCCACTCGCTTCTGGAAGATCCCCGCACCACGATCAACGTCGGCAGTATCCAGGGAGGCACATCGGTTACGGCGATACCGGAGGCGGCGACCGCGCTCTTCGATCTCCGCTCTGTGGATGACGGAGAACTTCTGGCCAGCGAGGTCCGCCTCTTTCGTGCGGTAGAAGATGCTGTGCTGGCCACAAACCTCGCCGCTCGCGATGAGGAGGGTCTGCGCTTCCACATCCGCTCCATAGGAGATCGTCCTGCATCGACTTTGCCTGAAGACTCGCCTCTCTTCCAGACGATCCTGGCCGTCGATCGCCATCTCGGGATTCGAACCAGCGAGCGCGTCGGATCGACGGACGCAAATCTTCCCCTCTCTCTCGGGGTTCAGGCCGTCGCCATAGGTGCTGGAGGGCGCGGCGGTGGCATCCACACTGTGCGCGAATGGTACGATCCGCGCGGCAGGGAGATGGCGTTGCGCAGAATCCTGCTCACCCTGGTTGATCGCTGCGGGTTGAAGTGAGAGTGACGGTATGACGACAAGGCGAGACTCCATCACAGCGCACACTCTGCTTCTGGCAGTAGTGGCCGTCTGGGGCGCAACCTTTGTGCTGGTGAAGGATGCCCTCGCAGACAGCAGTCCTCTCCTCTTCAATCAGATCCGCATGTCCCTCGCGTTTTTTGTGCTCGCCTGCATTCACTGGCGGATATGGCGTAGTTTGACGCGGTCGGCGCTGGTTGCGGGTGGGGTGGCAGGACTGTTCCTCGCGGTGGGTTATGAGTTTCAGACTGCCGGTCTGGCGCGCACGACTCCGTCCAAGTCCGCGTTTCTCACAGGCCTTGTTGTCGTCTTCGTTCCGCTGCTAAGCGTTTTTCCAAAACTTCGACCCGTGGGAGCCAGCGGCCCGCGTTGGTCCGCCATGGTGGGAGCTGTTCTAGCATTTCTTGGCATACTTCGGCTGACTCTGCCCTCCGGAACCCCCTGGCGCGAATTGGGGGCAGCGATCAACGTGGGCGATCTGCTCTCGCTGGCCTGCGCGCTCGGTTTTGCGCTGCATCTGCTCACGCTGGGACGCATGGCGCGGGAGGTCCCCACGGGACAGCTTGCCACTCTGCAGATCGGGTTTTGCGCCCTGATCATGACCCTCGCCACACCGGCATTCGAGAAAAGCTACCTGCACGTCACGCCGCGTCTGCTTGTTGCTGTCGGCGTCTGCGCAGTTTTTGCCACGGCGGCCGCCTTCAGCGTTCAGACGTGGGCTCAGATGCACCTGAAACCGACCCATACGGCCCTTCTACTCTCGCTGGAGCCCGCATTCGCCTGGATGATGTCACTCTTGCTGCGCCGTGAGGCTTTCAGCCTGCGCTCCGCAGAAGGAGCTGGGCTTATTTTTGCGGGCATTCTTGTGACCGAGCTTCTGACGTTTCCTGTCGCCATGGAGGCGGAAGCCAACCAGTCCCAGGCGTAACTTACACATACCTTTAGAGCTTTCTGTGCGTCTAAACCCCAAAGAGGGTGCCCCGGTGCATCCGTGCCGGAGTAGACCTATACTCGGAAGCTTGAGCGACCGAACCCATAAGAGGGATACTGCAAGATATGGAACAAACTCAGCCCAAACATAACGGCTTTCTTGACCGCATTAGGAATCACCGCCTATCGGCCACTTTCTTACTTCTCGGCGTCCTCTCCGTTGGCATCCTTGCCGGGTCTGCGCTCACCACCACCGTCCACGGCAAAGAGGAGCAGATCAACAGCGCCGATGCCGCTCCACTTCGCATTCCTCCCATGACTTCGACGACCAACGCGTTTTCTACCATCGCGAAGCAGGTTGGACCGGCCGTTGTGAACATCAATACCGAATCGCTCCCCAAGCAGTCGACTGCGCCGCGCCGGCGCACACAGCGCCGTGGACAGAGCCCGGATAATGACGATCCTCAGCAGGGGGATATGCAGGACTTCTTCAACCGCTTCTTCGGCGGTCAGCCCGGCGGAGGTGATGGAGATGACGAAGATGGCGGCGCTGGCGGAGGCGAACGTCGCGCTCTCGGCTCCGGCTTCATCGTGGACCCGCGCGGCTACATCATCACGAACAACCACGTCGTCGACAAAGCCGACAAGATCTACGTCAAGCTCTCCTCGGACTCCGATAATGGACTCGGACGTCTGGCGCGCGTGATTGGTACTGACAAAGACACCGACATTGCCGTCATCAAGATCGACACGACGCAGGCACTGCCCACGGTCAAGCTGGGTAACTCCGACTCTGCACAGGTGGGAGATTGGGTCCTCGCCATCGGCAGCCCATTCAACCTTTCCCAGACCGTAACGGCGGGTATTGTCTCCGCCAAAAACCGCACCATCGAAGATGGTCCGCAGAGCCAGTTCCAGCGCTTTATCCAAACGGATGCTTCGATCAATCCCGGTAACTCGGGCGGTCCCCTGGTCGACATGACGGGCGCTGTGGTCGGCGTCAACACAGCGATCTATACACAGTCTTCGGGCTCGGTCGGCCTTGGCTTCGCCATGCCGTCCAATACCGTCATCAACGTCTACAACATGCTCATCGCTCCCGAGCACAAGGTGGTTCGTGGATCGATCGGGATTGAGTTTCAGCCCGGCGTCTCCTCTGCTGTGAGCCGTATGTATGGCTTCGCTAAGGGCGGTGTTCTGATCAACCGAGTCACAGCCAATGGCCCCGCTGCCAAGGCGGGTCTCCAACCCCAGGATGTCATCGTTGCCATCGACGATCGACAGATCAAGGACGGCGACGACCTGGTGGCTGACATCGCACCACGTCACCCCGGCTCGACTGCCAAGATCACCTACCTTCGCAACGGAAAGCAGAACACCACCACCGTTACGATCGGAGATCGCTCAAAGACGGTCGCAGAGATAGCAGGTAACGGCGCCCCCGACGATAACTCGCCCCAGAAGGACGACGCGACACAGGGCAAGATAGGCATTACTGTCAGCGTCGTTCCCCCCGCCCTGGCTAAGGCACAGGAGATCAGCGGTGGCGTTCTGGTCACTGCAGTTCGTCCAGGCTCCTTCGCGGACGATCTCTCACCTCGTGGTCTGGATAAGGGGGACATCATCGTGGAGATCAACCGCCACGTTGTAACCGACCAGGCAACGCTGACCTCAATCGTCAACGGCCTCAAATCAGGCGACGACGTTGTGTTTGTGGTTCGCAATGCGAGGGCCCGCGACAAATCCAACACGTTCCTCGGTGGAACCCTTCCGTAGATCGTTCTTAAGACTGGAGAAAGGGCTGGAGACACAACGTCTCCAGCCTCTTCTGTTTCCCGCCTCCTCTTGTAGAGGAGGCACGCTTTCTGTAACTTGAAACAGTGACAGGAACCCTGGCTGTACGGAAACACTCCTCCCCGAGGTCGCTCTCTACCATGCGTCCATTCACGCTCACCGCTCTCGTTTTCTTCGCCCTGCTCGCCTCAACACCCTCCCAAGCTGTTCGGACCCGGCGTGGCCCTACCTCCGGCAGAGCTTCGCAACGCAGCTCCAAATCCAAACACAAGACAGCCGCTGTCTCACATCCGCGTGCCATCGAAGATGCGCGTGCGACTCAGATTCAATCCGCCTTGATCAAGGCCGGTTACATGTCGGGAGAACCAACAGGTCACTGGGACTCGGCCAGCGAGTCGGCCATGCAGAAGCTGCAATCGGACAACGGATGGCAGACCAAGCTGATTCCGGATTCGCGCGCGCTCATCAAGCTGGGTCTGGGACCGCAGACGCAGCAGACCGCCAGCGCTGCCGCCGCGTCGGCAGGTTCATCCCCGAATAGCACACAGTAGCCACGTGACCTCACGGGTGAAGCGACCTCCTTTTCTTACTCTCCTGGCCGGAGTTCTCCTGGCCCTTGCGTGTGGTCGCGCGAACGCGCTGGAACTGCGTTTAACGGCGAAGGCGCTTGAACACACCCTGCAGGCGCAACTTTTCACGAACATCGAAGGCCGCTACTACATGCGCGGAGACCCGAAATCAGCTTGCTTTGTCTACGCGGACCAGCCGCACGTCTCTTTTGTGGAGGACCGCGTCGTGGTTCACGTGCGCACGAACTCGCGCCTGGGCACAGGCATGTTTGGCAAGTGCGTTGGTCTTGGATTCACCACGCAGGCAGATGTTTCGTTCATCCCTGACGCCGAGGGAGAGACGATCGGCTTCCGTGATGCGCGCATCGAGCGCTTCACGGGAAACAAGGAACTCGACTTCCTCGTCGTCCCGTTTCTAAGCCGCAAGCTGCCACAGCAGATGAAGGTCAATGCCGCCGATTTGCTGCGACAACTTCTCGCCACGTCGCTACAGTCCACGGGCTATGCCATGAGGCTGACAAACCTTAAGATTCACTCAATGCAGGTGCAAAAGGACGTTCTCGTTGTCGATATGGACGGATCGCTTGATGTGAATTAGCTGGCTTCGAGCGATCGCTAGTGTTTTGCTGGCTCGACGGGAAGGGTGTAGATCACCTCTCCGGGGCGCGTGTAGTGAAGCTCTTCGCGCGCTTCGTGCTCGATCGCGTTCGGATCGTTCTTGAGACGTTCGACATGTGCGTGCAAACGCTCATTTTCTCTGGTCAGGTCGCCCAGTTGGGCATCCAGACTCTTGCTATCCATACGCTTTTGCTGGAAGGCTGTCAGGCCATTCCTTCCAAAGACGACATGATAGCCAAGCATCAGGGCCAAAGCACCCACGGCTGCAGTCGCCATTCTCCGCCGGCGTTGATACGCCTTCTCTCCCACACGTGCAGCTGCGAAGGTGAGGCGGTGCAACGAAGCGGATGGATTGACCCGTGGATTCATGACAGCTTTCAGTAAACGCTGAACTCTTCCGGACGGCAACCACCGGCGCCTTCGATTTGCATAGGGGAATCAAGCTCGGAACCTCTGCGGTTTTGATATCCTTGCTCACGACCTATGCAGATTCTCTTCGCCATCGCGGTGCTCTCCTGTTGTGCTCTGATCTGGGCCGCGATCTCGATTACAAAACACATGCAGAGGACCAACGGACGCCTTCACGCCGCCAAGAACTCTGTCTCCTCCGAGGAGGGACGGCACACAGTGCGTTTACAGCAAGGCCCACATCCTCGGGAAGACTTCGCTACAGGCCTGGCCTCCCGTCTCTCGCAAGAGATCTCTTCTCCGGCAGCGCGCAAACCTCCTGTCTCCGTCACGCCTGCGCTAGACCAGCGCAAAGCCAATGGAACCAACGGTACTTTTCGTCTCTGATCAGAAACCAAAGCTAAGGAACAAAGATCACTATGTCCATCACCATCGCAGAGAAATACACCGCCGCCCCCTCCAGAGCTTCAAGCATCGTACGGAATGCTGTCTTCGCCATCGCGGGTTCCATGTTCATCGCAATCTGCGCTCACATCGCTGTGCCGCTTCCCTTCTCGCCCGTCCCGATGACGCTCCAGCCCTTCGCCGTCATTCTCCTGGGAATGACACTGGGGCCGATTGCCGGCTCGGCAGCTGCGGCTGCGTACCTTCTGGAAGGCCTCGCCGGTGCTCCCGTCTTCACGACGCACGGTCCCGGCGGTCTGCTCCAACTGCTCGGTCCGAGCGGCGGATACCTGATGTCCTACCCTCTCGCCGCCGCCATCGCTGGCGCACTCTTCGCTCGCCGACGGACCTTCCTCATGGGAGTATTTGCAGGAACGATCGCTACGTCCCTCGTTCTCCTATCTGGAGCGGTCTGGTTCGCGAACTTGACCCATGCCCCTGCCCATGCCGTCTGGATCGCGTCCCTCGCACCTTTCCTTCCGGGTGAAGTAGTGAAGATCTGCGCCGCCGCTGGCATCGCCTCCGCTCTACCTAACTTTCGTAGCTAATCCCTTTACGCAGCAGACCCTTAGAAAGCAGCAGATGAACCCCAGTCCCACAGATCCAAAGACGAATATCCAGGCAGAAGCCAAACCAGAGAGCACGGCGGGAACACGCGTCATCTCCATCGCACATAGCCCTGACTCCGATGACGCCTTTATGTTTTACGGCCTCGCCACGAATAAAGTCCGTGTCCCGGGCTACAAGTTCCATCACACCCTGAAAGACATCGAAACCCTCAACCATCGCGCCATCGAAGACCCCTTCTTCGACGTCAGTGCGATCTCCTTCGGCGCGTATCCCTACATGCAGTCCGAGTACGCGTTGATGGCCTGTGGTGGCTCCGTGGGCGACGGCTACGGCCCAATCATCGTCTCGCAGAAATCCTTCACACCTGACGAAGTGCGCAAGGTGCGCATTGCCGTTCCGGGCGAGCTCACCACTGCCTATCTCGCTCTAAAACTTTTTGCCCCTGAGGTCGAAACGACGAACGTTCAGTTCCAGGAGATCATCCCTGCCGTCCTCGCCGGGCACTTCGACGCGGGACTTCTGATCCACGAAGGACAGCTGACGTACGCAGCGAACGGGCTCAAGAAGATCCTCGACCTGGGAAGCTGGTGGCGCGAGCAGACTGGACTTCCGCTGCCTCTTGGAGGCAACGCGATTCGCCGCTCTCTGGGCGAGGAAGCCATGAACATTACAACGCGCGCCGTGCGTGACAGCATCCAGCATGCTCTGGACCATCGCGATGAGGCGCTGAGCTATGCCATGCAGTTTGCCGGAGACATCGAGCCCTCGCTCGCCAACCGTTTTGTGGGCATGTACGTGAATGAGCGCACACTCAACTATGGCGAAGATGGCCGCGAGTCCATACGCCTGCTCTACGAGATGGGCTATGATCGCGGCGTCATAGCTCAGAAGACGAAGGTCGATTTCATCGGCTAACCATCCTTCAAAGGTCCGCAGGAACGAGAGATTCTCAGCCTGCGGATCGAAGCGTCAGCGAAGTTATACTGCGAGATGTGGTATAGTTTGTATAAATCAGCCCAGCGAAATCAATACTTTCGCACGGATCTTCCCTAGATCCATGAAGGCAAAAACCTGGACGCGTAGCTCAACTGGCAGAGCATTCGACTCTTAATCGACAGGTTGTAGGTTCGATTCCTACCGCGTCCACCAATTTCCGATACGGAATACGACTCCATAGATTCAGATCTGCGTCTGCCATCTGCGCTTGCTTGCTGCAAAGGACCTGCCGCTTTTTCTCCTCGTAACTTGAGGAGAGAGAATCACACGCTTCTTCGCCTCGATCGATTTTTCTGCGCAACTGCACATGGAGTGACCGATAGGCCCTCAATCTGTCGCTCCCCGCAGAGACTCGTGTGCGTGTTTATAATTGCGCATTCTTCAGAGGTCACATTCGATATCGAGGGGGCTGATCTTATGTCCGTTTCACGGCGCAGATTTCTTGCTAGCGGTGCTGCCGCCGCCGCTGCGGCCTGCCACCTCTCCTCGATGGCCCAGTCACACGCAATCCCATCAGGCCCGTCGAATCGGAGCTACTACAAGGGCGTTCAACTCGGCGTGCAGACGTACTCCTTTCACGAGATCCTGAATGACGGCAAGGGACATGCCGATGAGATCGTCAGCGATCTGCAGGCGGTGGGCGCATTTGACTGTGAACTCTTCGGCGGCCCGGTTACGCCTGGTATCTTCACCGGCAGGCGGCCCGATCCCGCGCTGTGTCCTCGACCGACGCGAAGCTGCGCCCCCGGCAAAGGCGGCACGCTGCGCAATCCCTGGGCCTGGGTCTTTGCGCGCGAAACAGGCGAGGACCTGCGTGCCGCGCGCGAACGGCAGCGCAAATTCCTGATAGAGACGCCCGCTGCATACTACGAGGAGTTTCGAGCCCGTTTTGATCGTGCCGGCATCAACATCCGCTCTTATAACCCTTATGTGCAGAATGCAGGTGGCGATGCATTGCGTGGTCCCGGACTTTCACCCGAGGAGATGGATGGTCTCTTCCGCTCGTGTAAGGCGTTGCGCGTGAAGTATCTCAACCTGTCGACCCGTATGGCCACCGTGAAGCAACTGCTGCCCTACGCCGAAAAGTACCAGGTGATGCTATGTCCGCACGGTCATAGCATCACTTGGGATAAGGAGGAGTTCGCAGGAACAGATACGTTTGAGGCAGCGTTCAAGATGGGCAGGTGGGTCGGAGCAAACCTCGACATTGGCCACTTCGCCGCTATTGGCGAGGATCCTCGAGTCTTCATCGAAAAATACCATGACCGTATCTCGAACCTGCACTTGAAGGATCGGCAGCGTAACCAGCCTGGCGTGAACGAAGAGACAGGCAACAACGTGCCGTGGGGTAAGGGTGACACGCCCATCCGGGAAACACTGAAGTTCCTGCAGGCGAAGAAATACTCCGTTCCCGCATTTGTGGAGTACGAGTATGCGGGAACATCCGAGCCGGTTCAGGAGACGAAGATGCAACTCGACGTATGCCGTCAGATGCTGGATTCGTAGCCCTTACCTATGACCGATTTGGAGCTCTTGTCCGTCGATTCCCTGACGACAAGGCGACACTCCATCATGGTCTGACGGCTGCGAACAGCATCTCCCCGGATGCGATCCAGAAGGAACCGAGCGGCCGTCCTTCCTTGAAGCGCGATCGGCTGTTCTACCGTAGTTAATGGAGGGCGTGTGAACGCTGCCAGTGGGATGTTATCGAAACCGGCGATGGCCATGTCTCCTGGAATACTTAGACCAAGCGTGTGTGCGGCGTGCAATGCGCCTATCGCAGCAAAATCGTTTCGGGCAAAGATCGCCGTCGGCGGGCGGGACAATCGAGCAAGTTGCAGCAATCCCTCGTAACCATCTTCCTGCGTCGCGAAGGCAGGAGCATCGGCGGGTCCTACCGTGTACTGCTTTTCGGGCTTGATGCGGGCCTCGCGTAATGCTGCGACGTAGCCTTCATAACGGCGAAGCAGTTTTCCGTCCTGCGGAGCAACTCCAATGAAACCGATCCGCGTGTGTCCAAGCCCGATCAGATGTTTCACAGCGTCGAAGGCGCCCTGGTAATGATTTGCGGTTACCGAATCAATCTTCGGCGAACGAACAGGTCGGCCAATCGTTACGAGTGGAATATTCTGCGATGCGATATCGCAGAGAATCCCATCCCCCATCGAAGTACCTCGCGTTGCCACCACAAGACCGTCCACGCGATGATCAATGAACGATTGGAGGCTGGCGTTCTCCTGCTCTACCGACCGATTGCTGGTCGCAATAAAGGTTGTGTACCCCTCAGCATCAAACACCTCCTTCACTCCGCCGATTAACTCCGTCGAAAAGGGGTTGGCGATATCGGGAAGAAGGATCCCGATCGCATTGAGTCGGCGTCCCTTCAACTGCCTGGCCAGCATGTTCGGGCGATAGTTGAGTTTTGCAGCAGCCTTCTGAACACGTTTTCGAACGTCATCGCTTACATAGCCAGAACTGTTGATCGCGCGTGAGGCAGTCATTGCGACGACGCCTGCAAGGCGAGCTACATCGGCCAGTGTGGCAGGGCGAGAAGAAGATGAAGAACGTCTAGCCATTCAGTTTCGTATCCGTAAGCGCGTTGACAATCATACGCCATATCCGGAGGTGGTATCGCTAACATAAAGCGGCTTTGCAGATGAAGAGAGTAGCGCTGTTTTGTCGCAATCTGCATCTTTGTCACGTCAGAGAGATCGAGGCACAGGAAGCCCCGCCGTACCCCCCGAGCGATATCATCGCGGTCGCTCAGGTGCATCATCAGAAGACACTCAGGGGCGAGGCAGAAGATGATTGTCTCTGAGAAACCCTGAGAGCGCCTTTCCAATTTCCAGAGACTGGTCTGCCGTAAACTTGCCATGCTGGCCACCCGGCACAGTAAAAAGTAAATTACGCACATGTGCAGCGTCCAAAGCTTCATGAAGCCGAACCGATTGCTCATATGGAACAGTTGGATCCGCGTCGCCATGAACGATAAAGATTGGCGGTAGATCCCGACGCACATAAGTCAAAGGTGACATCTTCGTGGCGAGCGACACCGGGTCAGGAACAGCCCCGATCCAGTTCGTGGCAGACTTCTTCAAGGTAAATGGGTCGCTCAGCAGTTCACGCACGTCGGAGATACCGTAAAAATCAAAGATCGCAGCCACACTGGGTTGGTCTCTGCACTCTTCAAGATCTACGGTATTTCCTGCAGGTAGCATCCCCGCCATCAGAGCCTGGTGTCCGCCCGAGGATGTTCCAAACGCAATGACCTCTCGAAGGTCAAAGTTGTACTGCTTCGCGTTACGCTTTACCCAGGAGAGCGCACATCGAGCATCCTGAACCGCGGCAGGTGCTGGCGCGACCCCAGTAAGTCGATAATCTACGGTGACTAGCGTGAATCCCATCGACAGGAGAGAGTGAAATCCCGCAGCCGACGCTGGGCGCGCATTCTTCCACCATGCCCCTCCATGAAAGTACACAACCACCGGTGCTTCTTTACGCCCTGGTTGTTGATACACATCCAGTTGCAGATCGACACCGCTGGCATGGAGATAGGTGATGTTTTTATGTTCAATCGGAACAACACGCGAAGCAACTTCAGGCAGCGCGATGAACTCCGGGTTAACGGGCGGATGTTGCAAATCTCCCTGTGCATGCGCAACTAAGGTGCTCGCGGCAACGAGGACTAAGAGTATCTTCCGCATAGATCCATCTCTTTCCAGACGTGGTTTCCTGATCGATCCGTCTCGCCACTAACTAAACAGCGTTCCGCCGTTTATATCTACACACGCACCATTTACGAACCCCGCATCCGCACTCGCCAGGTAAGCAACAAGTCCCGCGACCTCCTCAGCTTTTCCCTCCCGACCGAGGGGTGTCATGGACGCAACCCGTTGTCGCACCTCTGGCTTGGTAAAGTCATCGTGAAACTTGGTAGCGATCATTCCAGGGCAAACGGCATTCACCCGGATACGCCGCGGCCCCAGTTCCTTGGCAAGCCCTCGTGTCATCGACATCAGCGCGCCCTTCGATCCACCGTAAGCGATTCCGCCGGGCCCACCGCCGTCACGACCTGCCTGGGAAGATACATTCACGATCGCACCACCGTCCGCCATCTTAGGCAGGGCTGCCTGGGTAGAAGCAAATATCGATCGGACATTCAGATTAAAAACATAATCCCAGAAGGTGTCATCCATCTCCTCCATCTTCTTGCGAGCCACGAGTCCACCAACGACATTGACCAATACGCCGATAGGTTTGGCGGCACTCTCTGCTGCAGCACCGATGAACGCCCGCACCGCATTTGTATCCAGCGCATCCACTTTTTGCGAGAAGGCCTTTTTGCCATGCGCTTCAATGGCCTCAATGACGCGCTGTGGCTGCGAGCTGTTGTAACTGAACGCGACCTCCGCACCTCGGGCCGCCAGTTCAATTGCAATCGCCGCTCCGATATCGCGACCACCACCAAAAACGATTACTAACTGATTATCGAAATCCGCTGCTGCCATAGTAAGAGTCTCCTTAAGACTTAGGGGCTTTTTGTAGATCAAGACGTTGGATATTTCCGATGAGTGAAAAGAGAAGAATTGCGCCGACTGGCGCAAGCAGTCCAGCGATGGTCAAGACAAAGCTGTAACCGAAGTGGGTCACAAGCCAACCAGTGCAGAGGTTGAAAAACAGGCTGCTCATCCCCGCTGCCGTACCACCCATGCCGGCGATAAATCCCACCGCCGACTTAGGGAAAAAATCGCTCGGAAGTGTCTGCACATTTGAGATCCACATCTGAAAACCAAAGAGAACGATCGCGATGCAAATGAGGGCCGCATAGGTACCCTGCACATGTGCCGCCAGTATTCCGAACGGCATAAGCGACGCTGCGATTCCAATCACCCACTTCCGCGCAGCGTTAACCGAACGTCCACGGGCAATCAACCGCCCAGCAAGCCAGCCACCAAAGAGCGATCCTACTGCTGCGCAGAAGTAAGGCGCCCACTGGAAGATCCCGATGTCTTTCAAAGACAGGTGATGAACATCTTTTAGATAAGTTGGTAGCCATAGCATGTACAGCCACCAGATTGGATCGACACATAAGCGCGCAAGCAGAATGCCCCAGGTCTGCCTTCGCGAGAGCAGGTCGCGGATCGCAGGTGCGGGCTCAGTTGTCACGGCGAGTTGTCCATCTCGAATCAGACTCCGCTCTTCCGGCGACAGGCGCGGGTGTGACACGAGCGGTCGATAGAGGATGAGCCAGACAATCAGCCAGAGAAATCCCAACGAACCGACGATCAGAAAGGTCTTTCTCCAACCCACGAGAGGTTCAAGGAGAGTCGCCACAAGGATAGGTCCAACCACTCCGCCCATCGAGGCGCCACCGTTGAAGATTGCCATTCCCAAGGCTCGTTCGCGCTGGGGAAACCACTCTGCAACGACCTTCGCAGCGCCTGGCCAGTTCCCTGCCTCCCCGAGGCCCAGGAAAAAAGACGCTGCGGCAAAGCTGCTGAAACCCACAATCGCCGAGTGTGCCATCGCCGCGATGCACCACACCACGATCGAAACGCTGAAGCCCACCCGCGCTCCATAGCGGTCGTAAAGCCTGCCGGAGATGCTCTGACTTACCGTATACGCGAAGAGCAGAATGGCTCCAATCCACCCGTACTGCTGGCGCGAAATACCGATCTCGGGACCAAAGCGCGTAAAAAGTAAACCGATGCTGCTTCGATCGATGTAGTTGATGCAGGTAGCAAGAAAGATCAGGCCAATGATGTACCAGCGCAGGCCGTGAATCGGACGGAGCGGGACCGGCGCTCGGAGCGTGCCAACCGCCTCGGTCTTGGTCTTTGGCTGCCCTCGATCCTGTCCGTTCATCGCCATCGCCATTCAATTCTTTCTTTCGCCGCGCTTGTGTATCGTACGCACAATCGTGTACTGTGCTGCGGGTGCTAACGATAACACATTTCACGGTACTGAAACGATATACGGAGAATGAAATGATTCGTAACGTAGGTCTCATAGCGGCGCTCATGCTTGTAGCGGGTTCGACGCTGCAGGGGCAAAGCGCCGACGAATCTCTGGGCCCGAAAGACACCGGAGGCAGAAAAGTTTTTCTGCAAAAGGAAATGGCATCGCTTCACTCCACTCTGAAGCCAGAGTTGGTCGGTGTGCATCCTCGTGTGTACTTCACTCAGCAGGAACTGAGTTCTCTTCGCGCCAAAGCTCATGGGGCACAAAAAGAATGGTGGCAACAGCAGACGGCAAATCTTCGTGTGTTTCGCGGAGTTCCGCCGCCTCCTCCTGCAGAGAAACGCCGCGCGCAGAACGATGTCGCGCTGGCCATCGCAGAGGCTGCATTTGCATACAAAATCGACGGTGATCCAAAGGTTCTTGCCGCAGCGAAGCAATACATGGATGCCGCGGTGAGCTACGACGTCTGGGGATATAGCTGGAGCAAACCGAACGTCGATCTCGCCGCTGGTCACCTGCTTTATGGCATGGGCGTAGCCTACGACCTGCTCTATAACGATCTGAGCGAAGATGAGCGTAAGAAATACCGAGCCTCTATCGCGCGACACGGTGAGCTTCTCTATGAGTACTTCGCACCCAAGCCCGGAAGGACCTGGAGTTTCAGCCAGAACCATACCTTCATTCCCATCGCCGGTTTAGCCGTCGCTGCCTATGCGGTCTACGGAGAAGTCCCCGAAGCCGCCAAGTGGGCATCTCTTTCGCGGGCTATCTATGACCGTGTACTCGCAACCTATTCTCAAGACGGTTATTACTTTGAAGGCTTTGAATATTGGATCTTCTCCACCCCGTGGATCGTGCATTATCTCGACGCACAGCGACACGCTGCCGGTGAAGACCTCTTCGATCAACCTGGTCTGCGCAAGACGTATCTTTACGCCGCGCACAGTCTCACACCCGATGGCCAGATGATGTTCGATTTCGGAGACGTCTTTGAAGGCGGAGTTACGCGGTCGAAAAAGGGAGAAGACTACGAACGCAGCCATCCTGGCGGGCATTTTGAGAGCAACTACAACCTGCTCTACGATCTTGCCTCCCGCTATCGCGATCCTGAGATTCAAGGTGTGGCGGACTGGATGCGGAGCATGGGGCATACAGGGCAGGAAGAGTGGTGGACGCTTGCCTGGCGCAACGAGACACTGCAACCGAAGCCGATGGCCCAGGTATCCACCTCGTATTGGTTCCATGATCACGATGTTGCATATTGGCGAAGCGCCTGGAGGGCAGATGCAACAGCCATTGCCTTCAAGTGCGGACCGGCCGAGGGGCACGCTGCGCAAGCAAACAAACAGAAATTTCCGGAGTGGCACTTTGAACAGGGTCATGCGCATCCCGACGTCAATAGCTTCATCGTCTGGGCCAAAGGGGCTTACCTCACGGGCGATTCCGGCTATGCAGGCGTGCCGAAGACGATCGAGCACAATACCCTCCTTGTCGACGGTCGTGGACAAGGCAATGACGGCAATGGGCATGACGCCTGGGCAAAATACGATTACGCCCGTCTGAACACGGTGCACATTCAAAAGGCAGAGTTTCAGCCCGACGGCTTCGTCTTCGTCGGCGAAGGTGCAGGAGCATACAGTCCCGCTCTCGGCCTCACTCGTTTCCAGCGCACGCTTGAGATGCGTTCGAATGGCACGGTCAGAGTGCTCGACAACATTGAGGCGACCGGCCAGCACACGTTCAGCGAAGCATTGCACGCGGATGCCTCCATTCAGCAATCGAACGATCGCACTTTCATACTTCATCCGGTGGGAGATACCTCGTCCGTACTGACCGCTGAAATTCTCAAGCCCTCCGATGCCTCGGCCAGAGTTGAAGCAAACATCGTCATGGGTCCGGGAAAACCCGGTTCCGTAGACAAAGGAACACCGGAGCAGCGTGGTGAGCGCGTGGTCGTCACGACGAATAAACCCTTGTCGTCCGTCGAGTTCGAGTGGAAGTTGAAGTTCTAGAGAACCTGCAAAGAGTAAGTGCCTGCAAAGGCGAAGCGACGTATTTGGAGGATGTGATGAAGGCAAAACTTGGGAAGTATCTGCTGCTTTGGGGAATGATTCTGCTCTGCACTGTGGCCGAGGCTCAGATCAGCACCACCGTCGTTCTGGGAACCGTCAATGATGCGACCGGGGGGGCTATCCCGGGGGCGCAGGTCACACTTACCCAGACGGATACAAACTTCACGCGCACCGTCACAACCAAGAGCGACGGTGCATTTCGCGCGGAGTTTCTACCCGTAGGACCTTACTCCATGAAGGTCGTCGCCAGTGGGTATAAGTCTTCTGAACGAACTGGTATTGTGCTGAATATCCTGGAGACCGCCACTCTGGATACAACGCTCTCTGTGGGCGAAGTTACTGAAATCGTCACCGTGACGGACGAAACTCCACTCATTAATACGAGCAACGCAACGCTGGGCCGTACGGTGGACAATCGTGAAGTCGATAATCTTCCGCTTGTTGGCCGCGATGTCTACCAACTGCTCACCCTCACCCCCGGTGTTCAGCTTACGCAGAACGTCAACAACACCGGCTTCCCCGAACAACATACTCTCATCAACGGTTCAACAGACGGAACCGTCGGACAAATCAGTTATTACCTCGATGGCGGCAGCAACATGACCGGCCTTCGCAATACAGGCAATATCCTTCCTAATCCCGATGCCATCCGCGAGTTTACGGTACAGACGAGTAACTTCAGCGCCCAATATGGCAGATCGTCCGCAGGTTTTGTCAGTGTCATCACCAAGAGCGGCACAAACCAAGTACATGGTTCAGTCTTCGAGTTTGTTCGTAATACCTCGCTCATTGCGACAACTCATAACGGTATCCCCAAGAGCCAGACTCCTTATCACCGCAATCAGTTCGGAGCTACGCTCGGAGGTCCCGTTATCAAAGATAAATTCTTCCTCTTCGGCAGCTACGGCGGACTTAGGCAAAGCACCACGAGCACCCTCAGCGCTCTTGTACCCACCGCTGCGCAGCGCAGGGGAGACTTCAGCGCAAACCTTCCTACCTCCGGGAACAATGCGGCCTGCCGTGTCGTCAACCCCAATCAATTCGTTTTGTGCAAACCGGATCGCAGCGGCCCCTACGCCGGTAACATCATTCCGCAGGGCGAATTTGATCCGGTCGCTCGCAACATTCTGAATACCTACATCCCGCTTCCCAACCCCATTGGCCGTTCCACAGATACGGTCAACACCCGCACCGATCCACTCAAACTCGGTTACACCACAGACGAGTTCTTGATTAAGGGTGACTACCAGCCTGCAGCCGCTCATCGTGTGACCGCAAGCTACTTTCAGACAGCGGGCAACAGCCAGCAGAACCCCGGCGGCACGCTCGTTGGATGGTCACTGCAAAACTTCAACTGGCGTCAGCAGAATGCAAACATCAGTGACACCTGGACGCTCACGCCCAGTACCGTCAATCAGTTCTGGCTTGGCTATACGCGACAGATTGCGGGCCGCGTCAATACGCCTGAAGTCAGTCTCGGAGATCTAGGTTCAGCCTTTCAGATCCAGGGGCGCGCCCAACTGCCACAACTCGCCGTCGCGAACTGGTTTACGCTCGGCCAATCTATCTCCGGCCCGCTCGCTGGCGCAAACGTCTATCAAATACGCGACGTCGTCAGCACGACGAAGGGCAAACACAGTGTGACCCTCGGAGCAGAGGGTTCGCTTGAGAAAGATATGTTGCAAACGCTCCTCAACAACTACGGCGTCTTCAGCTTTACCAGCACTGCAAGCGCACGCACTGGAATCTCCCTCGGTGACTTCCTTCTCGGGCGCCCCAACACCATGAACCAGGATTCCACCGTCTACGCCAATGCAAATTATTGGAACTTTGGTGCCTTTCTTCAAGACGACTGGCGCATCATTCCCAGGCTCACCCTCAACCTCGGTCTTCGCTACGACATTCAAACAGCGCCTACAGATTCCCTTCGTCGTCAGTCCAACTTTCGCGCGGGCGTGCAATCGACTGTTGTTTCCGCTGCACCCACAGGTCTCTTATTCCCTGGCGACCCCGGTGTTCCGGATACCGGCGCTTACACTCCCTACAATCACGTTTCCCCGCGCTTTGGCTTTGCCTTCGATGCCAGCGGCGACGGGAAAACAGTCTTCCGCGGCGCAGCGGGCCTCTTCTTTGGCACGATTGGCGGAAACGAATGGCAGTATCCCTCTAACAACCAGCCATACGCTATTCGCCAGCAGTACAACAGAGTCGTTTCATTGGCTAATCCGTACGCCACAGATACCGCAGAGTTCGCGGGCGGCGTCTCGCCCTATCCCTACACCTTTGACCCGAAGAATCCCAAGTTCACAAGGCCTGCCGGGCTCGTCGTCATGGATCCAAATTACAAATGGCCCTACAGTTATCAACTGAACTTTGGCGTGCAACAGCAACTAGGAAAATCTACGGCCCTCACCATGAGCTACGTCGCCTCGCTCAGCAGGAAGTTACCACTCTTCTTCGACCACAACTATCCCGTATATAACACCGCAAATCCCAGCGCCAACACCACAGCCAACGTCGATAACCGCAGACCACTGCAGCCCGGCGGATCGGCAACCAATCCAACCTTGAAGAATGTCTACGTCGTAGAGTCGGGACAATCCTCAAACTATAGCGGCTTGCAGGTGACCCTCGACCAACGGATGACCAAAAGCATAAGCGTACGCGCCTTCTACACGTGGTCAAAGACCCTGTGGAGTGCTTACATGGCAAACAACACGCTGCAAAATAACTTCGAGGATTACAACTTTCCCAAGCTCGATCGGCAGCGTGCAGACTCGGACAACCGCCACGTCTTCGTATCTTCCGTCGTATGGAAGCCCGATTACTTCAAGGGATACAACCGTGCAGTACGAGGCGTGCTCAACGGCTGGACGATCTCAGCCATCATCACCCTGCAGAGCGGTGCCCCCTTCAACATCACAACGGGCAGTGATACAAACGCTGACGGCAATAACAACGATCGACCCAACGTGGCCGTAGGCAAAACTGCACGCCTCATTAACAATGGCAGTTCTCGCGTCGCCATGATGAATCAGTGGTTCGACACGAGCTCCTTCTGCGTCTACAGCCCGGGTACAACCGTAGGTGCCTCAACGTGCCGAGGCGCTGGTGAAGCCGGTCAGAACGGGACGTTCCGCTACAACACGCTCGATGGTCCGGGTACACGCAATGTCGATGCCTCCCTCTTCCGCGACTTTCCAGTCTACGAGCGAGTCAAGCTTCAGTTGCGCAGCGAAGTTACAAACGTCTTCAACCTGACTAATCTGGGTCAGCCAACCGGCACGCTCTCCAATGTCAACTTCGGCAAAATCCTTGGAAGCAGCAGTTACTATCCGAATCGTCGCATTCAGTTAGGCGCTCGCATCCTTTTCTAGGAAGCCAGCGCAAGGTAGTACACGGTTCTTCGCCAGGGAGTGAGGCACGCAGTCCCTGGCTTAGCTCCATCTTCCTCGCTGAGGACGCCTGAAGATGGAGCCTCGTGCGACCGCCTAAAAGCTGATGCGTGCGGCCAGTTGGATGCTCCTTGGGTCGCCCACCGCAGTCGCGGCTCCAAATGGTGTACCGGAGGTGCTCGGGGATGCGAGATAAGCTCCCGTACCAAAGGTCCCATTCGGAATCATGTCGTTGCGATGATTCAATGCGTTGAACGCCTCTGCAATACCTTCGAGGTGAATACGCTCCGTCAGTGAGAATATTCGGCTCAGGCGTGCGTTCATACTGAAGAAATCGAAGCCCGTCCCGGTATTCCGCCCGATGACAAATCCCTTCAAGCCTTCGGTACAGGCGTTGGTCACTCCACTCGGAGCGACACTCAAACCGGTCGTCGCGATGCATGGCCGTTGCGTCGTCTGTTGCTTCGTCTGTCCACCTGTCGTTACGTTGAACGGAAGCCGTGAGTAGTATTGAACGATGCCTCCCAGACGCCATCCATGCGTGAGATGAGCCATGAGGTTATCCGCATGCGACATCGGTGAGTTCAACGTTGCATCGAAGACCAGGCGATGTCGCTGATCGTCATCGGAACGACCGCGATCTACACTGAGATCGAAGTTATTGATCGGAGAGCTGAAGAAAAACTCGCCCACATTGTCAATGGCCTTGGACCACGTATACGACACGCGCGCCGACCCCCACGAGACAGGTCTCTCAAGAAGAGAGACGGCCAGCCCGTCATAGTACGAGTCGAAGATGGAATCATACGGCTTGATATTGCCACGTGTGGGGTCAGGCCGCGACCCGTCCAAATTAATGTTGCGATTGATGGATGACAGCAAGTGAAGTCCGCGCGTGTGTTGATAGCTGATACCGAGCGTACCCGTTCGGTTGATCTGCTGCTCCACACCAATACTTGCCTGTTCGGAGTAGGCATTCTGGATGTTTGGATTCATTAGAGCGTAGCTGATCTTTGAGCCCGGATTCGGTGTGGTTGACACATTGGGAAACGTCGGCGCACCTGTGTCGCCGGGAACATAGGTGTATTGCAGCAGACGTCCTTGTGTCGGATCGGTCGTATTGTTCGCGGACAACAGCGCATTCGCCAGCGCACGCAGGGGCACACGATCGTAGAACAGACCGAAGCTTCCTCGCACCACTGTTTCCTTATTCGCAAACGGCGACCAGGCAAAGCCGACTCGTGGCGAGACATTATTTTTATCCGTGTTGATCGTTCGCAAAAATTGGAGGTCATAGCGAACGCCAAGGTTCAAGGTCAGAGAAGGCGTAGCCTTCCACTCATCCTGAACATACACGCCGATGTTGGGATTGTTCTGCTGCACAAAGGGCGTACCGAAGTTTTGCGAGAACGAGGCATACGACGTTCCGCCAGCCTGAAACGCTGCCAGAGAAGCGAAGGTATAGGAGCCCGCAATCGACATGGGAAAGGTAATCGTGTCGTCGTTGAAGAGGAAGTCGACACCCGTCTTGAAGGTATGCGCTCCGCGCTGCAGGACAAGGTTATCGACTGCCTCATAGAGATAGTTCAGGCGCGCCGTGGGCGAAGAGGAGAAACGCCCGAAGGTCGCCACACCGCTGATGGTCACCGCAGGACTGTTCTGTGTGTTCGATGGCGCATTCAGGCTGTCGTAGGTGAACTGTCCGCGCGTCTCGTTGAAGGTTCGCGGAGAGAGCATCGCGATATTGCTGACCGCAACTGTGTGGTTTGTGTCCTGCACCGCAGTACCGAAACTCACATCCGCCAGACTTCCAACCCCGCGCGCATTGATGCTCGCCAGACCATAGTAGCTGTAACGGATATTCAACTGGTCGGCATCGCTGAATCGATGATCGAGACGAAGAAATCCATTGTCCGTATGAACATTTGTGGGAAAGCGCGTCGTCGCTCCGCTTCCCACCGTCAGGCGCGGCCCAGTGAAGCCGATCGTGTTGAGCCTCGTGTTCACCGCGGCTGCTTGTGCTGGATTAATTGTGATGACACCTGCGGTGTTCATCCGTCGCCCCTCATAGTTGCCGAAGAGAAACGTCTTCTCCCTCCGGATCGGTCCGGAGAGGCTGGCTCCATACTGCCCCTGAGTGAGCGGAAGTTTGTTCTGCGACAAAGCGTTCTGCGCGTTTAATCTCTGATTGCGCAGAAAGCCATACACGGTCCCGTGAACATCCTTGCTTCCACTGCGTGTAACGATATTGAAGTAGCCACCAAGCGCGCGGCCAAACTCTGCTTGTCCACCCGACGTCACCACCTGGAACTCACGAATCACATCGAGCCCGTAGGAGTTTCCTGCCAGACCGGCAGCATCGTCGTTTGCGGAGAGTCCATCGACCACGAAGCTATTAGAGAAGTTGCGTTGGCTGTTAATCGAATAGCCCTGTCCGACCACAGGCGACGTCTCCGCGAAGGTCTGCACGCTCGCTGTATTCGTAGGGCTCACGCCCGGCGCAAGCAACGCTAGATCCAGAAAGTTTCGTCCGCTATACGGAAGGTCATTGATCTCTCGTTGCAGAACAGTCTCAGAGATCTGGCTGCGGTTCTCTTCTACTACAGGCGGTTGCGCGGCAACGGTGACCGCGGTCTTCTCCTCTGCCATTTCCATCTGCAGAGTCAGGTCGAATGCGCCTCCTACCGTGAGCTGTATTTCGCGAGTCGTCGCCGCGAATCCGGAGGGCTGCGTGGTGAACCGGTATGCACCAACGGCGAGAAAGGGAACACGGAATCGCCCCTGCCCGTCTGCTTTTATTGCTCTTGTCTGATTCGTGGCAATTTCCAGGACAGAGATATCTGCCTGCGGAATCGCCGCACCGCTCGGGTCGAGCACTCTTCCCGTGACTGAGGCAGTTGTTAGAGTACCCTGCGCGAAAGCGAGAGTGGATGAGGCCAGCGCGGCGCTCAAAAAGATATATCCAGGTCGAAACATTTGTCTTCTCCGGCGTTGGGCTGCGGCTATGCTGCAGCGTCCCTTGTTCTAGACTTCGTGGGAACAATCGCTGGAATCTGGAGGCCCGCGCTTGGGTTGCGCGTGCGCGGTCTCGTAGAGGATCGCGAGACGGTGCTGAAGCTCAACTCTCTGGTTGCTTGTGAGAGCGACGCTGTCGGAAACAAGGGGAGGCGCGCCGATATCACTGGAAAAGTCCGGGGCAGGACTTACACCCTGAAACGGGCATCGCTCTGAAATACGGGATACTGCCGGAGCTCGGCTTGCACCGAAGACATCCGCGTCCATGAAACAGTGATGCTTCCCATGCGCTCTGCAGCAGGCAGGCAATGAAATCTCTGCGACACGCATCGGCGCGGCAGCCAATGCAAGCAGCGGGAATAAAAAGAGAGCAAGCAGAAGCGTTGACTTCCAACGCCTTCTGTCTTCCGCGAATTGTCGAAACACTAAACTCACAGGCCGCTCGATCTCATACCGTGGGCATCCTCTTCCAGGCTGCGACAGTCCATCGAACGTTCTAAGCAACACAAACGCAATGCGCAGACGCATTCCAGCGAACGAGCACAGGTTGTTGCTTCAGAATTTCAGGATGGGAGGATCAGGAGAGAACAGGCGCGGGAGGACCGCGTTTGAGCCGGCTTCTATCGCGGGAGATCCTCCACTTCGACTCCGTCTGCGCCGATCCGCAGGGATGGCTCACGATCGAAGCGAAGATCGCGCTGGAGCTCGAAGGACGTACAGCGTGGTGGGCGACCGCGGATGCTTGCGGAGCGAAAGGGCAACTCTCCGCACGACGGCCGAGCTCAGGCTTATGAGAGGAAGTACTCTTCTCCGTCATGCCACCGGCACAGGAGTGCTTCCCACCACGCCTGCAACAGGCGGGCATACGCCCTTCCGCGCCTTGGCTCAAAGCAAAGAGCGGCGACGCGAGAGGAAGTCCGAAGACAACCAGTAGCAGGATGGAGAGGAGTCTTCTCAATGAATTGATTGAAGCATTCTGGACGTGAACCCGCAAGTCCCCAGTTGGTCATTGCGTGCCTTTGACTAGAAAGGCTTTGATTCGACCCGCTCCTGGCGCACACCGAGACCGACAAACTGAGCAGCCTTCCCCTGAATCCAACCTGAGTGCGAAGCGAGCCTGAGCATCAAAGGCATCTTCGATAACTTCCCTGCCAGCGCTGGCTTTAGCAGGTTCTTCTGCACGGCGCCTTGGAAAGTCTGCACGACCTTCGCAGGCCAGAGTCTCCGCGCCTGCACCTCGTCCACCATCTCGTCCGTTAGCTTGCCCTCGCGCAAAGGCACGGCCAGCAGATTCGCCGTTGCCACGGCATCCTGCACTGCGAGGTTGATGCCCACACCACCCACAGGAGACATCGTATGCGCTGCATCGCCAATGCAGAGCATCCCAGGCGCACTCCACTTCAAAA
>Ga0157290_10000068_pt1 | contig 29242 bp, 19 predicted proteins | sample NitcycUS149409B1_FD_108389 | JGI IMG/M metagenome (GOLD analysis project Ga0157290, IMG submission 108389) | Soil microbial communities from Arlington Agricultural Research Station in Wisconsin, USA - Nitrogen cycling UWRJ-S149-409B-1 | ecosystem: Environmental > Terrestrial > Soil >...
CTCACCGACGTGCGCAACTCTGGTGCAGCGGTAGCAACATCATGGCGAAATGCATCCAATCCGCGAACTTGAATCGCCTCTGCCTGCCCCTTCTCCACCACGTAGGCGCATTGAAGGTAGTCTTGCCGCTCAATCGTGATCAGAAACTTCCCACCGTTGGAGTGCATCCCGACTCCTTCCAACGCGTCCGCGTTTTTCTCAACGCGAAACCAGAAGACGTCAATCGCCGCGTGCTCATCTTCCACCGCCAAACCGGCGGCGGCGCGCACGGTGGAACTTCTCCCATCCGCACCCACTGTAAGCGCTGCATGGATCTCCATCGATCCATGCGGCGTCTCTGCATGCACGCCCACCACACGCCCATTCTCACGCAGCAAAGCGGTGACATTGGTCTCCATCACGATCTTCAGTTTGGGAAGGAGCTTCCCTTTCTCTACGATGAAGTTGAGAAAGTCCCATTGGGGCATGAACACGATATAGGGACAAGGCGTCCCAAGCTGCGAGAAGTCCACGAGCGTGACCTTCTCTCCGTCGAAGTCTCCGCCCAGGCGGGCCACCTTCTCATGCGGCACTTTCAGGAACTCTTCAAGCAGGCCCAGGTCCTGCATGATCTGCGTCGTAGAAGGATGGACGGTATCTCCTCGAAAGTCACGGAGAAAGTCTTTATGCTTCTCCAGCACGACCGTCTCCACACCTGCCCGAGCCATCAGATATCCCAGCATGATCCCCGCTGGCCCTCCTCCTGCAATGCAACACTGGACCTTCATCTCTGCCTGCATGCGATCCTTGCCTCCTATGGCATTCAACAAAATACTCGTACTTTCATGAGAAAAGAAACGAACGATGACGATTTAGTCTCCAAATCCATCGTGAAAGGTGACTGCGTAAGGCAAAACGCCGTCTAATGGAAGGACATGAAAAAGTTGCTTCCCTGCCTTGCCCTGCTCGCTCTTCTGGCGTCGAACCTGCGCGCCGCCGATACCGCGCGATTCGATCTGTCCGGACCAAAGATTGAGGTCAAGGTAACCCGCGGAGACACCGTGCTCCCCATCTCACAGGTCCCTAACCTGCAGGCCGGAGACAAAATCTGGCTGCATCCCGATCTGCCGCCCACGCAATCGACCCATCTGTTGCTCGTAGCGGTCTTCCTGCGCGGCACGACAAATCCGCCGCCGGATATCTGGTTCACCCGCCTGGAGACATGGGATAAGAAGACGAGGGCCGAAGGCGTGACCATTACCGTCCCGGAAGAAGCGCAGCAGGCTCTTCTCTTTGTTGCGCCGGAGACAGGCGGCGACTTCTCTACGCTGAAGTCGGCTGTCAAAGGTCGCCCCGGTATCTTCATCCGCGCCTCCGCTGATCTGAACGAGGCCTCTTTTGAGCAGGCGCGCATCGAGCGCTACCTCGACGCCATGCGCACCGTGCCCCAGGATGACCCAAAGGCCATCGCCGAGCATTCTCAGAAGCTGGCCGGCACGCTGAATCTCAAACCGAATCCTGACTGCTTCAAGCTTCCCGTGGACCAGCAGGTGACATGCCTGCGTCAATCCGGATCGCAGACACTGCTGGAAGATGGCCACGGTCAGACGGTCGCGGCCATGCTTTCCAACGGAAACTCTTCGGACTTTATCAACGCAGCAGCGGCTACGCCACTTGGCGGCGCCGGAGTCTACTCTGCCTACGTCGGCGCGATTGTGGATGCTGTGCGCCTCATGAGCGGTCTGCATACAGCCCAGTACCAGTACATTCCCGCCATTCAGTTCCCTCAGGACCAGACACTGAATCTCCGCCTCAATACTCCTCCTTCGTTTATCAATCCAAAGTCAGTGATCGTCATCGGCCTGCCCGCCATTCAGAAGGCCGTTCCGCCCCCACTGCGTGCGCATGATGCTCATCAGGTCGCTTGCCTGCTTCAGCCAAAGATGGTTCTCCCCTTGGAGGGCGCTCCGTTGGTCTTCTCCACCGGCTTTGCACACGACCTTGTTCTTCGTTTGAAAGAAGGAGGCAATCTGCCGCTCAAGCCAGACGCCTTCGAGGGCGGTCTCGTGGTTGATCGCAGCACACCTGCACGGAAGCCCCTGCATGACGCTCCAGAGGCAAAGCAACCTACAGCTCCGTCAACTCCAACCGGACTTACGACCGAAGGAACCGTGCATGGATTCTGGGGTTTTGATTCTTTTGAAGGCCCGACGATCGCGATACAACGGCTGCCCGGAAAGGACTGGAAGATTCTGGGGAACAAACAGCTCACCGCAGGACAGGATAACCAGCTTATTTTGAGCGGCACAGCGACCGCATGCATCGACCGGATCCAGATCGCAACGGAAAAGGGCCGCCCTGTAGACGTTGACTTCAAACCCGCACCGCCCCCACCCAACTCCGATACTCCCCCCGCCAATACACTGGAGTTGCACGTCGCTCTGAAAAACGTCAGCCCAGGTGGATACTCCCTTCATATCCGCCAGTTTGGCGCGGCGACGGAAGATACGCTCGACCTGAAGGGATACACAGGATCCATCCGTCTGGAGAAGCTCGCCATGCATCCCGGCGACCGCACAGCCGTATTGACCGGCGCGGAACTCGGAGACGTGGAGACAGTAGAGATAGAAGGGGCCAGCTTCAAGCCGGAGAAATACGCTGGTGGTCCTTCTATGCAGCTCACGGCAGACAAGGGGGTCTCACCCGCAGACCAGGCGATAGCTCAGGCGAAACTCCGCGATGGACGCACCATGCCGGTGAAAATCACATTGCAATCGGCTCGCCCGGGACTCACGCTTCTGTCCAAGACGTTTACGCCCGAACCGTCGGACAAGACGATTCCCATCACGCTCGGCGATGAGAAAGCCATCCATGTGGGGGCTCCCATGACCTTTGTGGTGCAATCGGACAAGGCCTTCCCACGTACTCAGAAGATTGAGGTCGGCACTGTGGACGGCTCCGTGAAGACGATGCTCTCGCTCGCAGATGCCTCGCTGATCTTGCAGGATGAAAAGACCGCGATAGCTACGATCACCCCTCTGAAGGCCTTCGGTCCCTCGGCCTTTGGCCCCTTGCAGATGCGTCCCGTGGCGGATGACGGCACGACCGGAGAATGGACGCCGCTCGGCATCCTTGTGCGAACCCCAGCGCTGACGAATGTTACCTGCACCGCCACAGACTGCACACTGACCGGAAGCAATCTCTTCCTGCTCTCCTCCGTCGGCACGACAGCAGACCCAGCGTCTTCAAAGCCTGTGCCAACGGGCTTCGCCGCAGGCACACTCACCATACCCGTAACTGGAGATCACTCCAAGCTGTATCTCACGCTGCGCGATGACCCTGCGGCACCCGCCACCATTGCAGTACCAGGCGCAGAGCCAGCTCCGGCACCAGCCGCCGCAACACCGGCGCCAGAAGCTGCTCCGAATACTGCGCCTGCCCCTCCCGCTGCTACACCGGCTCCCGCGCCTGAGACGACCTCTACCCCGACTCCCGTGCCCCCTCCAGCGTCGGAACCGACCGTACCCGCTCCAGCTCCCAAGCCCTAGCCCCGTGCCCCATTCTTTCGCGGCTTTATCGCGAAAGGGTGGGGTTGCGCGGAGCGCACAAACCTGATTCGTCAGGAAGCAAAGCAGACCCCTCCGCTTCGCTACGGGATGACAAGCAGTTAGGTGTCCCGCACATCGCAGTGCACGGGACGCCCGATTCGCCTAAACCAGCTTCATCGCATCTGGATCCCACTTCACTACCGCACCACGCTGCATACTAAGATTGCTCAGCAAAGCAGCTCCAGCCGCACGGAAGCCAAACGTCGCATCCTCCACCGGCGTCTTGCGCGTCCGAACCGAATCGAAGAAGTTCACAAAGTGGTTGTAGCCATCGCTGTATCCACGGGGAGCGACGAACTTCTCCGAACCGGCCAGGGGCGCAGTCAGGGGATGCTGTATCGGATATTTTTTCCGGTACTCGGACGTAATCTGTTTCTGCATCGCATCGGTATAGGTTCCAATCGAAAGCCCCGGCTCGGACTCGCGCGGAACCCGGCTCAGCGTCAGGCTGCTCCCTGCGATATCGATCGTGCCCTCGGAACCTGTAAAGAGGAGGCCTTCGCTCTCGTCGCCACCGTCTACGAAGTTCACGCGCAGGCTGAGGTTGAAGCCTTCGGCGTAATCGAAGAGCGCCAGCATGACATCCGGAGCATCGCGCCCATCCTTCCAGAATCGCAGACCACCCGTCGCCATAGCGCGCGTAGGACCTTTGCTTCCGGTGATGAAGTGCGTTCCGCTAAAGAGGTGGACGAAGAGGTCGCCAGCAACACCGCTCCCGTACTCATGCCACTTACGCCACTGAAAGAATCGCTCCGCGTTAAAAGGGATCTTCGGCGCCGTCCCGAGGAATCGAGGCCAGTCGCAGGTCTCAGGACTCGCATCCAGCGGCACCGTGTAGTTCCATGCGCCGTTGGAAGAGTTGCGATCCCACCGCGCCGTCACCATGTTGAGCTGCCCGATCGCACCCGAAGCCAGCAGTTCCTTGGCCTTGGCGTACACGACCGAACTGACGCGCTGGCTTCCTACCTGCAACACCCGCCCCGTCTTTTTTGCCGTGTCGATCATCTCCGGCCCATCCGAGTAGAGGTGGATCATCGGCTTCTCGCAGTAGACGTCCTTGCCTGCCCGCATCGCATCCACGGAAGCCTGCTTGTGCCAATGGTCTGGCGTGGCGACGATGACGGCATCGATATCTTTACGTGCCAGGATCTCGCGATAGTCGCGCGTCGTGAAGATGTCATTGCCCCAGAGCTCCTTGGAGTGCGCCAGTCGGCCGTCGTAGCAATCGGCCACGGCCACCAGCTTCACGCCCGGCACCTGCACGGCGTTCTTGGTATCACTCTGCCCCTGGATACCTGCGCCGATCAGTGCAAACTGGATTGTGTCATTCGGCCCAATCGTGCGTCCGCTGCCCTGCGCGAAAGACATTATGGGAAGCTGTGTAGCCGCGGCACTCATAGCTGCGGCAGAAAGAAATCTTCGGCGATCAAAACTCTGCATCCGTTCAAGCCCCTTGGCGACCTGCAAACGCTTCGCATAGCCGCAGAATGAAAGGTAAGTCAATGCGTCGGCTCTGTCCAGAAGCGGCCATGAAAACATGGACTTCCGGCCTGCTTTCAATACTGCAGGTGCCCCATTCTTTCGCGGCTCTTCGCGAAAGGGTGGGGTCGCGCGGAGCGCACAAACCTGACCTGTGAGGAAGTCCCGACAAGGAAACACCTGAAAAGCAGATCCCTTCGCTACGCTACGGGATGACAAACCAGGACAGCTTTACCAGAAGTCTTGGGAGCCAATTTCTGCATTTAAATACAGCGAGCCAGCGGATGACCCGCCGGCTCGCGAAAGAATGAAACACGAACTACTCCGTAGGAGGCTCCGGCAACAGACCCTTCTGCACACGGCTATGCTTCCGGCTGTACATGAAATAAATCACCAACCCGACGACAAGCCACACAATCAGACGGATCCAGTTCGCCGGTCCAAGCTTCACCATCATGTAACCATTGAAGAGAATACCCAAAACCGGTACCACCGGAACTGGCCATACCAGCGGCGCACGGAAAGGCCGTACACGGTGCGGATCAGCGCGGCGTAGGACAACCACGGCGACGCAAACAATCACAAAGGCCAGCAGGGTTCCAATATTCACCATCTTGCCGATGTCGTCGATTGGGGTCACGGAACCGACGATCGCTGCCAGAAAACCGGCCAGTATCGTACCCTTCCAGGGTGTGCGAAAACGCGGATGGATCGCTCCAAAGAACTTTGGCGGAAGCAGACCATCCCGCGCCATCGCGTAGAGCACACGGCTCTGTCCAAAGAGCATGACCAGCATCACGGACGTAAGTCCCGCCAGGGCGCCAATCGTGATCACATGCGAAGCCACTACAAGATGGTGCTCCATGAACGCGCGCGCCACTGGAGCTTCAAGGTTGATATTCGGCCAGTACACCATGCCCGTCAGTACGGCAGCCACACCGATGTAGAGCACCGTGCAGATGGCGAGGGATGCAATCAGACCGATTGGTAGATCACGCTGAGGATTCTTTGCCTCCTGCGCTGTCGTCGAAACTGCGTCGAAGCCGATGTAGCTGAAGAACACCAGGCCAGCCGCAAGGCCGATGCCGCCCATGCCGAAGGGCGCATAGCTGTGCCAGTCGTGACCCCAGTTGTTGCGGTCGACATAGTGCGATCCAAGACCCAGGACGAAGAGCACCACCGCCAGCTTAACCATCACGATGGCCGAGTTGAACTTCGCCGACTCCTGAACACCAACTACCAGCACCGCCGTGATCAGAAGCGCGATCAGGAAGGCGGGAAGGTTGAAGCCGATTTCCATACCAAAGATCGTCGGCGCATTCAGAAGAGCATGCGCCTGGCTTACCATCTCGGACGTAGGGTGCGCAACCAGCGCACCAAGGGCGTCCGCAAAGCTCTTGGATCCGGCCACCAGCCCCGGCTGAGTGCGCTCCAGGACCCCGCGCGCGACCATATCCATCGCCGTCCGCAGACCGGTCCAGTGGTCATACGCCAGCCATAGCGGAAAATGCACGCCAAAGATATCCAGGAACTCCACAAAATGGTTGGACCAGCCCGAACTCACCGTGCTCGCGCCCATCGCATACTCGAGCGTCAGATCCCAGCCGATAATCCAGGCAAACAGCTCGCCCAGCGTCGCATAGGCATAGGTGTAGGCCGAACCTGCCAGCGGAATCATCGCCGCAAACTCCGCATAGCAGAGTCCCGCAAATGCGCATCCCAATCCACTCAGCACAAAGGCCAGCATCAAAGCTGGCCCTGCGGAATGTGCGCCAATACCGCTCAATACAAAGATACCGGCGCCAATAACGGCACCAATACCCATGGAAGTGAGAGCAAAAGGCCCCAGGGTTCGCTTCAGAGTATGCGTTCCCTGCTCCTGTGATTCGCTCATCAGGGCTTCCATCGTCTTACGCGCAAACAAATTTGCCATCAGGCTTCGTTACTCCTTGAAATCGACTCTGAACCGCCCATACGCCCCCAAACGAAATAAACAGGAACGCCTAGCAATACGATCACCAGACCCGGCCACGTGTATTGAGGTTTGTAGCGTAAGAGTACAACACTGATCCACGTAGCCATTGCAATATAAATAGCTGGCAGTACAGGATATCCGATCGCCCGGTAGGGCCGTTCCGCATTGGGCCTCGTTCGCCGCAGAACAAACAGCCCCACGATGGTCAACACGTAGAAGATCAGCACGGCAAAGATTACGTAGTCCAGCAGTTGTCCATAGCTGCCGCTCAAGCAGAGGACACAGGTCCAGAACCACTGCACCCAGAGGCTCACCACGGGTGTCTTCGACTTGGCGCTAAGCTTTCCTGCTGCCTTGAAGAACAGCCCGTCCCGGCTCATTGCGTAGTAGACACGTGCTCCGCTCATCAGCATCCCGTTCGCGCAGCCGAAGGTCGAAATCAGGATCGCCAGGGCCATGATCTTTGCGCCATACCCTGCAAAAGCCTGCTCCATGACGGCCGTGGCCACGCGGTCTTCACTGGCGAACTGAATCCCGCGCCCGACGATCGTCCCGGCATCCGCCACACCATGCAGCGGCAGCACCGCCAGGTAGATGAAGTTGCAGAGAATGTAGAGCAGCAGAACCACTCCCGTTCCCAGCGCCAGGCTCAGCGGCAGGTTCTTCTTCGGATTCCGGATTTCGCCTGCTGTAAACGTCACATTGTTCCAGGCATCCGCACTGAAGAGAGACCCAACCTGCACTACCGCCACCACGGTCAGCAGGCTCACCATGGCCGTCGGTCCGCCGACGCCCACCGTCACGGGATGCAGCGTGGACCATCCAGCGCCGTGCCAGAAGTTCCCGCCGCTAAAATTTGCCGCAACGGCCGCCGCGTTCTTTGCCAACAGTCCAAACAGCACGATCATCAGAAGCGCGAAGACCTTCGCCGACGTGAAAACATTTTGCACCAGCGCACCCAGCCGAACGCCGAAGCTGTTCAGCAGCGTAAGGAAGGTAATGATCAGGATCGCCGCCAGGTTGGCTGTGTTCAGGCCAATCTCCATGTTGCCCAGCACCATGGGTCCGACATGCCATGCTGGCACTGTTCCAGCATGCCAAAGCCAGTGTGACTGGCTCACGCTCGGCACAAACACTCCGAGAAATTTGCCGAACGCCACACCCACTGCGGCAATCGTCCCGGTCTGGATCACGAGAAACAATGTCCAGCCGTACAGAAATCCCCAGAGCGGGCCAAGCGCCTCCCGCAGATAGACATATTGCCCGCCTGCCTTGGGCATCATCGCGGCCAGTTCGCCGTAGGTCAAAGCCCCAATGAGTGTCATCACCGCCGTCACCAGCCATGCGGCGATCAACAGCGCTGGAGAGCCTACGCCACGCGTGATATCCGCCGAAACGATGAAGATGCCCGATCCGATCATTGAGCCCATTACGATCGCGGTCGCAGAAAACAGGCCAAGCCCCTTAACGAATTCGGGCTTCACTGAAGAGGATTGAGAATTTTCCATTGGGTCAGTTCTACTTGAAGATGCGAAGAAAGTCTCGTTTCGGTCTCACGCAGCTTGACGACTGCCGTCGATCACTCGACCGCACGCAAAAAAGCTTTCGCCTGCGCTATCAGATTCGTACCTTCGAGGAGCGCCGAGATCACGGCCACAGAATCCGCTCCGGCCTCCAGCACCGAAGCAGCGTTCTCCAGCTTGATCCCCCCGATGGCCACCAGCGGCTTTCTGGTAAGTGAGCGTGCCGAGCGCACACCGGCCAAACCAACCGCCGACTTTGCATCGACCTTTGTCTTCGTTTCAAAGACCGGTCCTATCGCGATATAGGTACAGGCCGTGGAGTTGGCTGCACGGATCTGGCGTTCTGTGTTCGTAGAAACACCAAGGTAAGGAACAGCTCTTTGAGCGGCTTCTACCGTTCCGTCCGTCTGCCCCAGATGGGCCGCAGAGAGCCCTGCATCGCGCGCCATCGCCGGGGAATCATTCAGCACCAGCAACGTGTCCGTTCCACGGAAGATCTCCGCAAGCCGAACTGCGTGCGCGATCATCACCATCGAAGGCGAAAGTTTGTCCCGATACTGCACCAGGCGCACCCCAGCGTCGCGCCACGCCTGCGCCACATCGAACAGATCCAGACCACGGCCCTCAATGGCCATAAGATCCAGCACACCGTAGAGCTTGGGGATCGGCGATCCCTGTGCCACCCTCTCCCAAAGTGCGCTCTGCTCATCCATGGATTCAAGTCTACGCAGCCACCCAGCATACGCGTCTGCAACTAAAGGGACACCCGCGTCGGATTCACGCGCCACGTCTTCGTAGCCCTGGAATCTTCTTCCCGCAATCCCGGCAACAAGGAGCTCTGCGGAATAAAAACGGAGTCTAGTTTGTCTAATCCGGGAGGAATCCTGGCAATTGCGCAACTGCTGGGGAACTCATATCACTCCAGAGCCCCATAGAAGGAAATGATGAACACCGTCGAAGTCGTGCCTATCAAGCTGTCCGTCCATGTGAACGAGGCTGACGCGGACTCTGTCCCGCTCAAACAACCCACGACGTCGAAAGAGCGCCTATCCAGCATCGACGTGCTGCGCGGTTTCGCTTTGCTGGGAATCCTGATGCTGAACATCAATGACTTCGGAGCTCCGGAAGCCGCACACGATATTCCAATCGGCATGCCGAAGCCTGCGTTTACAGGGCCGCACGCCCACCTGAATCTGACAATTCTGATCCTCAAATGGGTCTTTTTTGAAGGAAAGATGCGCGCTCTTTTTTCGATGCTCTTCGGGGCGGGCGTTGTCCTGATGACAACCCGCGCCGAAAAGCGAGGTGCTGGGGCGCAGATAGCCGATATTTATCTACGTCGCAACATGTGGCTGTTGACTTTGGGCTTTCTTCACGGATGCTTTCTCTGGCACGGAGATATCTTGTTTCTCTATGGATTGACAGCGCTGCTGTTCCTCTATCCGATTAGGAAACTCAGTGCGAAGACTCTGCTCACTGTCGGTACGTTTATCTCTCTCGTTCTGGGAACCTACGCCATCCTGCAGTTCACCGGATCCGAACACGATCTCCGTCTCAGTAAGCGTGCGGCCCTCGTCGCCGCAGACCGGAGGGCAGGAAAGACCATTACGCCGGCGCAGAAAGAGGTCGAGAAGGAATGGAACGCTCTCGTAGAGGAGCACACGGTCACCAACGCCAGTATCCAGAAAGCACTGAAGAACGCGCGGGCCGGCTATTGGACAAATGTGAACGAACGCCGTGAAATCTATATCGGATCCCATGCGGCGATGGAGGATATCAGCTTCATCGTAGAAGGCTTGGGGGCGATGATGATCGGCATGGGTCTCTTCAAGACGGGTTTCCTTACAGGAGAGAAGACCTTCGCCACATATGCCTGGACTGCGTTCATCGGATTCGCAATCTCGGCACCGGTCTACATCATCGGTATCTTCAAGGCGTACGCCAGTGGGTTTTACTTCCTCGACATCGAAAAGTGGATCTACCTGCCGTATTATTTCCCGCGAGAGGCCGGTGCGATTGCGCTTGCTGCCGTCGTCATGATGGCGGTGAAGAGCAACGTTCTGCGCTCCCTGCAGCATGCCCTTGCAGCCGTAGGGCAGACGGCACTGAGTAATTATCTTTTCACAACGGTCCTCTGCCAGTTCCTTTTCCTGTGGGGTCCATGGAAGCTCTACGGCAAACTGGAGTACTTCCAGCTCGTTTATGTTGTGTTTGGAGTCTGGGCTGTAAATCTGATCGTCAGCCCCATTTGGCTGAGGACCTTCCAGTTCGGCCCCATCGAATGGCTGTGGCGTTCGCTGACGTACGTCAAGCGACAACCCATGCTCATCAAACAACGCTCTGCCTGAAGCGGCACTCTGTGACCCCACTTTTTCCGCGTTCGCTTGCGCAAGAGGTGGGGTCACAGAGTACGCAAACCAGGCTTCAAAGGGGACTTGCAAAAAGGCATCCCTGTGCTTCGCTACGGGATGCAAAATGCACGCGGGGGTAGTCCACACTTTGCATAAATGCGAGGTGTGGACTACCCGCAGAAGAACACCTTACCCCTGCTCCGCAGCCTTCCGAGCCTCTTCGCGCTCAAAGAAACGCTCCATGAACTTCGTATCGAAGTCACCTTTGCGGAAATCCGCATCCGCGAAAATCTTCTGATGCAACGGAATGGTTGTATGAATTCCCTGCACAACGAACTGGCTCAAAGCTCTCTGCATGCGGTTCATCGCCTCTTCGCGATCCTTGCCATACGCAATTACCTTGGCGATCATTGAATCGTAATACGGCGGGACAATGCCCTCCGAGTACTGCGCCGTATCCACGCGAACGCCGTTGCCACCCGGAACATTGAAAGCTGTAATCCTGCCTGCGCTCGGCGTGAACTTCTCCGGATGCTCCGCATTGATGCGGCATTCGATGGCATGCCCGCGAATCACGATCGGCTCCGTGATGATATTGCTCAACTTCTCGCCACTTGCGATGCGTAGCTGAGCCTTCACCAGGTCCACACCGGTGATCGCCTCGGTGACGGGATGCTCCACCTGGATACGCGTATTCATCTCGATGAAGTAGATCGAACCGTCCTCGTCCATCAGGAACTCGATCGTCCCGGCGTTCCAGTATCCGATCTCCTTCAGCGACTTCTCGATGACGCCGCCGAGCTTCTTGCGCAGCTCCGGACTCACCTGGAGCGACGGAGCCTCTTCGATCAGCTTCTGATGCCGACGCTGAATCGAGCACTCACGCTCTCCAAGACTCATCACGTTCCCGTGCTCATCCGCGAGTACCTGGAACTCGATATGCCGTGGGCGCTCGATGAACTTCTCCATATAGAGATCGCCGTTCCCGAAGGCATTCAACGCCTCCTGCGATGCCTGGTTGTACAGGCCCGGCAGCTCGCCCTTGTTGCGGCAGATACGCATACCCCGGCCGCCGCCGCCAGCTACGGCTTTCAGAATCACCGGATAACCGACACTCCTCGCCCACTCCAAAGCCTCATCCGCACCAGCGATCACGCCATCGGAGCCCGGAAGGATAGGTACCTTGGCCTTCTTCATCGTCTGCCGCGCCGTGGACTTTTCGCCCATCATGCGTGTCACCTCCGGCGGAGGTCCGATGAACTTGATATTGCTGGCCCGGCAAACCTCGGCGAAGTTCGCGTTTTCGCTCAGCAGGCCGTATCCCGGATGGATCGCGTCCACATCGGTGATCTCCGCGGCGGAGATCACCGCGGGGACGTTCAGATAGCTGTCAGAACTGCGCGGCGGTCCAATGCAGATCGCCTCGTCGGCAAACTTCACATGCAGACTGTTCCGGTCGGCCTCGGAGTAAACCGCCACCGTCCGAATCCCCAACTCCTTGCAGGCGGAGATCACCCGCAACGCAATCTCACCCCGGTTCGCAATCAAAACCTTACGAAACATAACCCTCACTTACCAATCAATCCAACGTCCAGAAACTGGAAATAACGCTTATGACCCATTCTCTCGCGGCTTTCTCGCGAAGAGTGGGTCATGCACGAAGCGCATCCTTCGCGCAGAGCGGACTAGAGATCTACCTTGCCCGTACCGCGTACAAAGGCTGTCCGTACTCAACGGGCTGGCCGTTCTGGGCGACCTGCTTCACGATCTCGCCGGCGACATCGCTCTCGATCTCATTCATTAGCTTCATTGCTTCCACGATGCAAAGCACCTGGCCTATTTCCACCTGGTCGCCTACCTTTACAAAAGCAGTCACGCCCGGGGCGGAGGATTCATAAAACGTCCCCACAATCGGCGACTTCACTTCGTGCAACACCTCTGCAGGCTCTTCTACCGGAGTTGAGGCGACAGCAGCCGGAGCTACCGGCAAAACCGCTGCAGGAGCTGCAAACTGCTGCGGCGCCGAGTGAATGATCTGAGGCTGCAGTGCACTGGCAAACTTGATCCGCACCTGGACATCATCACGATGCAAATCGAACTCGGCGATCTCGTTCTCTTTCAGAAACGCCACAAGCTCCCGAAGTTCTTTCAAATCCTTCTCTTCCATAGAAAACCTGCTCCAATTTATTAACTAATCATTCCGTCTTGTTCGTGGAGGGACCAGACGGAAACCCACTACAACTCCACCCAGCTCTTCGCCGAAGGTGTTAAAACTTCGCAACCCGTCTTCGTTACCAGCACCGTATCTTCGATGCGGATGCCGTACTTCCCAGGCATATACACGCCCGGTTCAATCGTAATTACCATTCCGGACTCAAGCTTCTGCGCCTGTTTGGCTCCCACTCGCGGGGATTCGTGAATCTCCAGACCCACGCCATGCCCCGTCGAATGGCTGAACTCCTTTTCGAACCCGGCAGATCGCAGAACTCCACGCGCCGCCTCGTCCACATCAGCGCAACTTATGCCGGACCTTACCGCAGAAACCGCAGCGATCTGCGCCTCCAAAACGTTATCGAAAGCCCTCTTCTGCTCTGCTTCCAGTGGGCTAAACCTTACGCTGCGATTCAGATAAACCGTCCGTGTCATATCCGAGCAATACCCACCGAGAATAACACCGAAGTCCAAGGTCACCATCTCTCCACGAGCCAACCTCTTTCCGGTGGCTATCCCGTGCGGAAGCCCGCCACGTACGCCGCTCGCCACGATCGTATCGAAACTCATCGCCTCAGCACCCGCTTTGCGTGCGCGATACTCAAGCTCGGCTGCCACCTCGATCTCAGTCATTCCCGCTTCGATGACACTAAGCATCTCTTCGTACACACGACACCCTAGTAAGGCCGCCCGCCGCATCGCACTAATCTCTGCGTCATCCTTGATTTCGCGCAGTCTAGCCACGATTCCCGGCGCGGCGCGAAAGAATCCACGGCGCATCTTCCCCGAGATCGCCGTCTTCATCGTCTCCAAGGCAGCAACCGAGGTCACAGCCGAATCGAAGCCGCAGCTCCCTGCTCCCGCCTTCTCCAGCCACCCACAGGCTTCCTGCGCCACGGGCTTCGTCGCGATGGTCACGGCCAGTCCCTGCACTTCCTCCTTGGCCTGAGCGGTGTATCGCCCGTCGGTGAAGAGACGTCCACGCCCTCCCACAAGGGCCACGGCCGCGTTCGAACCGGTGAAGCCGCTTAACCATCGGACGTCCGCCGGATGCGTGATCACCATTACTTCCAACCCTTTGGCGCGCATCTCCGCAGCCACCCGTTTCACTCTGGTCATCCGACGATTCTAAACGTCTTGCAGCCCTAACCACTAGAATCACCCTATGGCCCTCACTCGCCGACAATTTCTCGCCGGAGGCTGCATCACGCTGGCGGCCGCCGCATCGCCGGGCCTCTACGCCTGGGGACCCGGGCGTCTCCACCTGACGGTCGTCCGCCATGACGTCTACATTCCCGACCTTCCTCCAGCCTTCCACAACTTCACGATCGCCCAGCTCTCCGACTTCCACTTTGGGCCATTCGATGAAACCAGCCTCGTCGAGCATGCCGTGGAGATCGTCAACTCCCTGAATCCAAATCTGGTAGCGCTTACCGGCGATTTCATCACCGCAGATCACGACGACAACACCAACAACCTCAAGAACGCTACGGACTGTTCCGCCGTTCTTTCCAGGCTAAAGTGCCCGCTGCGTTACGCCAGTTTGGGGAACCACGACGTCGTCGATCCCGAAGGCATCAGCGCCGTCCTCGAAGCGAACGACCTCCACGTCCTCCGTGACCGCTTCCTTCCCCTCGACCTCCGCGGGGACCGCATCTGGCTCTCCGGGATTTCAGACTCACTGTTCCAACATCCGAATCTGAACACCGCCATCCCCGCTTCCATGAAAAACCCTGTCGTCCTACTGGGTCACGAGCCGGACTTCGCCGATCGCCTTGTCAAATTCTGCGCAGGCACAAAACGCCGTTGCGATCTGTTTCTGACAGGGCATACCCACGGTGGACAGATCAACGTTCCCATCGTCACGCGCTACGTCCTTCCCATGCACGGCCAGAAGTATATCCAGGGGCCTTTTCAGCTGGGCCCGACGCTTCTCTACGTCAACCGAGGCCTGGGGACGATTCATCTTCCGCTGCGCTTTAGGGCTCCCCCGGAGATAACCTTCTTCACGCTCAAGGCTTAAATTAAGGAGGCCCGGATCTCTCCGGGCCTCCTTAATTTCAAAATCGACGCTAGAGCGCAGAACGCACAGGCTTTTTCTGCTTCGGTTCCGGGGTCACAGGGGTTGCGACCACGCCGCTTTGACGATCCATCCAGCTATCCAACAGGCTCTTCTTGAAGCGCCAGCGGTTTCCCAGCTTGAACGCGGGTACAAAGCCTTCGGACGCATAGCGGTAGAGCGTATCTCCGCTAATGCCGAGATAGTCGGCGGCCTGCCGTATATCCATCACTTCACGAACTGCCACATGCTGTGCCGTAGCCATAAAGCTCCAAACTTGTCGGGGATCACGTCGGCTTCCGGAGAACTTCTCTTCAGCCAGCCTACCGTTTGTACCCTCTTTTCCACAGCGATTCAAGCACAATCTTTACGCGTAACTCCTCCGTCAAGAACGCCTTAGTCATCGACTCCGTACATGGACGCAATCTCGGCGGCGTGCTTCTGCGCAACGATGCGCCGCTTGAGCTTCATGCTCGGGGTCACTTCGCCGGTATCGATCCCCCATTCCACGGGCAATAGTCGAAACTTCTTGATCTTTTCAAAGGGGGCGAGGGTCTCATTCACGCGTTCAATCTCGGCCTGATACAGGCGCAGTACAGCTGCATCCTTCACCAGGGCCTCACGATCCCCCTTGATGCCCTGTGCTTCCAGGGTTGCAAAGTTCGGCGTCATCAAAACGGAGATGAATTTGCGTCCATCTCCCTGGAGAGCCGCATATCCAATCAGGCTGCTCACCTTCAGCCTGTTCTCAATCGGCTGCGGTGCGATGAACTTTCCGTTCGTCGTCTTGATCAACTCGCGCTTTCGGTCCGTAATCGTCAGGAAGCCCTCGGCGTCGATATTTCCGACGTCCCCGGTATGAAACCAACCATCGGGACTGATGGCCTCTGCCGTCGCCTCAGGCTTCTGCCAGTACCCTTTGAAGACGCTGGGACCGCGCACCTCGAGTTCGCCGTCGTCCGCGATCCTGCACTCCAGGTTTGGCATCGTTGGTCCGGTGGTCCCGATTTTGTGTCTGCCGGGAAGATTCACTGAGATCACAGGAGAGGTCTCGGTCAACCCATAACCCTCCCGAATCAAGATGGCCGCATCTGCAAACCAATTTGCAAGATCGAGCCCAAGGGGAGCTCCGCCAGAGATAAACGTCTCGACACGGCCACCGAACGCCGCCTTCACTTTGCTGTAAACCAGCTTGTTCGCCAGCTTCCAACCGAGAGAGCCGGGGGTCTTTCCCGCCAGCAGGGTCTTTTGGTGTTTACGTCCCACGCCGATGGCCCAGGCGAGGATCTTCTTCTTCACCGGACTGGCTGCGCTTTTCTGTTCCACGGAATGGCGGATTCGCTCATACAACCGTGGCACCGCGACGAAGATTGTGGGTCTGATCGCCTGAAAGGCCGGCAGTAGACGCTCGACTTTACCGCAGTACGCCACCGTCACATTCAACGCATAGAACAGGTAATCGATGTGCCGCGCGGTCACGTGGCTCAGAGGCAGAAACGATACGCAACTATCCTTGGCGGTGAAAGAGCCATAGAGGCCGGTCGTCATCGTCAGGTTCGAGGCCACGTTGCCGTGCGTCAGCATGACGCCCTTTGCATCGCCGGTCGTACCAGAGGTGTAAATGATCGTCGCGAGGTCGTCCGGACCTATGCTCTTGAGCAAGGTGTCGAAGTCAGCATTCGGTGCAGTTGAAGACACATCGGCAAACATCACCACACCCGCAAGCGGCTCCTTCGCCTCCATCACCACTACGGTTTCGACGGAGGTGACCTTTTGCGAACCCAAGACTTTTTTCGCCAACTCCACCGTCGAGACGACGCAGACTTTGGCTCCAGAGTCTTTCAACTGCGCAGCCGTCTGATCTGCAGTCAAAGTGGGAAACAACGGAACACCGACGGCGCCCACGGCCATGGTGGCAAAGTCGGTAACGGCCCACTCCCAGCGATTCTCCGCTATCAGGGCGACGCGATCCCCCTTGGCCACACCCTGAGCGCGAAGCCACGCGGCCAGACCACGCACATGGTCCATGAACTCAGAAGAGGTTATGGAGTGCCAGGCACCACCTGCATCCTGCCTCATGGCAACGGTTGCTTCGCCCTTGCTGCCAGCGATCAACAAAACATCATTCAACGTGGTCAACCTCATTGGTCCAGCATCCTCATCGGCGCACACCCGCGCAACAGAATCCTACATGCGTAACCCCGGCTGTGCACAATCGCAGGTTTCGAATTCGGCACAGAAAACTACTGCTCCATTCTTTCGCAGCCATATCGCGAAAGCGTGGCTTCGCGTAGATCGCACAAACCGGATCTGGAAAGTGAGCGGAGAAGACCGGATCCCTCCGTTCGCTGCGAGATGACAAAGGAAACGGGTGCGCCGCACCTCACAAAACGCGAGGTACGGCGCACCCGAATCTCTTGGCGTGTCTTACGCCTGAGGCTTTGGAGTAAATCTGACGAACCCCTTGACCATATTCTCCCAGTCCGCCAGTAGCGCAGCCGCCTTGCTACTCTGCGACACCTCGGCGTGGCGTTCCAACAACCTCCGCAGGCGTGCCTGCGACGTTGGGTCGACCTCGGAATATGGCTGAGGCTGCAGGAACTCCTCGTGGTACTGCTTCCGCTTCAGGAACGATCCATCCGCATCCAGCACCCACGCGATGCCGCCTGTCATACCTGCACCAAAGTTCATGCCGACGGTACCGATCACAACCACTACCCCGCCCGTCATGTACTCACATCCGTGATCGCCGATACCTTCAACGACCGTCCACGCACCGGAGTTCCGCACGGCAAACCGCTCGCCTGCACGTCCTGCGGCAAACATACGGCCTTCAGTGGCTCCGTACAGAGCCACGTTGCCAAGGATCGTGTGCTTACCACTATCCTTCGCCGCCAGACCACGCGCACGCAGCACAAGTTCGCCGCCGCTTAGGCCCTTGCCGACAAAGTCGTTCGCCTGTCCGTCCAGCACAAGCCGCATGCCCTCTACCGCGAACGCTCCAAAGCTTTGCCCAGCGGTTCCGTGAAGCGTCAACTGAACGTCGGGGCTGGCCACGGGGGTCTCCGCCGCTGCGCGCCAGAGTGCGATCTCGCCTGCGATCCGCGCGCCGAAGGCACGGTCACGGTTTGCAATCTCAGTCTCACCCTTGAAGGCAACACCCGCACGGACTGCTTCCATCGCCGGAGCTACAAACTGCTCTTCCAGCGAAGGCCGCGTCTGCGGACGGTCGTTGCGTACGCCCAACCAGCGAACGTCGCCGCTGGTTGGCTTCGCCAGCATGGCTGTGAGATCGATGCCGCCATCGTGCCGCACCTGCTCCAGTAGATCGACACGTCCCACGGCAGCCTCAAGCGAAGGCAGACCGTAGCGCGCCAGCAGCATTTGAACGTCCTGCCCAAGTTGCTCGAAGTAGCGCACGACGTGCTCCGGCTTTCCGCGGAACTTCGCACGTAGCTCCGGCTTCTGGGTCGCAATGCCTGTAGGACATGTATTCAAGTGGCACTGCCGCGCCATGTCACAACCCAGAACAACGAGAACAGCTGTACCGAATGCATACTCGTCCGCTCCCAAAAGCGCGGCGATCAATACATCGCGCGCCGTGGAGAGGCCGCCATCCGTTCGCAGACGAACGCGTCCACGCATGCCGTTTTCAATCAGCACCTGCTGCGCCTCGGCGAGACCAAGCTCCCACGGATTGCCCGCGTACTTGATGCTGGAGAGAGCCGCCGCTCCGGTTCCACCCACGTTGCCGGCGATCACGATGTAGTCGGCATACGCCTTGGCTACGCCAGCAGCTACCGTGCCTACGCCGCAGCTCGAAACCAGCTTCACACCCACAGCAGCGCGGGGATTTACGGTTTTCAAATCGTGGATCAACTGCGCCAGATCTTCGATCGAGTAGATGTCGTGATGCGGTGGAGGCGAGATCAAGGGTACGCCCGGCTGCGCATGACGCAACCGTGCAATCAGGCCACTCACCTTGTGTCCGGGCAACTGTCCGCCCTCGCCCGGTTTTGCTCCCTGCGCTACCTTGATTTCGATCTCTTCCGCGTGTGCGAGATACTCCGCCGTGACGCCAAAGCGACCGGAGGCCACCTGCTTGATCTTATTGTTCAGAAGCGTATGCACCGCGGGAGCCTGAACCAACGGCTCCATCACAGCAACGCCGCCGCTCGCGTCCTTGCGTGCTACCTGGACGAATGAGCCTGCTTCGCCCGGCTCCGGAACGCGACGGTTCGATGGATGCGGGCGATAGACATCCGAATCCTCGCCGCCTTCGCCCGTGTTCGATTTGCCTCCCAGGGTGTTCATCGCCATCGTGATCGTCGAATGGGCTTCAGGACTCAGAGAACCAAGGCTCATCGCGCTTGCGACAAAGCGCTTGTACATACTCTCCGGCTTCTCCACCTGGTCGAGCGAGAGCTCGGGCCCTGCGGGACGAATCTCCAGAAGCTCGCGCAACACATTAGGATCGTGCTCTTCCGTGTTCTTCGAATAGATCTGAAAAGCCGCGCGCGGATCAGCGGGAACTGGAACATTGCGCGCGCTGCCCACCACGCTCTGCAGCGCCTTTACGTTCTGCGGCTGCCACATGTGTGGCTCGCTGACGTCGGCTCTGCGAAACTTCACCCAACCGTAGTCCGGCAGATCGTCGCGCTTCGCATCCGCGACAGCGGGAGTAAGGGCCGCACCCCACTGCTGCCGAAGCTGATGCTCCAACTCCGCGTACCCGATGCCGCCGAGTGGGGCGGGAGTTTTAGGGAAGCATCGATCCACCACCTTCTGGCTCAGACCGAGAATGTCGAACTGATACGCACCGCGATAGCTGTCCACGACGCTGACGCCCATCTTCGACATGATCTTGGCCAGACCGGCATCGAAGGCGCGCAACATCTTCTTCTCGGGCGTCTGCGGATTGTCGCCCTCGCCCGCTGTCAGACGCGCCGTCTCCAGCGCCAGCCATGGGCAGACCGCTCCGGCGCCGTACCCGATCAGCACGGCAGCGTGATGCACGTCGCGAACGTCTCCAGCCTCAGCCACAAGACCGGTATGCGTGCGGAGGCCCGCTTCCACCAGCGCGTGATGCACGACACTGACTGCAATCGCCATAGGGATCGGCAATTTTTCGTTCGTCGCGCGTCTGTCGGTGAGAAGAAGAATCTCCGTGCCACCCTGCACCATCTTCACCGCATTCGCGCACAGGTCCTCAATGCCGTCTTCAAGCGTGGAACTTGCGAGGAAGAAACAGTTCAGCTCGTTCATGCGCAATTCGGCATGAGGATACTTGCCCTGCCGCAGCGCCTGCATCTTGCCGAGCGAGATGAATGGAGAGGCCAGGGCCATGCCCAGGAGCGGGGCATTCTTGTCCAGCATGTGCGACCACGGTCCGAGGCGTGTATGGAGCGACACCACGCAGGCCTCGCGCAGGGGGTCGATCGCCGGATTCGTTACCTGCGCAAACCTCTGCCGGAAGTACGCATACACCGGCCTGGGCGCCTTCGCCAGATAGGCCAGAGGCGTATCGTCACCCATCGACCAGACCGCGTCCTTGCCGTCAACGGCCATCGGCTGCAGCACCATCCGCACATCTTCCTTCGTGTAGCCGAAGTTGCGCTGTGCCTGCTGCACGTCTTCCACTGGCGTCGGAATCAGATCCACCCAATCTGCGGAGACCGTCTGATCGTCGGCCATCGAAGCATAGATCGGATCCGAATCGAAGAGATCCAGAAGCGCTTCATTCTCATAAAGTGTTTTTGTTTCGAGATCGAGTACGAGCATCTCGCCCGGTCCAAGGCGTCCTGTGTGAACGACCTCGTTCGGATCGAGGTCCACCAGACCTGCTTCCGATCCGGCGACAACCAGCCCATCGCTCGTCACCGCGAAACGACAGGGCCGCAGACCATTGCGATCCAGCGCTGCGCCAACATATCGTCCGTCGGTGAAGCCCAGCGCCGCAGGTCCATCCCAGGGCTCCGTGATGTCCATGTGATATTTCAGGAACGGAGAATCGCGTTCCACGATGGCTGCAGGAAGCAGGATGCGAATCGACTCGGCAACGGTGCGTCCGTTGCGCGTCATGAGTTCGATCGTCTCATCGAGGCTTGTCGAATCCGTTCCGCCCTGCGTCAGGATCGGCATGCACTCCTGCGGCATCGTGGAGTAGCGTGCTTCCATGCGCGCACGGTTGCCCCACACGGTGTTGATCTCTCCGTTGTGCGCCAGCAGGCGCCCCGGCTGTGCGCGGTGCCAGGTCGGCGTCGTGTTGGTCGCGTATCTCTGATGAAAGAGAGCAAACGAAGTCACATAGCTCTCTTCCTGCAGATCAGGAAAGAACTCCGGCAGGAGGCGTCCGGCGCACATCGCCTTATAGACGAGGGTTCGCACAGAGAGCGAACAGATGTATCCCTCAACTTCACCCGCCTCGCGTCGACGCTCGAACTCTTTGCGCGCAAGATAAAGCCGACGCTCGATCGCTTCAGTCTCTTCGCCGCTCGCGTCCGTCACGAGAAGCTGACGAATCTTCGGCATCGTCTCCAGCGCAATCTCGCCAAGCACCTCGGGCCGCACCGGAACATCGCGCCATCCCAGAATTTCAAAGCCGTGGTTCTTCACGCACGCATCCAGAACATCGCAGGTCTTCTCGCCCTCGAGAAAAACCATGCCCACGCCCAGAGGCGCGGCAGCATCGAGCGTAATACCCGTCACGCGCAGAAGCAGGTCGCGCGGAATCGCAGCCGTAATCCCGACACCGTCTGAGCTCTTGCCATCCGCAGCAACGGCACCGCGATGCGCCAGACGAGCCAGCGCTGTCAGCGCGTCTTTCAAAATCAGATGAGAGGGGATAGCTGTCGTGGTCGCAACAAACCCTACGCCACAAGAGTCGTGGTCGAACTTGGCATCAATCAACGAGGGGCCATCAAAGTGACGCTTCGTGGAGACACCGGTGGCTTGCGTGGCCTTCATGGCCACGCTCCGCATGCTTGAGTTACAGGAATCCATACTTCAATATACGTCGCATTCCCGTCCTCTGCCATGGGTCGAATGCCCCAATAGTAGGGTTTTTTTAGGCCCTTGACTTATTCCCTGTGAATATTTATACATAGATATGTATTTTTATACAGAAAACGGCGTGGCCGCTCGTGGCCGCGCTTTTTTACCTCAAAAAACGTGCTTTTGCTGCAATTTCCAACGCTCGGCTGCATGACTTAATCGTTTTTGCACCAAATTTGATCCACCCAGAATCGGACTGTATAAACTGCATGAAACAGCAACGGCACGGCTCAATTCGCACGCTCTTGGAGACTTCCACCGTCACCAATCAGGATGATCTGCGCAAGAAACTGGCCAAGCTAGGCTTTATCGTCACGCAGGCCACGCTCTCTCGCGATATTCACGAACTCCGCATCTACAAAGGGCCGAACGGCTATGCCCTGCCCTCGACGGTGGTCGAAGAAGATGACGAAGACCCTGGGATTAAAGAGACGCTGGAAAACTTCGGCCTGAAGGTACGGCAGGCGCAGAATCTCCTCGTGGTCATCACTACCACGGGGAGCGCGCAGCCTATCGCCGCGGCTCTGGATTATGAAGACTGGCCCGAGGTAATCGGAACGATCGCAGGCGATGACACGGTCCTCGTCATCTGCAAAGACAGTAAGGAAGCGGGCGCGTTAAAGACGCGTATGGAAGGAATGATCGGTTGAAGCACGTAAAAACAGCAGTTACGGGCGTCACAGGATATGCAGGCGCGGAGCTGGCGCGGCTCCTGCTGGCGCATCCTTATGCCAATCCCATCTTTTTGGGGCGTATGGGATCGTCGGAGACGATCTCGCTCACAGATCTGCACCCACAGCTCGCGCGCAACGACGGCAGGCCTTCGCCTGAAGTCGTCCCTTTCGACTGGAATTTCCTGCGCGAACAGGAAGTCGAGATCCTCTTCCTCGCCACTCCGCACGAGCAGTCCCGCGAATGGGCTCCTGTTGCCATTGCGAATGGACTGCGTGTCATTGATCTCAGCGGCGCATGGCGCCTGCACGATCCCGCGAACGCAGCGGTTTACAAGCTTGAAGATCACGATCCCTCCGCTGCCGCGAAGCTGCAGGCAGAGACCGTTTATGGTTCGCCGGAGCTGCATCGTACGGAGATCAAAAACGCACGCATGGTCGCGAATCCCGGTTGCTATGCGACCTCTGTGATTCTTGCCCTTGCTCCTCTCGTCCAGGCAGACGTTATCGATCTCTCACGCGGCATCGTGGTCGATGCGAAGTCTGGCGTCTCCGGTGCGGGTAAGGCTCCCACGGCGAAGACGCACTTTATGTATGCCGCGGACAATCTTTCCGCGTACGCCGTGCATGGGCATCGCCACACGGGGGAGTTGCTGGAACAGCTGCATCTCACGTCGGAGGATATCCGCTTCACTCCTCACCTTCTGCCGATTCCACGCGGAATTCTGTCGTCCATCTATCTACGTCTGCGCGAAAAAAGCACACCCGCAGCGGTGGATGCGATTCTCCGGGATTTTTACAAGGACTCGCCGATGGTGCGCGTGCATGCTCCTGGCGATCTGCCCCAGGTGCAACATGTCGTGCGCACAAGCTACTCCGATATCGGCTTTGACCTTGCGCCAAACGGGCGCGATCTTCTCGTCGTCTCCTGCCTGGATAACTTATTGAAAGGTGCCGCGTCTCAAGCGGTACAGAACATGAATGTGATGTGTGGATTCGACGAAGCGGAGGGTCTGCGATGAAGTTTGTCGTGAAGCTTGGCGGCGCAGCTCTTGAGAAGCCGGAGTTGCTGATCGCGATTGGAAAGGCGATCGCCGATCTTGTTGCCGATGGCAACCAGGTGGCGATCGTGCATGGCGGCGGCGTGCAGTTGACGAAGACGCTTGCTCTGATGGGGAAGAAGAGCGAGTTCATCTCCGGCCTGCGCGTGACAGACGCAGAGACGCGCGACGTTGCGCTGATGGTCCTTGCTGGACGCGTGAACAAGTCTCTTGTAGCGGCGCTTGGACAGCAGGGTCAGTCAGCCGTTGGAATTAGTGGCGGCGATGGCCACGTCTTTCGCGCGCGAAAGAAGAAGACCACACCCGATCTTGGTTTTGTGGGCGAGATCGCAGCTACCGATCCGCGCTGGCTGGATGCTATCTGGAAGATGGGTGCGGTGCCTGTCATCAGTTCGATCGCGCTCGGCTTTGACGGCGAGTACTACAACATTAATGCGGACGAGATGGCGGCGGCGTGCGCCATCTGCACACAGGCGGATGCGCTGGTTTTCCTTACCGATGTTCCCGGCGTTAAAGGTGCAGACGGTTCTGTGATGCGGTGGCTCTCGCTGAAGGAGATCCCCGCGCTCGAAAAGCAGGCCGTGATCAGCGGAGGCATGTTGCCCAAGCTGAACGCCTGCCGCGACGCTCTGCTCGGCGGCGTGAAACGAGTACGAATTCTGCCTGCCGAAGCGGCAGCAGTGTTGCCCGACCTCTGCACGTCTCGGGTAAATGACGGCACGGAGGTGATGGTGGCATGAAGAATTCGACAACGATCAACAGCGCAACACAGAACGAGACGGGATTGAAGACCGGAGGGGCAGCACAGATGAATCTGGTAGCGACGCAGGCAGCGGAGAAAAAGCTGATGGTGCAGACGTATGATCGCCACGCCGTGATGTTTCAGAGCGGTGAAGGCGTTCGCCTCCGCGACGTCGAAGGCAACGACTACCTCGATCTTCTGAGCGGTATCGGCGTCTCAGCGCTTGGCTATGCGCATCCTGCGATCACGCGCACCATCACGGAACAGTCGGCCAAGCTGCTGCATACGTCCAATCTCTTCTTCCACGAAGGCACTGCCCATCTCGCGATGAAGCTCACGGAGATTACCGGCATGGACCGCGTCTTCTTCTGCAACAGCGGAACGGAGGCGTGGGAAGCGGCTCTCAAGCTGGCGCGCGCACATGCAGACCTGCTGCGCAGTGAAGGCAAAACCATCGGGACGCGAATCATCGCTCTCGAACACAGCTTCCATGGACGCACGATGGGATCGGTTGCCACCACGCACAAGGCAAAGTACCGTGAACCGTTCGAACCGGTTATGCCGGGCGTCGTGTTTGTTCCCTTCAATGACGTCGACGCGCTTCGCGCCGCCTTCTCGAACGAGATCTGCGCGATCTGCGTAGAGCCTCTCCAGGGCGAGGGCGGAATTCATGGTCTGTCGCAGGAGTTCTTCGCTACCGCGCGGGAGCTGTGCGATTCCACCGGCGCACTGCTGTTGGCGGACGAGATCCAGAGCGGCATGGGAAGGACCGGAAAGTGGTGCGCGTACCAGCACTATGGCATTCAGCCCGACGTAACGACGCTGGCCAAGCCCCTTGCCGGTGGTCTGCCGATGGGAGCGATGCTTTGCACGGAGGAAGCCTCTCGAGCCCTGACTCCTGGCATGCACGGAACCACCTTTGGCGGCGGTCCGCTGGCGTGCGCCGTAGCGTTGACGGTTATTGATACCATTGAGCGGGAGAAGCTTCTTGCGCATGTCGAGGAGACCGGCGCTTACTTCATGGAGAAGCTCAACGATCTCGCAAAGAAGCATGACTGCATCACAGATGTGCGCGGCATGGGCTTGATGTTAGGCATCGAGTTAAACTCCTCGGACCTCGCAGGGCAGATCGTCAAGACGCTGCTGGAGAATCGTGTCCTCATCAATCGCACCAGCGAGACGATATTGCGCTTCCTTCCTCCTTACATTCTGACACGTGGGGATGTGGATGAGGGAATGGCAGCGCTTGACGCAGCGCTGATCCAGTTGACGCCGGCTTATGCAGAGACAGGACATCTGGCTGGGGAGCATGGGAATGGGGACTAAGACACTGATAATGCAACCGAAGACGAATGAGGAAGTGGGAAAGAGCATGATGGGAACAAAATCGAGTGCCGCCCTGGGCATACAGTCCGATGCTGCTTTTATGGAAGCAGCCAAGCAGTTGCGCGGGCGCGATCTGTGCTCCATCGCCGACCTTTCCGTGCAGGAACTGGCCGCGATCATGGAGCTGTCGCATGCCGTAAAAGCTCACCCTGAAGACTTCCGTCACGCTCTCGATGCGCAACAGATGGTCCTGATCTTTGAGAAGGCTTCCCTGCGCACGCGACTGACGTTTGAAGCCGCGATGAATACCTGCGGAGGCAATGCGATCTTTGTCGACCAGACGCAATCTCCCTTGGGCGAGCGCGAGTCGCTGGGCGATATGGCGCACAATCTCGAACGCTGGATGAACATCATCGTGTTGCGGACGTACTCTCACGACACGGTGCTGGAGATGGCAGCAACGAGCAAGGTGCCCGTGGTCAACGCGCTCTCCGACTACGAGCATCCCTGCCAGGCGATTGCGGATTTCTTCACACTGGAAGAAAAGTTCGGGTCGTGCGAAGGCTTGAAGTTCACCTATGTCGGTGACGGAAACAACGTATGTCATTCGCTCATTCTGGCTGGGGCTCTGCTCGGCGCGCACTGCACCGTGGCAACACCCAGAAACTACGAGCCGAAGCTTGAGATCATTCACAAGGCGATTGCCATCTGCGAGGAGACGGGCGGAAGCCTGCAGCTCACACATGATGCGATGAAGGCCGCCACTGGGGCAGATGCGATCTACACGGACGTTTGCATCTCCATGGGTCAGGAGCATGAGGCAACGAAGCGTGCGCCCATCTTCAAGCCCTATCAGGTCAACGAAGCACTCATGGCACAGGCCTCCGAGCACGCGGTCTTTATGCACTGTTTGCCAGCGCATCGCGGTGCCGAAGTGACCGATGCGGTCATGGATTCGCCACAGGCCGTCATCTTCGACCAGGCGGAGAATCGTCTACACGCGCAGAAGGCTCTAATGCTTATGCTGCTGGGCGGGGCGAAGCGTATCCAGCGGAAACGCGGACCGGATGGCAAGAAGCGCACTACGCTGGCGTAATCACGCGAGCCTGATTTCTGAATAAGATTGAATTTCTGAAGGAGTAGTTATGGCGGAGAAGGTTGTTCTTGCATATTCGGGTGGTCTCGATACTTCGATCATCATTCCGTGGCTCAATGAGAACTATGGCTACGACGTCATTGCGTACATCGCAGACGTAGGTCAGGGCGAAGACATCGATGCAGTCGTGAAAAAGGCTTACGCCACTGGCGCGAAGAAGGCCATCGTAAAGGACCTCCGCGAAGAGTTCGTGACGGACTATGTCTGGCCGACGGTTCGCGCGGGCGCAGTCTACGAGCACAAGTACTTGCTCGGTACGTCGATCGCACGGCCTGTTATCGCAAAGCATCAGGTGGAAGTTGCTCTCGCCGAAGGAGCGACCGCTCTCGCCCATGGATGCACGGGCAAGGGGAACGATCAGGTCCGCTTCGAGCACGCGTTTCAAGCACTGGCGCCTGATCTCAAGGTGATTGCACCGTGGCGTGAGTGGAACCTGACCTCGCGCGAAGAGTGCATCGACTATGCTGCTGCGCGTGGCATTCCCGTCGAAGCAAGCCGCACGAAGATCCATTCGCGTGACCGCAATCTCTGGCACGTCTCGCACGAGGGTGGCGAGCTGGAGAGCGTCTTGAACGCTCCCCTGCCGACGACATGGACGATGACAAAGTCGCCGCAGGATGCGCCTGACCGCGAAGAGTTGGTCGAAATCGGCTTTGAGCAGGGCGCACCTGTGTCTATCGACGGGCAGAGACTGACTCCCGTGCAGATCGTCGAACTGCTGAATGAGATCGGCGCACGCAACGGTGTGGGACGAATCGACCTGGTGGAGAATCGTCACGTCGGCATGAAGAGCAGGGGTGCCTATGAGACGCCTGGTGGCACACTCATCGTTACGGCGCTGCGCGAGATCGAAGCGCTGGTGCTGGACCGCGAGGTTGCGCACTACAAGGAAGTGCTTTCGGCGAAGTACGCAGAACTGGTTTACTTCGGTCTGTGGTTTACGCCCCTGCGCGAGTCGCTCGATGCATTCTTTACGGAGAGCGCGAAGAACCTTACGGGAAGCGTCAAGCTCTCGCTCTACAAGGGCAATGTGAGCGTCGTCAGCCGCCAGAGCCCGTTCTCACTGTACTCGACCGATCTTTCGAGCTTCACGATGGGCGAAAGCTACGACCAGAAGGATGCCGCCGGCTTCATCAAGATCCTCGGTCTGCCCGCACGGACGCGTGCCCGCATGCTGCAACAGGTGAAAGAGGTTGTTAAGTGAAGATGTGGTCGGGCCGCTTTCGCGAACCCTTGAACACGGCCTTTGAACAGTGGCAACGTTCGTTTCCGTTTGACTGGCGGCTTCTCCCGCAGGAGATTGCCGCCAGTAAAGCGCATGCGCGCATGATTGCTGCTGCGGGAATCTTGACGGACGCAGAGTTGGCAGAGATTCTTCGCGGCCTTACGCTTGTCGGCGAGTCGGCTGCGAAAGGCAACGTCGTTGTAGCCGAGACGCCGCAGGCAGAAGATATTCATCACTTCGTTGAGCTTGAGTTGACGAAGCACATCAGCACGCTTGCGTTGAAGTTGCATACGGGACGCAGCCGCAACGAACAGATTGCGACTGACCTCCGCCTCTTTACGCGCGATGCCATCGACGCAGCGTTGCACGATCTTGCGGATTGGGCTGACGCTCTGGTATCGCTTGCAGAGAGTGCGGGCGACGCCGTCATGCCGTCCTATACCCATCTGCAGCGTGCGGAGCCGGTTCTCGTGGCGCACTGGCTGCTGGCCTACGTCGAGATGATTCTGCGCGATGCTTCCCGCTTTGCCGATGCACGGAAGCGCATGAACCTGTGCCCGCTCGGCTCTGGAGCGATCGCTGGCGCAACGCTGACGCTCGATCGTACGATCGCCGCGGCGGAGTTAGGCTTCGACGCTCCCACCGCGAACAGCATGGACGCTACCAGCGACCGTGATTTTGCACTGGAGTTCGCGCAGGCTGCTTCCACGCTTGGTCTGCATATCTCCCGTTTTGCAGAAGAACTGACGCTGCACGCTACGGCTGAATTTGGATTTCTCGATCTACCCGAAGCGTTTTCGACCGGTTCGTCGGCGATGCCGCA
>Ga0157290_10000069_pt1 | contig 28616 bp, 25 predicted proteins | sample NitcycUS149409B1_FD_108389 | JGI IMG/M metagenome (GOLD analysis project Ga0157290, IMG submission 108389) | Soil microbial communities from Arlington Agricultural Research Station in Wisconsin, USA - Nitrogen cycling UWRJ-S149-409B-1 | ecosystem: Environmental > Terrestrial > Soil >...
CACAACAGCTTACCTTGGAGCGTTGTAAATCCGACACTTGACTTTGAGTATTCCTTGATTGATGAGAATGCCAAAGCTCACCAAACCCCTTAAGGAGACGAATCAACATGCCAATGATTGACATCTACGCCGCTGCCGACCTCTTTCCGGATGGAACCGAACGCGATCTAGGTGAATCACTAGCGTTGGCGCTTCTTCGCGCCGAGGGCGTGGAGAGCCCTGGTCCTATCCATCTCAATAACACGGGAGTATATCTCCATCGCATGGATCCGAAGACAGTGCAGACAGCAGCGAGTCCTGAATCTCGAACTGTTCGCGTCCAGGTCATTACACCGCCCGCTGCATTGACGAGGGAGGGGCAAAAGCAACTGGTAAGGGAAGCAACGGATATCGTGACCAGGATTTCGCGAGATCCATCGCAGGCTGGTCGCACTTGGGTCCTTCTGACGGAGGGGGCCGAAGGTGGTTGGGGCATAGCTGGTACCGCATTGGGTCGCGAAGAGTTTGCCGCTCTAGTAGCGAAGGCAGCGCACAGCTAAGGTCATGAGGGAGTAGGGCTATTTGATGCCTAGAGTTCAGGATCGCGGATTCCGTTGCTGGAGCCAACTAGACATCGCTCCAGCAGCGTCTGCTGCTCCTCTGATAAAGATCACTTTCCTGGTGCTTCATGCTGCGTTCTCGCGGATAAAGCTGACTACATCTCTCATGACCAATTGTGCCGGGCCGCTATCCAACGCAAACTGATATTCATGGCTCAGGTGTTGTTGAGAGCCGACCCAGTATCGAGTTCTAGTTTCTACATGGTGTGCCAAGAGAGCTGCCCCCAATTCGTAGCTCTGGCTATGGAACGGGTCATCGTTTCCAACCGTGAGATAAGTCGGTGGATACGCATCTGTGACATGAAGCGTGGTGGAGAGTTCGTCAATCTGAGCGAACCTTGTCCACTCCCTCTTGCCGGTATAGGCCCACAGGAATGTCCTGAGGAATGGAAAGCCTGTTGAGCCGACCGTTCGCATGTCGTAAAGTCCGCAGTCCAGAATCACGCCCCGGAGATTGCTGCTGGAGAGTGCGGGAGCAATCCCCATCCTTTTTCTCAGATTGGGGCCTGTGTATATGGCCGCCAGTTGGCTGGCGATTTGTGCGCCTGCGGAATCTCCGGCGAGGAAAATGCGGGTTGAATCGGCTCCATAGTTGAGTGCATTGTCTCTGAGATATGCCAAGGCAGCGTTCGCCTGCAAGACAGGTGTTGGATACCGATATCTGGGGGCAAGTGCATATTCGAGACTCACGACTACAAATCCCGACGAAGCGAGGATTTGCCCATAAGCACGCACCTGAGTTGGAGATCCCGCGATATACCCTCCCCCATGGATCCAAAAGACCAGCGGGATAGGATGGCCTGAGCTGCTTTTCGGCGCATAAATCTCAAGTCGGCAGTCAGGTTCATTCAGAACGTGTACCGTGACGGGGTCGTAGCTCTTTACCATCTCAAGATTCGACGAGAATGGACCAACCGGCGACCGCGATACGGAAGACATTGCCGGTCGGAGGAGCATCGCTGCTGGCCAGACGGTGAACTTATTCACGGTCAACGCCATCACGAGCCCGATAGCAGCCACGAGTGCAATTGCCATCACCACAGAACGAGTTCGATTGCGCGAAGGCATGGCGAGATTGATGTCCCTTCTCGTTCGTTAGGAAGTTTTTCTTGATTGGTACTGGCGAAGCAGAGTCTTAAAGCTCTTGAGGGAATTTGCAATGTACTTTGTGTCTTTACGAAACATGGCCTCGATGGAAAATCCACGAATAGCTGCTACCGCAAAGTTTGCAAAATCTCGGTTGATCGCCTCACCTCGCAGCCCCGCGTCATGCATAAGCTGAATAATGCGGGTTTGGGACTCCGCTTCGATTTCGGCCTGCAATGGGGCGAGACGTGCGCCTAGCTCAGCATTGCTCCTTGAAGACATCATAATTTCGAGCACCGCGATGCCTGAGGGGCCGCTCATGACCTCCCACGCTAGATCCGGAAGCGCAAAGAACCTGTTAAGGGGATCGTTAATCTTCGCGAGCCCTGCTCGCAAACTGACCGAATCACGTTCATGTGCAGCGCGGACAACAGCCAGCATGAGGTCATCTTTGGAAGGAAAGTGATGGAGCATGGCTCCGCGGCTCACCCCTGCACGCTCAGCTATCTTGTGGGTCGAGGCGGCCACGTAGCCTTCCATATATAGCAGTTCGATCGCGGCGTTCAGGATTCGCTGCTGTGTGCCTTCGCTCCGTTCTTCTTGCGTCTGGCGCTCGGGACGCACGTCAATCCGACGAGATGAACGGGGTTTCTTCTCTACGCCTGCAGGTTGATGAAGAACTTTCCTTGAAATCGACAACATCCTCTCCTCTGCAACGGATTGCTTCCCCAGAACATCCATTATCTCAATGTACAATACAAACCAGCCGGATTGTTTGTTTATAAAGGAGAGATGAATGAATAAGCGACACCCCCTCGGGGCCTGCTTACTGCTTGCTGTCGTTGTAACCCCAGGGTATGCCCAGTCACCAGACCGCGCACCTCTCCTTACCCCCTCATCGCATTCGCTTTCCGTTGAGGCAAAGTTGCTCGCGGGCTTTCAGAATATGCCGGTAGGAGCCAAGGGTGAGCTTACAGTCACGCCTGCGAGCGTCACCTTCAAGAGTTCCAGAGTCACAGATCGCTTAACGCGACGCCAAATCACCGATGTCTTCGTCGGAGATGAACGAATGGAAACCGGAGGAGCCATTGGCAAGGTCGCTCGCGTTGCGACGCCATTCGGCGGTGGCCTGGTACTGGGTACTATCACGCAAAAACAGGTTGGGCTTCTGATCATCAACTATCGGGATGAGCAGGATGGTCTTCGAAGCGTCCTATTTCAACTTCAAAAGCAACAGGCGCTCGAGATTCAGAACGAGATGGAAGTCGACGTTGCGAGCCATCCGCCTATCGTTCCTCAAAGAGCGTGCGAGAGCCACGATGCTTCGGCGTCATTGCGCGTCTTGCCGGTCCAGAGTCTTCATGGCCTCGCAGTCGCTCCAGAGTACCAATCGCTGCTTTACGAAGACCTGATCGAACTACCTGCACAGAAGTTCCACGTCAACAGGCTTTTCCCTGACGGAGAACAAGGCTCGGAATGTGCGAATTACACTCTGACACTCATCGTAGAAGATTTCTCTAAAGGCAACGCGCTTACCAGAGCGGCGACTGGGCCTGTCGGATTGCTCGTTGGCGTTACCAAGCTGGCAGTCCGTGTGGAATTGCGTGACGCAAATGGCAGGTTGCTCCTGGGGAAAGAAGTAAAGGCGTCTCGCAGGGGAGACCGGGAGAGTCTGAGCGCGGCCGCTTCTGCAGCTGGAGATATTGCGAAAACCGTGAAGAAAGCCGACCTTTGGATCGATCGCGCGAGGATGAACTAATGGGCTATCAACGAAAGGCGCAATTGCGATCGTTTACGAATAAGAAGGGGCTAAGATACCTTCTTTTAACCTTGGGTGCCGTCTTCCTCTTCGCCGGCTTCTTTGCTGCAGGAGTTATTGTTCGCTGGCATTCGCTTCCGGCTAAGAATGATGCCGAGTATGTTGCATTGGGCAGCTCTTTTGCCGCTGGCCCAGGCGACGTCGCGAGATCGAAAGGCAGTCTCGCACTTTGCTTTCAGTCGGACGCCAATTACCCACATCTCTTAGCCCGTCGATATGGGCTCTCTCTGTATGACGCCACCTGCTCAGGCGCTACCACCGATCACATCTTGAAAGGTGGGCAGTGGCTTCAGCGTGCACAGATGGATGCTGTGAATCCGAACACGAAGCTCGTGACCATCACGGTGGGCGGCAACGATGTGCATTATGGCGGTCTATTTACAGCATGGGCATGTGGCAACGCGCCGTCCCAAACTCCTCTGTCGGTTCGCCCTTTAGGCTGGTGCAAGGTGCCGGAATGGGACAAGGTGGAGAAGGGATTCGAGGCCTTCCCTGACCACCTCAGACAGATCGTTGCGGAAATCCATCGTCGTGCTCCTGGGGCGCATATTCTGTTCGTCGACTACGCAACAATCTTCCCCGACACAGGGACATGCGAACGTCTCCCGTTGACCGCACAGCAGGCAGACACCGGAAGAGAGATTGCCTATCGGCTTCGCTCCATTACCGAACAGATAGCTCGCGAAAGCAATTCTGGCTTGCTTAAGGCATCGGAAGTAACGCATGGGCATGATGTATGCTCTGCTGATCCTTGGGTATACGGATATCAGTTTCCAACTCACTTCCTTCGATTTGGTCCGGCCCCATTCCACCCAAATGAAAAGGCCATGGTTGCCATTGCAGACGCTGCTGCGCAGCAACTCGCTCCCGTTCTGCAGAAGATTCAGGCGGCTAAGGAGATCGACTGGAGTGGTTCCGATTTTGTCCGGCGCCAAGGAACTCACTTGTCACTGGCAGGAAAGCCGTACCGCTTCGGGGGCATGAATATCGAGTGGCTAGGGCTTGAAGATTATGGCCCTAAGGGGCAAGTGAGCCCACACGTCCCAACTGATTTCGAAGTGGAAGATGCTCTCTCAACGGCGGAGGAGATGGGGTCCCGGGTTGTTCGCTCCCAGACGATGGGCGACACCGTTGGATGTCCGGCTTGCCTTGAGCCGTCCCTCGGGAAATTCAACGATGATGAATTTCGCCACATGGACAAGGTGTTCGCAAGCGCCGCCCGCCATCATATCCGGCTCATTGTTCCGTTGACCGGTGACTGTGCGGCCTGCGTTCAGGACGGATTTCTTGTCAACACGGGTATGAATCAATACCTCGAATGGTTGGGCGATAGCGAACAGCAACAGTTCTATAGCGATCCTCGCGTCGTTGCTGCCTATAAAAATCACATTCAAGCTGTTCTGAATCACATCAACACGATCACCGGTATTGCTTACAAGGACGATCCCACCATCCTGGCCTGGGAGAACTGCAATCTATGCAGCGTTGAATCCCATATCGATAAGAGTGGCAAGTTTCAATCGGATGTCGATCGGCAGGAGTTGCGAGCGGCAGTCGCGTGGGTGGGCGAGATCGGAAGATTCATCAAGTCCATCGACTCGAAGCATTTCTACCTCGATAACAGCGGATTTTACCGAAACGCACCTGATGTATTGGACGCCCCCACTGTGGACGCCGTGGGATACGAATACTATCCGCACTGGAGGATTGCGACGCATCTTCGTGTAAACCGTGCATTACTGATGAGCGACGCCGCGCTTATCAGCAAGCATGGCAAGGTTGATATGCCTGTGGAGATTGGCTGGGACCGCACAAACTGGTTTTTCGAACGTAGCTTACGCAATGTCGTCATGGACATAGAGCACAATCCTTCTATTGCTGGGGATGGATTCTGGGCTCTCCAGGCGCACGCGTCCGATCACGGCTGGCAAACGATTCCCGTGGATGATCGCAGTTGGAAGGCAATGCTTTTTGGCGAGAGCGGCGAGTGGTGGGCAATGTATTACACGGGGAGAGAGACCCGTATCAACGACGCGAAGGATATGGCCGCTCGTGCCCAGATTCTTCGCACTCACTTTTATGCAATGGCTGCGGTCCCCGTTCCTCCACACCGCCTTCCTCCGCCGCCCCTGATTACAGTGGCTGCACAAGGAGTTCTGCAGTGGAGAGGATCAGCGGGCGCGGTCTCCTACGATGTCGAACATGCCGATACCGAGAGCGGTCCCTGGAAGCAGATGTGTGCGCGCTGTGTGGACGACTCTTCAGCGCGTTGGAGCGCGCCTTCGCCAGTCGCCGGATGGTACCGAATCACCCCTTACAACGTGGATCGTATCGCGGGGAGTCCCTCCACCCCTCACCAGATGCGTTAGCGATCACACTCAACCAGTTCTCACAACGAAAGGTACTCATGTTCATCTCCAGGCACCACTTCATACTGTCCATGGCTCTCTCCCTCGTTTCAACTGCCGGAACCCAGGCGCAGCAACAACCGACGATCCAGGATAAGTTGCAGCGGATGCAACAGGCGGCTGTTCAAAATACGCAGAAGCTGCACACCTACCAATGGATCGAATCAACGTCTCTGACGATGAACGGAAAGGCCGGAGAGCCGAAGGAGACCATATGCCACTACGGACCAGACGGGCAGTTGGTCAAAACCCCGTTAGGTGAACAGGGACCACCTCATATCAGCGGTGGCCCACTCAAGCAGCACATCATTAAGAAGAAGATCGAAGAGGCGGAAGAGCAGATCTCGGAAATCACCAACCTTGCCTCAGCGTATCTTCCGTTGAATCCATCGCAACTTGGGGATGCCTGGCATACAAAGCGAATTGATTTTGAACATGATGGCGATTCTGGCAACACGGTCATCATCAATGATTACGTAAAGCCAGGGGATCAGTTCCGAATCAGCATGAATATGACGACGCTCCAGATTCAGAGAGTCGTTATCCAGACGTATTTCAAAACTCCGCAAGACCCCATGACGGTTGACGTACGATTCTCGCAACTAGCCGATGGGACGGTGTACCCAAGCATCAGCACGATCACTGCGCCCACGAAAAAGATCGTCATCACAAAGTCCAGCGACAATTTCTCTAAACCTGCCTACTGAGATTCGGCGGTGATACCAATGCTCTCGCCGCCAGGTGCCCTCGCGCTTGGCGGCTTGCTTGAACGGCTTACCCAGATTTATGCCGAAAGGCACAGCAATATCACGGAACGTATGAAGACAAAGCCACAAAACACTCTCAGCTTATATCTCGCAGTGCTGATGCTGCCAATCGTAGTAGCTCGCGTGCAAGCACAAACAGAGATATCGCAGGCGCGAGCGGATAAGAGTAGTGAACCGTGGCACGTGAGTGTCTCCCCGTATATCTGGTTCGCTGGGCTGCACGGAAACGTGACAGTGAACGCGGTCAATGCACCCATTCGCGAGTCATTCCAGGATGTGGCTGACAATTTGAAGGTGGGTGTACTCGGATTAGTTGATCTGCGCAAAGGAAAACTCGGGATGGTGAATGACCTGATGTACATCCGCGTTGGAGAGCAGACACAAGTTCCCTTGGGGCAAACTCTGTTACCTCTCAACGTCACAGTGGGCACGTTTACCTATTCTCCAGCCATGACGTATGAGGTTATCTCGGGGAAGCGATTCAGTACGGACATTCTTGGCGGCCTGCGTTACTACCACGTGGGTACGCATGTATCCATCCATCAAGGGGGGGAGTCTGCGGCAGATTATTCTCTTCGCGAGAATTGGGTAGACGCAATCGGTGGTGGCCGCTTTCGACTTCAGATTGCTCCCCGCATAGACACCTTCCTCTTCGGGGATGGTGGGGGCGGGGGGGCAAACATGACTTGGCAACTGGGCACAGGGGTTGGGTATCGATGGCCTCACAATGTGAGCACCCAGATCGGGTATCGTCTTCTCCGTTTTCATCGGCAGGATGTTGAGGCTGAGGGGTTCGATGTAACAGAGCAGGGGCTGATTGTCGGCACCACGTTTCATCTTCGGTGAGCGCAGAGAGATGACGACTTCTGTATCGAACGCGAACTGCCCAGACGCAAGATCTAGATTCAGACACAGAGCTCGATCCTTGTGCGTTATGCGAGGAAGTCAAGCCGTGTTGATAACCGCGCCAACGCGCGGCTTGTAATAGATAAGAAAGGTAGAACACGATGCAACAGCCTCTCCATTCCATCCGACTGGCTAGCCGGGCATTCCTGGCGGGATTCCTGATTCATGCTGGAGCGATTTCTGCATATAGCCAGGGGGCAGTGGCTCCGGAAAGCAATCCTTCGCACACATCTCAGACGTCTACAGACAGCTTGCCAGATGCTCCCACTCCCACAACATCGAACACTCCGTCTGCTGGTAGCACGATGGGATTTGCACCAAAGTACGCCACTGTTATCGAGCCAGAGTATATCTCCGTCCGACTTGGCCCCAAGAACAAGGCGTCCTATGCCATGTATGAGTTGTTCTTCTGGTCCTTTCCGGCTAGTGTCTTGGTCTCTGCCGGTATTGAGCAGGCGGGTAATCGCAATCCACTCTATGGGGACGATGCGACCGCTTTCGCACAACGATTGGGAGCTTCCGCTGCCAGGCAGAGTGCCCAGATCATCTTCTCGGACGCCGTGTTTTCCTCGCTATACCGTGAAGATCCGCGGTACTACGTTCTCGGACCGCGTGCATCATTCATTCATCGTTTTAGTTACGCAGCCACACGGGTAGTTGTCACGAAAACGGATCGGGGTGGAACGAGCCCTAATCTTGCACTGCTGTCTGGGTATCTTGGCAGCGCAGTGCTCACCCAACTGTACTATCCCGTGCGAAGCCGGGATATTTCAACGATCATTTCTGGATATGGCCTTTCGCTCGGTGGCCATGCCATCGGCAACGAAATCAAAGAATTTGCCCGCTTCCTGAACAAGCATCAACCGAGCCCGAAATGGAACTGAGGTCAGTCGTGTCTCAGGCAAATAGCACTTCTGATTCGATCGACCCGGCTGCCCCGAGCACCCGTCAGGTCCTCCGGATACTTCTGCACTATCTTTCGACGCCGCAACATCACCAGACGGCCTATAGTGCGGTGGCGAGTTTCATGATAAGCGGTTCAGAGGAACCGATGCATTCGCACGGTGACCTCGAGGTTATCTATGTCTTGGAAGGAGAACTCACAGTTCGGCCTGCCGGGATGCAGTCTAACGACTGCCTATCAGCCGAGGCTGGCGATGTCGTCTTTATTCCGGTAGATGCCGCTCATTCGATAAGCAACACGAGCGAGAAGCAAGCCAGAACGATCTCGTTGGTCAGCAATTCCCGATCGGAACGCTCTCCGGAATCGGTGATGGCCCTTGCTCTCTGGGAAGCGTGTACACCAGCGTCTCAGAATGAAATGCTTCAATTCTTTCTAGATGCAAGCGGTCACCACTATCGATCACAGTCGACGTTATTGCCAACGAATGATGAAACGGCCACGACGATCTTGATCCATAGATCAGCTAACGTCACCACGGCACAGCAGAAGGCCAGATAGCCGAGCCAATCTTAGGTAGAGTGGACACCGCGTCCTAGGCCTCAACGATGAGATGAGTTTGAATTGCAGAATCGACACTGGAATACCTGTAAAGGCGCCACTTACATCGTGCCCATATTCTTTTGGGCGTTGCTTTGTTTGAATTCTTCGGCACAACAGACCACGGCGAACCCACTCGAGGCTTTGGATGGAGAGCTACAGGCCGTCACGTCTCGAATATTTCCTTGCGTTGTCCAAATATCGGGGAAGACGATCTTTGGTGATACTGACGAGGCTGGTAGGACAGACAACGTTATCGCGGATACTGGAGAAGCGCTAGGGTCAGGCATCATTGTTTCTCCCGACGGCTTCATCATCACGAACGCACATGTGATCTCGGGGCTAACGGGACTACGCGTATCCCTGGATCCTGCGACGGGCTATACCGAGGCACAAGCAAACGTGGTTGGCATTGATGCCTTCGACGATCTGGCAGTACTGAAAATCCCCGCACAGCATTTGAGATTCTTGAACGTAGATGATGTTGGACGCACCAGACAAGGACAGCTCGCGATGGCATTCGGGAGTCCTTTCGGGCTAGAGCACTCCGTCACGATGGGAATCGTGAGCGATGTCAATCGACAGATCGAACCGGATGATCCTCGAACATGGATACAGACGGACGCAGCAGTCAATCCCGGAAACTCCGGTGGTCCTCTCATCGATATTCACGGCACGTTGCTTGGAATCAATACACTAAACTATTCGGACGTTCCGCACGGCGGCAACCACGGGGTCGCGTTGGCGATCCCAGCAGCGACCGTAGCTGCGATCTATCACCAAATCATCCAATCGGGGCATTTCACGCGTCCTTATTTTGGAATTAGTGTCCTTCCTCTGAATCATCTGATCGCTGCCGCCCTACATCTGAAAACAGAGTCTGGACTCTTAGTGCAGAACGTTGACATCGGGAGTCCTGCTGAGCACGCTGGCTTAGTAGCGGGCGATGTTGTTTCTTCTGTAAATGGTGAATTCATCGATAGCATCACAGGCTTCGGTGATGTACTTCGAAATCAATCCATAGGACGCCCGGTCATTTTTCTGGTATGGCATAACGACCATCTGATCAAGATGAAGATCGAGCCACAAGTCGATCATAGCGACCAATTGCCGCTGGCAATGAGGGTTCACCTTCCCGAGAGCGTTATCAGTGGCCTGGAAATATTGGGGCTTGAGCTTACCCCGGATGAACAATTTATGGTCGGTCCAACCCTACGTCCCCATGGCATCATCGTCGCAGGACGGAGCAGTACGCTATTTCTCGGTCGGCGCGTTTTACAAGCTCGCGACATCATCTATCAGGTGAACGGAAACGAGGTCGGCTCTTTGGAATCCCTGCGCAACGCCCTCGCTGCGGTTCCTCATGGCTCTCCATTGGTCCTTCAAATAGAACGAGATCGCCGCCTGATGTATGTGCCGATCGAATGACTGTGAACGCGGTCAATACACCAGTTCGGTGAGCACAGAGAGATGAGGACGGCAATTTGGCGTGAGGAGAACACAATACGATGACATTGTCTTCGAACCAAATTGGCAATGAAGCTTGGCGGCGCTGGATTGGACTCCTCCTCCTTATCGCCTATTCGTTTGCCGAGGAACCCTTTGAGAGAGCGATTGCGCCTTCGGTGACGGCGATATTCAATCTCCCTCATATGCTGCCCGGCGTGCTGCTAATTAGCCGCTACGCTGTCTTCATGTTGATACGGCTCGTTCTTAATCTCGCTGTCGTAGCGTGCATTTATCTCATTCTTCGTCCTTCCTCGGGCGGTTTTCCGTTGCGGGAGTCCAAGATCACATCCCGGGTATTCCAAGGCTTGCTGACAGGAATAGTTGTCATGGTGGCTGCAATCCTAACGATCATCTTGATTGGAAGCGCACACGCCGCGCCTTCGTTGCAATCCTGGCGATCACCCATCGCATATGGTGGAGGTTGGCTCATCTCCGATTTCATCGGCGCGGCAGGAGAAGAACTGTTTGGCCGGGTTGCCGTTCTATTGATCGCAGAGCGATTCGTCGGGAGGCGTGGTGCGATGATTGTGTCGGGCCTGGCGTTCTCACTCCTGCACCTTGGCAATCCAGGAGTCACCTGGGTATGGCTGCTGAGGTTGTTTGCCCAGGGTGTCCTCCTAGCCTATGCGGTTTATCGAACATCTTCAGTCTGGTGGTCCGTTGGTTATCACACCGGATGGAACTGGGCGAGCGCTCCTTTGTTCGGCGCGGCTGGCAGTGGTTATCTTGATCAGGGACACATTCTCGATTTCACACCGACCGGTTCCAAGTGGCTCACCGGCGGCGAAGTCGGTCCGGAAGGAAGTGTGTTTGCATTCGTTGCGGTACTTGTTGCGCTATGCTTATTAATTCTCGTCACGCCAAATAAGCGACAGATTAGCAACCAGTATTGATCAGTGGCTACCGGCTATAGAGACGTCAACTACGCCATGCGGAGTGGCGAATGACGCTGCAGAAATTTCCACGAACGAATTTGGGATCTTTGTCGGCGAGCACATCCGCCTTCACATTCCCGAACGTGCTCTCAGGCTTGTGACGAATGCCATCGTAGAAAGCCTGAAGGATATCCTCCTTGAAGTTCGGCGTCCTCGGATGCAGCTTGACGATTGCTTCCCGAAGCTGATCGGAATACTCGCTGTAGGTGAGGCCGAGGACGTCCATCTCCACGCCTGCCGTCACGAGCGCCACCACAGGATGCATGTACTGCGGAATGCCCGGCGTCGTGTGCAGCGCAATGGCGGTCCAGACCTCGTAGACCTCCGCCTGCGACACCCCGCGTGCTTTCAGAAACTCGACGGCTGCGTTGGCGCCATCCACCTCAAAACGATCGGAAGCGCTGCTGTGGCCCGGCATCAGGCCGATGTCATGAAACATCGCGCCGACATACAGAAGCTCTGGACTGAAATCAAGCTTGCGCTGTCTTCCTGCAACCGCACCGAAGTAGTACACGCGGCTTGAATGATTAAAGAGCAGTTCCGTTTCCGTGTCGCGGATAAACTCGGTAACCTCGCGGGTCAGTTGCGTATCGGGAACCTTGACCGCAGAGAGAACTTCAGTGGCCTGCTGGGATGATGCGATCGTTGACATGCTTTCCTCCTGTGAGTGCGCTCACAAGACTTACCGTATGTTTCCCGGAGCACGAACGCCATGACGTGCTTCCAGCAAATTCGGACATAGCCCCGTGACCCCGAATGACCGGCCAAACACTGCTATCTTTTACAATCAATCCATGCGACACATCGTTATCAGTGGCCCGCCTCCGGTGCAGATTCTCGACGTGACCGGGCCTCTCGAAGTCTTCTCCAATGACGATCACTACAAAGTGACGATTGTGGCGACGGGGAGCAGCGATCATCTGCTGACCAGCCGGGGCGTGACGCTTGGCAATGCCGTGCCGGCTCATGATCTTCCGGACTCGATTGACACGCTTGTCATTGCAGGCGGCTTGGGCGCGGAAGCCGGCAACTTCGAAGAAGAGTACGTCCGCTGGGTCGCGGAAACTGCGGCGCGCTCGCGCCGGGTCGCGGGCATCTGCACGGGTGCCTTCGTTCTTGCTGCGGCAGGTGTACTCGACGGCAAGAACGTCGTGACGCATTGGCGTTTTTGCGATCAGCTAGCACGCGAGTTCCCGCGAGTGAACGTCTGTCCGGACCGGATCTTCCTTCGCGATGGTGCGGTCTATACCTCGGCAGGCATCACTGCTGGAATCGACCTCGCGCTAGCCCTCGTCGAAGAAGACCGCGGACGCGAGGCATCCCTCGCCATCGCGCGGCAACTCGTGATGTTCCTCGTTCGTCCAGGTGGCCAAGCGCAGTACAGCCACATGCTTTCGCGGCAGGCAGCGACCTCTCAGCCCCTGAGAGAGCTTCAGGTTTACATGATGGAGAACCTTCGCGAAAACCTCTCCGTGGAAGTTCTGGCCGAGCGCATCGGCATGAGCCCGCGCCACTTCTCGCGCGTCTGCTTGCGCGAAACAAAGATGAACCCCGGCCAGTTTGTCGACCGGCTGCGCGTCGAAGCCGCGCAGCAGATGATCGACAGTTCCAACATGGGCCTAAAAGAGGTCGCGGATGCGTGCGGGTTTGGCTCGGCGGACTCGATGCGCCGCTCGTTTCTCAGGATTCTCGGCGTCTCCGCCGGCGACTATGCCGAGCGTTTCCGAAGGAGCCAGAACTAAGCCCCCTTCGACGCCTCGTTCTGTTCGACAAAGCGCCGAATCACCTCGGCGGTACGAATGGGCTCATCGATGGGCAGAAGGTGCCCGCTACCTGGAATGATTTCCAGCGTCGCTCCAGGAATGCGCGCGATCACCTCGCGGCGGTGCTGCTCTATTGAATCCAGATTGTCCAACTCTGCCGCTATGACAATCGTTGGCACTCGGATCTGTGCGGCGGTGGCGGAGATGTCTTCAACCATTCCCTCCTTCGGCCAAGCCAGCTTCGCCGCGGGCGCTCCACTCAAACTGTCCTCCACGATTTGTTCGACTGTCTCCGGGGAAGGTGTACGTGACGAAAGAAAAGCAATGGTCTGCAGCACCGTCTCACGATTGTCATAGGCATGCAGCTGCTGCTGCTTCGCTTCCTCCGGTAGCAAGGATGGCGTGGGCGCAGCTGGCGCGACCAGCACAAGTCCGGCGAGACCTACGGGATGGCGTGATGCGATCAGCTGAGCAACCTTGCCGCCCATGGAATGCCCCACAAGCACATACTTTGTAATCCCCAGTCGATCGATTAGAGCCATAGCTTCATCCGCTAACGCACTCAGCGAATAGTCACCATCTGCTGCAGCGCCGGAGCGACCCCATCCGCGCATGTCATAGGTGACGACTTGAAACGACCTCTCCAGCACGGCAGCAACTGAGTTCCAGGTGCGGTGCGTCCCGCCCCAGTAGTGCAGAAACACAAGCGCGGGCGCTCCCACCCCAGTGACCTCAACCTCGAGCGACACATCTCCGATCTGAATCTTCATACGTTCCTTTCTTTCTTTCGCTTTAGCAGCTCGTTACAGGTATTAGCTTCACAACGGTGTATTTCCGGACAGGCGCATCCCGCCTGTCCGGTTTGAACACTCGCTTACTTGATCCCTGCAGCGGCCTCTTGGATCACCTTGGCAACCGCCTGCGGATGCGACAGCATCACGGCATGGCTGGACGGCAGCATCGTTGTCGTGGCGTTGATGCGCTTCGCCATGGCGATCTGTTGTTCCGGCGCGATCATATGGTCGTTCGTTGAGGCGATGTACCAGGACGGCTTCTGCTCCCATGCTGCCTGCGTGGGCTGCGCTGCAAAGATCGCTCCCGAGGTCTGGGGCTGCACCGCTGCCAGAATCAACTTTTCATCCTGGCTCAAATCCTGTGCAAACGCCGTTGCGATGCCGTCTGCGGACAACAGCAGAAATCCATCCGGCTGCGGAACAACCTTGTCTAACCCTGCGGGCTTTGGGAAGTCTTTGCTGATGTCCACGATGGACTCATGCGCGCCCGGCGCGAAGGCCGCGACATAGACTAGACCAGCCACCTTCGGGTCACTGCCGGCCTCGGTGATCACCACCCCACCGTAGGAATGGCCGACCAGCAATACTGGCCCATCCTGCACTGCGATCGCGCGCTTTACCGCCGCTACGTCGTCCTGAAATGAGGTGAGTGGATTTTGGACAGAGGTCACGTGATACCCGCCTGCGATCAGGATCGGGAGCACCTTGGACCAACTAGAACCATCCGCGAAAGCTCCATGGACGAAAACGATATTTTTGACCTTCGTAACTTCAGACATAACGACTCCTACTTCTTGTTGAGAGGTATTCACGGGCGGTTTGAACCGAACAATAATTTCGGCCTAAGGAGGACTGAAGGAACGGCTACGCGCTGATGGTCTCTGATAGCACCCAGGCGCGCTGTTCCGACTCGTCAATCCAGTTCTCGATCACGCTGGCCGTCGCGAAGTCATTCTCCGCAGCGCACAGTTCGTGCACAAACTGGAAGTTCGTGATGAGTTCACGAGTGTCGGCCAGCAACTCCGTGAGCATGTCATTTGCGTTCACATTCGCGGCATCGTTGTCCCGGACGCGCTGGCGGCGGGCGATATCTCCAATAGACAGCAGCGTCCGCTCGCCGATCTTGCGCGTACGTTCCGCCAGTGGATCGGTCATGGCAAAGATTTGGGCTGCATGTTCGTCCAGAAGCTCGTGATAGAGCGAGAACAAAGGCCCACGAACATGCCAGTGAAAGTTCTTCGTCTTCACATACAGGGCGAAGACGTCAGCCAAAAGTGTCCGCAGTTCCGCCGCGATTCTGGCCGCGCCATCCGTGCTGATAGCATGCATCCGCTTCACATCGTCCAGCGTTGCCGTCGTTTCCAAAGTCGCGTTCATTTAGATTTCCTCCTGAGATGAACATTAGTGCGGCACACCACGAGACGCCATGACAAGCATCCAGCATTTTCGGACACGCGTCCCATCAGTAGCTCAGGCAACCTCGATACGTGTACGCATTCTTTAGGGAACGACAAACGCGGTTGTGTTGGATGAGCGCCGCAGGCCGCAAAGGGGAATGGATGCAAGGAAGGGGGAACGTCTTTCTGCCGCGCAGCCGGCGAGCGGGGCCGGGAGAGGCCGGATGAGGGTGCAGGGAGAAACCAGCAAGGTTTCTCCCTGCTCGATTTTGCGCGAAAAGACGAGGGACGGCGTAATACCCGCCCCTCGATGATTGGACAACTAGGCCACCTTCTTCGCGGCCTTGGCTGTTGGCTGTGCTGTCTTCTTTGCCTTCTCCTTGGCCGCGAACTCCTGCTTCACCTTGAGGGCGATGGCTTCGGTGTCCACCTTGTAGGCAGTGGCGGCTTCCTTGAGGATCACGGTGGGATTGCCCCGCGAAGACGCCAAGAGGATGCTTGCTTCCACCGTCAGCCGGGAGAGTGTGCCTTCATCCGCACGACGAACAAACGCAGTCAGCGTTTTTCCGATGCCTCCATCATCGCGCTTCTGCCGGATGCCATGCTGCCGTGCCAGCATCTCGACGCGGTTCTCATCCATGACGCTCACCAGCTTTTCGAGAATGAAGAGCAGGTCACGCTTCAAGAGACGAACGGGAACAGCGGCGCTCACAGCGGAGAGGACACGGAGGCCAGTCGCATTGGCGATGGCTTGCTCCTTGCGCTGCTTGTCCTGCTCGGCCTTCCACTTCTCATCGTTGCGGCTGGTTGGCTGCTTCGGATGATGAACGGGGCAGGATGGATTGGCACATACCTTGTGGATAGTTCCAACGTCGCTACCTTCGGTGATGATGGCCTCGGTGGTGAACTTGCACATCTTGAACTCGGGACGCTTGGCGTCGTCTTTCGACTTCGGCTTATCGTCCCGAATCGCGGTGTAGCTGTTCCTTGGCAATACAGGGCTTCCATCTTTCTGTGCGCCATAAGCTGTGCTGATCTGTACCAACTCCGGCTTCGCCGCGACAGTCTGCGCGACGTGCGCTGAGACTTTGACAGCGTAGCAATTGGGGTCGGTGCATCGGTCACCCTGTCTTCCGAGGTCATCGCCGAACAGCAGCTTGTTATGTCCTGTCCGCTTGGGGCAGTCGGCACAACTGCCAGCGGCGGGAACAAGCTGCGCATCGCGCTTGTTGAACGGCGCATCTTTCAGAACTAACAGGATGTTGCTGTCAATCCAGAATTGCAGGTTACGGACGGGCAGCAGGACACGGGCGGGCTTCGACCCGCCGTTGTAGACCTCCTTGAAACAGGCTTGGAGCGCGGCTACCTGCTGGTCAGCGGGTAACTTCGCCAACAGCAGAGCATGGCCTACACCGATTTCATCGGCATAGAACGCATCGACCGCTGCCGGTACAAGGTCGGACAACTTCAACCTCGAAGCAATGAAGACAGGCGATTTGCCCACCTTCGCCGCGATCTGCTCGATGCTGTACTTCGGCTCTTCCAAGTCCAGCAAAGCGCGGAATCCCTGCGCCTCTTCCATCGGGTGGATTTCGGACCTGACAAGATTCTCCACCAATTGAGCTTCTAACGCGGCGGCATCGGAGAGATGAACGATGCGGACAGGCACGGTCGGGACTTCGGCCATCTGTGCGGCGCGGTAACGCCGTGCTCCAGCGATGATCTCGAAGCCATTCTCAGTGAGAGGACGAACCAACAAGGGCGAGAGTACGCCCTGGGTACGGATGGACGATGCAAGTTCCTTCAAGGCAACTTCTTCGAAGATGCGGCGCGGGTTGGTCTTGGACTCACTCAGCAAAGCGAGTGTTACGTTGCGGTATTCGGTGGCGTTGACGATCTGCGTTTCCATGATGGTGTGCTCCTTTCGAGCGGTTGAGGGTTGAACAGTAGCGGAGCGGAAACATGCTGGGCGTTCCGCTCCAAGGGAGCGGACTAGCCACGAATGCACTTGTCCGTAAAGGCCTCGACAAAGCCCTGCAAGCGCAGGTTGTTGTCCCACGTCGCGGCAAAGCGTTTGTGCTGCTCGTGAAGCTGCACAAGATGCACGTAGTGGTCGCGCACGATGTTGCGGCTCCACTGCTCGACGGCAACGTAATCGTTACGCCAGTACCAAGGATCGAGATGAGCGCCGCCCGCCATGCCAAGCTCGAAGCACATCTCGGGGTCGCGCATGAGGTCGCCGTTCTGTTCGCCGTAGTGCGCGACGGAAAGCGCGGGGAGTCCCATCGGGCCGGACTCGTCCATCGCCTCGATGACAAGCTCCATGTAAGGGGCGTTGTCGATTTTGAGACAGAGGCCGGGGTGCCACCCTCCGGCCATTTTGAGGATTTGAAGGATGGTCTGCATTTACGCCACCTTTGCCAGTTCTGCATCGGGCATCGCCGCCTGTTCTGCGGTCGACGGCTGCAATGCGGCAAGGATGATGGCGGAGGCTTGCTGGATGACTTCCAACGATTCAATCAGCAACGAAGCGTTGCCATGATAGAGAGCGATGTAATCGGCGCTCGCGGTTCCAACCTCAAGCCCTACGGCTTTGCCGACAACAAAGGCAATGGCTTCGGCCTCTGTCTCGCGCACAACCTTGGTTGTGGTGGTGCGCCGCTCGGCCTTGTGTAACATCTCGTGCGCCAGCTCATGGAGCAAGGTAGCGAAGGTTTCGGCCTTCGACTGACCGGGAAGAATGGCGATGCGTCCGCCGTAGCTCATACCGAGAGCGGGAGCGATCATCTCGGTAAAGACAAGCTCGATGCCCTGACGCTCGATGAACGAAACGAGACGGTCGTGGTTCTCGCCTACGTCGCCATACACTTCACGCATGGCGGGAAGCTCGACGCCTTCGGTCTGCTCCACATCAAAGACATAGGCATTACGAAATCCAACAAGCACGCGGGTGTTCTGCTTCGTGATGTCCTTCTCGGCTTCTGCATCGCTCTTGCGCTTGATGCCGATGATGGGAGCGAGAATGCGGATGCCCTTCTCGCCCTTCTTCACGCGTCGGCCTAGCTGGTTCCACGCATACATCCCTGCTACTTTCGTGGCGGTCGGGCGCTGTCTCGCGATCTCCAAAACGTTCCCGAAGGAATACGAATGAAAGCGGCTCATCGCATTCAGGTAGGCGGTCAGCGCGTCCGAGTGTCCGGCCTCTAGCTGCTCGATGAGGCTCTGGACGTTGGCGGCGATCATCTCTTTTGCTGTCTGCCGTGGCTGCGGCTGTTTGGGGTTTTGATTGGACGGGGTGACGGTTGGGGTAGTGGCTGTGCTGTTCATGGGTGCTTCCTCCTTGGCTGTTGCCGTTGCTTTTCATGCCATGCGTGGCATGTACCTACATGCCGAACGCCTCCTGGCGAAGGCGGGGCGGCAAAGCGCAAGGGGAGGGGTATCTCCCATCCGGAGCAAAGCGGAGGACGAGCGAAGCGAAGGTCTGCACAAGCGAAGCGCGGAAGACTGTTGGGAAACCCCTTGCGCTGCGCCAGGGCAGAGCCCTCAGCCAAGGTTTGGTTTCCTTATTCGTGCGTGTCAGCGCACATGGATTTTCAGGGTCGGGCGTTGCGGGGCAGGAACGGGCCCCGCAGTGGTGGGTGGCGGAAGACGCGGAGCGGCTGTAGCAAGGGAGGAAACTTCCTCCCTCATCTCGAACGGTCTCTACAATAGCGAGCATGGCTACCTGGCGAATGGCGATGCGCGAAGGCTACCGAGGCGAAGATCTCTTCAGAGAGAAGTGCTTCAACAACGGTGTAGCGGCAATCACATACGATCCGATCCACCGAACGGATCTCAGTCGATACAGTCCAGAGAAGAGACCACCGCGCTGGAATGAACTAGCTTCTTCGCAAAAAGGAAGTATCAGCAAATTCGCTTGGCAAATCTGCGGTGGGGATACCTTGTACGTACGCGATTCGGCACAACCGAATTTATTGATCGGTTACGGACGCGTCCTCGGCCATGAAGGCGAGTTGGCTTACATCTACAGGGAGAAGTCACCGATTCGCACTGAAAGCGGGAACGTATGGCGGCATCTGCTTGAAGTGGATTGGCAATATCCCTTCCAGAAGATTCCGTACAAGGACCATTCTCCGAACACAACGGTCCTCGGTTTGGATGAGCAAGAACTCGAAATGTTCCGGCATGATGCGAGAAAGCTGGACTACCAGCGACACGGGTTATCCAATACAGACGTCGATCTCGCACTCGGGCTTGAAGCGGCGTATCCCCGAGCGACACCTGCTACTGTTCGATTGATTCTGCCAAAACATCGCGCCTTATCGAAACACTTTCAGCGTTGGCTTTCGGCTGTACATGGAATCGCGGGTCACCCGGAACGCCGGCAGATCGATATGGAATTCAGGCTCGGGCAAAAGCCCGCGATGGCTGAATTCAAAATTGCTTATGACGACAATACGAAAGCTGCGATGCGCGAGGCGCTTGGACAGATTTTCGAGTACAACCACTATCCAGGCCGCAATCTCACGAAAGCGTGGTTTCTCGTTCTCGATCAGAAGCCCCGTGACGACGACCGTACCTTCGTGACTTCTCTTCGAGCAAGTTGGAATTGCCCGATCTACTTAGGCTGGCAAGAAGGAACAGGATTTCACTTCTTCCCGAGATCTCCCCTGGGCTAGTGCTTCTATCGCCTTATGCCTCAACCAGCTAAACCCGATCGCTGCACATTGCATGAGTGACTGTAATTATTTTTCGACGGATTCACTCAAGCGAGTTGACTGTCTTCGGAGAGGCACCTAGCACGAGACTCTTTAGGGCAAGAAGGTACATCTCATCGATTAAGGGACCGTAGAGCTGCTCTGTTCCCTCGAAGAGATAGCGGTGACAGAAGTTCGCGAATAGCATCTGATCGGCGACATCGAAGCTCACAAGCGAGCGAGTCTCCGGGAAATGACACAGGCCGCCGAGTACAAGTCTTCCTTGCTTTCCGTCAGCGCCCGCAATCATGAAATGGTCGATGCTGCGCGTATGCAATTCACTTTGCAGCATGGCTTTAACCTCCGTAGCAGCACTATCGACATCCAACGGATAAAACAGGATAGGAGGAGCCCCGAATTCGTGGAGGTGCTCGACGTAGAAGTCCGCCCGATATTGAGCACGCTCAACATAGTCGCGAATCAACTTGCGGCGCGCTTGGTACAGCGTGTGATGGAGATACGCAAGTTCGTCGATTGGAAACTCGCGGTTTTCTAGAAGTGACGGATCGAGGGGCTGGTTCGAGGCTGCATCCACAAGCCAATCAGAGTAGACCCGTTGGGCGAAGTCGTCTTCGTTCGGGAACGGGTTCGCGAGCCAGGTTGCACCCTCGGTTTTCAGAATCGTCCTGTCCTCCTTCAATGCTTCGTAAAGCAAAACAAGGTGGGTCACCGGATCATCCGAGCTGTAGAGTGATATCCCAAGAACGCAATAGAGGGCGTCTGTGCCTCGAACCAGGTCCGAATCGAAGAGCGTGACGAAGTGTTCCAATAAGAATCGATAGAGCGGTTCCGTATTGTTAACGACTTGCGCATGATAGCGCTTCATCGCATCGACTCCGTGAACCGCATAAAGATGGAGCAGCTCGGTCGTCATCGCACTGGCTTCGAGTAAATGGTCGAGCCCAATTTCTTGTTGTTCAATCATGGCTCGGGTATAGAGCCCAGCGCTCCGGTTGTACGCATCCTCGTCTGCGTCGTCAATGATCCGTTTGAGTTGAGCGAGTTCAGGATCAGTTTTCCAAATCGGATCGCTCACAGAGCTCGGAAGGTGGCGACTCTTCGCGAGTCGGTTAATGATCTGCATGACTGCCCATGTCAGTTTGTTTTGTCGCAAGAACTGTTCGAACAGTGGTCGGCAAAGCAGGGCGTCGTGGAAGTGCTTGAGTTCATGGAAGAGCGTCGCGAAGCGCTCAAAAGATATGGCCGCCGCGTCGTCAAAAGGCACGTCCGGCCTGGAACCGCCATCATCCGCGACCAGCCTGAAATAACTGTCGGAAGCATCACGGTCGCGGAAGAGGATGTCGTTCTTAATGAACACAACGGGGATGCCCCGAACAAAGTAACCGAAGGTACGGCGAAGCGGATTGAGTTGGTAAGCCGTCATATGCATTCGGTCCCCGATGCCGGATAATGGATGCAAGTCAGTTTTGAGTCAGATGAGCAGGAGCTTAGTATGCACCCCGCTTGGGAGTTTCTGAAAAACAGTTCCTCGATCTTCAGCGTTTTCATCGCCTTGGTAGCTGTTGCCATCTCAGCAGTGTCTTTAGGCTACGTACTCTACGACAGGCGCAGCAAGGTCGTGCTTCGAGCACGCAAAGGCGATTGGTATGTGCTCGATCCGGCTCTCAAGCAGAACGAGACTCTCCTTCGGGGAGTCGTAGAGATTTACAACCATAGCGCGCGGCCCAATACGGTGTGTGGCTATCGGTTTTGGATCGATAACAATGGATTGCACGAGGATCTGGAAAGCGAGATGGTTGAGATCGTCGAGCAACCGGAGAACGCTGAGAGTTCGGGTGCCGAGCCAACAGCGTTCAATGTGACCCCTCTCCTTTTGGCACCATACTCCGGTGTCGAAGCAAGAATCCACGCCATCATCAAAGGAAAGCATGTTCTGTCGTTGGACCACCTGCCTGTAACCGTAGAGATCGAAGACGTTTTTGGAAAGCGCTCGAACATCACTGTGCAGGCAAGGCGCTCCGAGGCTTTGCTGAACCCGCACGCTAGAGAGCTTCGGGTATAGTCTTCAAACTCTTACTGACTGAGTCAGCCGTGTCGTAGTGCAAGGTTTGAAAAGAGGTCAGGCACTGAGAATGTAAATGAGAGTGAAGATGCTTTGAGAGGTGTGCTGAGACCTCTATCAAGCCCCACTTTAAAGAACTTGCAGATGAATTCTAGCGAACGATCATCTGAAACTCCTTCTTTGTCGAGACAGGCAATGATGAAGTCGGCCTGTTGTGGAGATGGATGAGGGATTGCCTCTAGCTTACGTCGGATCTTCCAGCGATGAATTGAGCTCAAGCCGCCATTTCACGGGTGTCGCCTTCAGTCTCGAGCTAAGCGATTGGACTGGATCTCTAAAGACTATCGGGTATCCTGCTGCGCGCAGTCCAGCGTACTCGATTGCTGGGTCGCTCGACAGATCTATTCCTCCCCAAAAATGTATTTCATATTGCTCTTTGAGCGATTCCGCTTTCGTCCATTCATTTTCACTCAAAAAGAAAATAACGTCCCGGTCTCTGCGACCTTTTACCTCTATACATCTGAGTTGCGCCCCTCTTCGATCTTCAATGTCATATCCCAAAGCATCTGTATCCCGCGATACCCAGATGATTTGCGATGGGTTGGATAGACTCCTCTCCATCTGCAGAGAATACATTTCGGCTCGATCGCCAACCTGCTTTCGCTCGGCTAACCATTTTGGGATATTTATCGGAGGGGGCATCAAAGCCCAAACGCTGTTGATTTCCTGCAACACTGCAGGGGAGGCCCGGAACTCCGGATAAGTTGCGACGCCGTCCCATGCGCTGAGTAAATGAACAAGCTGAGGAGCGGCGGTTTGAGCGTTACGGATGGAGCACGTCAGAGCTCCGGAGGCATCGACTTTGCCAAGTTCTAAGAGAAGCCGTGCTTGGTCGTGGAAGAACCCCGACCGTATCAAGTACAGTCCGAGAGGTGTGTCGTTCGAGGCGCGCAACGAACGCGCCAGTTTGTCTCCTGCTTGTGTTCGCCTTGACCCAGAATCATCGGTACGCAACAGCTTTATGCGATCCATCAGATCGAGAATCGTTGCGGTTTCCTCGGGAGTTCCACCACATTTCTTCCACAGCGCTTGTATGAGTTCATGCTTAGCGCGATTGGCCGCGAGGTTAGGCAGCAGAAGCAGTATTGCCTGCATTCTGCGAATCCTGACACCGGTGAGCCATTCAGACCGATGTTCCATCGGCTTGCTCCCCAAGCAGATATTTCAAGAGATCTTCGATGTCCTTGTCGTCGCCCTGAGCATCGGTAAGTGGGTCTTCGGTCTCGTTCAATGGGAGGAGGTCTGCGCCCTCCAAGAGTTGCCGCATTACCGCTTCTTTTGAACGTAGTGAAGCGGCAACAAGCGTGTCGATTGTAGATCCGCCGCCTGAAAGGCGGGCCTCGATGATGTGGACAGCCACAGCCTGACCTTTGCGTAACCCTAGGCGGTGGATGCGGTCGATGGATTGCAAGAAAAGCGCACAGTCATAGGTGCGATCTAAATAGATCGCATTGTGACAGGATGAATGTAAAGAGATGGATTCTGAAGTCGATGCCGGGTTGGTCACGAGAATTGCAGGTCCGGTCGTGGTCAGGAACCGATCTATGATGGCTTCTCGGGTGTCGTCAACATCGCTGGTGACAGGAAGCAGTTCTTGCGAGCTTTGATCCCCGGTTGGAACTCGCCCATCGATCTGGAATACCGGAATACCTAGTTCGCTCCTAATGAAGGCTGCAAATTGGTCTAGGTTGCGTACAAAGTTGCTCCAACAAACTGCTTTTTGACCAGTCTCCGTTCGGCTAGCGATATCTCTTATTATTTCCAAGGCAACAAGATGTTTAGCGGGCGTTTCGCGATGAGAATAGTCTGCGAGCCTCTGCATCAGTGTGGGATTTGCAATGCTGTATTGAGGAAGCTTGTAAGAGCTGTCAGACCCATTAAGCAGGTTGGGATTGGTTGCTGCTTGCAGAAGCCGGATGGGCTTACCCCTTTTCAAGGCTTCGATCTTGTCGCGCCATGAATCAAAGTCCTGGACCAGGCGGCGGAATTGATCTTCGATGAGTAGATAGATCTCTGCTTGAATTCCAGTGAGTTCGGCGTTGTGCTCTTGAATGGTGTACGGATCGAGGCCAAGCGCCGCCTTCGGCGTGCGACCTACAAATGGCACAATTTCTCTTAGAATGGAATCGAAGTCTGTATCTGCTCTATTTGCGAAGTCATCGGATGGTCCCGTCAGCTCACCAGCAGGCCAGAGGACGCGCAACTGCGAATAGAGATCTTTCCCGGATTGTGGCATCGGCGTTCCCGATAACACCAACTTCACCCTTGCATGACGAGCGATTTCCATTAGGGCAGGTGCCCATAGCCCGCCGCGAAATCGCTTGATGCGATGAGACTCGTCAACGATCAGCATCACACGCATACGCTGACATAGATCGATTAATAATGTCTTATCTGTTGCCGCCGTCGAATAACTTAGTAACAGGAGACTCCGGGTTCTCGCAGCCTGGTAGATCAAGCGTCTTGTACTAGATGGCCCCCGCACCCGTTGGGTTTTCAGGGTCGTGCCCAGGGCGGAGCGGTTTTCCTTTTCCCATGGCGCGAAGCATGAGAGTGGACCAACCACAATAAGACAATCAATATCGTCGTTACCAAAATGTGCCGTTGCTATGGCAAGAGATGTGATGGTTTTTCCGGCGCCCGGGACTGAGAAGTTGCCTGCGTTCACAGCCGTGAGACCGTGAACCACTCCGGCCTGCTGATGAGGATACAGTGATCGGTTTTCGAAGTTCCATCCCGAAACCGCTAGAAGCCTTTCCACATCTGTGATATCGAGAACAGCATTGCCGCTTCGAAGTTCAACAGCAGCATCTTTAGCTCGTTGAAAGCTGCGCCGTCTTTCTATATCTCTCTGGACGGCATCGTCAGCGATTCCTTCGCTGTGTACTTGTAGCCCCTTGCTCTCCAGGAAGTTGTTTACGCGGAGGACCAATGACGGAAGGGTCATTTTCCTGCGCGGACACCGCCATCCCTGTTCGATTCGGGACGCCCCCATGATTGATGTGAAGAACAGGCGGACGGAACGATCTTCGAATACATCGGCAGCCCCGATGACGATTAGGGCATCACCTTCGACTGTCAGCGATATTGGCTCACTCATTTGGGTTGTGGGTCCTTATTGCGTCGACCCAGGCAGAAATTTCCTTGATCGCCGCATCAACCGCTTTCTTTTCGTCCCCTGAAAGAGCCTGTAAGACCTTGTCGGGACCCACTATACGTAACCTACTGGCTGCCTGTTCCAGCGTGCTGGAAACATCAAGAGTCTTAACCTTGTATGCGTCAATACCGTTCTTGATCGAGGATTTAACGCGTTCAATCGGAAAGCCGACAACAGTTGAGGGCGGATCGTCGTTCTCGCCATCAACCTCCATGTCATTCAAGTCCTGCGGGTCTGGGTCAGCCAACTCCGTTGGACTCTCGTTTGAATCCTCGATATCGAAAACCTTAGTTTTCAATCTTTGATATTCGTCTCTATCCTTTAGGAACAGAGTTCCGATTGCTCGAACATCTCCGTGTTGTATGCCTGCCTTGATTCCCGCAAATTGTAACCGAAGGAAATCAGCTGCCTCATCCGGGTGTTCGGCAAGCTTCATCATCGTCTTACCGACATCTCGGAAGCGTTCGATTTGTCCGATGAGCTTAAAATACTGTCCGCTTGCCCCCATGTAGTCCAGGTATGCATCCATGTACTTTATCGCTCTCAATTGAATCGCAGCGTAGAGCCTTCCACCCTCGACCTTATCTTGAATTTCCGCGGCGACTCTATCGATATCTTCGTCGTCATGCCAATCGATTTGGTGTCCTTGCGCCGCCTCTTTCAGTGTTATGAGAAGGTTGATATCGGTGTAACGAACTTTAAAGTTCTCTGTGAGCTGCTCTCGCTGCTCCATATCGAACAACTCTTGTTCATCGATGTCGTCTTCCTCGAAGATGACTGCGTCGATCGCCTCGGTCCCAGTGAACCCATCGTCGGAACCCATTCTCCGTAACATCGCAAGACGGCGATTGCCATTTCGCACGGTTCCGTCTGGCCTGATCCATATAGGAGATTCCTGTTTCCGCTTCTGCCAGTCAGTACGCAGGGCTTCCGCGTCACGTTTTGGGGCTCCCTTCACGACATCGCCATCGACGGTAGGATGCGCATCGAGAAGAATCGAGATGACAGATTTCTCGTCGTTTGGATTGGTTTCAGGATCTAATGCGTGGCCCAATGAGCGCTCGTGCTGGATTCTTTCAGCTGCAAATCGACGATTGTCTATGTTCAATAGCAAAGCGGCTGTCGGCACCTTGTAAACAGCAAAGTCGCGCCAATCTCCCTTGCACCAGAGACGGACGGTCCTGCGGCGGTCGGGAGTTGAGAGTATAGCTTTATCTTGTTGAGCTACTTCGCGGGCGATTGCCGCAATACGTTCGTCCCTTTTCAAGATTGCCTCTCCGATCAAGCGTTCGCAAATAGATCTTTCAGGGCCTCTAAAGCTAATCCCATGCCACGCTCATCCGCCTCACCAATCTTCAGGGGCTTAACCGATGCCCTCCATTCCGAGACTGAGGGTATAGGACATACGACGGCCGCTTCGGCAGTTCGCTTGCAGACTACGACCAAATCCCATTCACAATTACCCGACGAGCCGTGATGCCCCATGTGCGCATCGTTCAGCACTGGCCAAATCGCGGTCACACGGGTCTGCGCTTTACGCAGCGCTATAGCAATAGCTTTCCAAGCTTCCGCGTCGAGGGAATGAAAAGTGAACGTCATTGGTTTGTTCGGTCGCAAGACTTTCAGTGTTTGGATGAGGCAGTTTCCCAGGTCATTCCCAAACGACTCGCTGGGACAATCTGTTTCGGGGAGAAGAGGCACACCTCCCAGGGCACTCTTGCTGTGCCATACCCGGTAGAACTCCGAGAGCTCGCTGTACGCGATGTAATCAAAATAGGGAGGATCAAACAAGCAGATGTCAATCGGTTCAAGCGGATTCAATGGCTTGCTTGCGGAGATGCAGCGAAGCGTGGGTTTGGATGTCGGGATAGGAAATTTGTATTCAACCCGCTCTACGGAGCCGGTTTCAGCATTCCAAACACTCCGAGTGCTCACGTTAGAGCTACTGCGCACAATCTTGCGAACCGATTTCGCAAGAGTGCCGCGTCCTGCGCTTTCATGCAATGGATTTAGCTCGACGGATAGCCAAGGCATCGCGTAACTGCGAATACTGAACAGAGGGGCGATCCTGCCGTAATCCGTTGCGTAGCTGCACAGGCGGTTGTTCGTGGTAAGTGCATTGGAGAGGGCGAGTCGGAGCGCTCGACGGACAGGTCGATCAATATCTTGCGTAGCAATCCAGTTGAACGCATATCCAAATACTGCAAGTTGACGAGCCGTGAATAGCTTATCGGCAGTGTCAATGCCGTAACTGACGGGCCTTGCGTCTGCTCGCTTTTCTTCAAGCAAGCCGCTTGGATATGCAAGGTTCGCCGCTTCGCTCTCTAAGAATCGCTCTGCCGACCGCTCCGCTTTCAGGTCAATGCTATTTGGAGCGCGGATGATTCTCTTCGACGATTCGATCGTGTCTTCAACAGCGATAAGCTTTCGAGGGGCTACACCAGTCCTAAGTTGGGCATGGTCAGATGTCGTAGCGCAGTTGGGACAAGTATATTTGCCTCTGGAAAACGTTCCCGTATCAAACGTCCACTGTTTACCGCAGCAACGGAAGCTCTTCTGATCTAGGTTTGTGATATGACGGAGGGAGAAACACTCAGGACAGAACGCAGTCACGGCCGCATCACGGTTGACGCCACCCGACTTCTTTACATCCCGAGCAATGATGACGCTCTTGTATAAGGGAGCTTTCCAGTGACATTCACGACATGTGACCAAGCTCAAATAAAAGTAATGAAGCGGGGTCGCCGATTCCTGCGCTGTCGGATAAAACTGATCAAATTTTTGGTGCAGTTCTTCAAGCAGGCGTTTCAGGATAGGCGAAAGCACCTTTTCGCTGGGAGGATCAAGTTCATGCCGCACTATCTCTACCGCCAAGGGATCTACATCAGTTCCGGACGGAGTCGCCCCTAGACGGGACGCTTCAACGAGCATGGCTCCTCCGCCGGCGAACATGTCGTGGACACGTTTGCCGGCAAGATGGGCTAAAGGCTGCCTAAACTTGAGCCAGAACTCAGCATCAGTTGCCGTACTCGGAAGGTCTGCCGCTATAAGCAAACCACGGATGACGCCCGGAGGTCTGCGAGCCCACCACTTATGTGTTGCGTAAACGGGGTCGACGGCTCGGCGATCTGCGCG
>Ga0157290_10000070_pt1 | contig 27187 bp, 18 predicted proteins | sample NitcycUS149409B1_FD_108389 | JGI IMG/M metagenome (GOLD analysis project Ga0157290, IMG submission 108389) | Soil microbial communities from Arlington Agricultural Research Station in Wisconsin, USA - Nitrogen cycling UWRJ-S149-409B-1 | ecosystem: Environmental > Terrestrial > Soil >...
AAATTGGAATAACTGTGCAGATACAGTTTACCTCTAGTTAGACGAGAAGACCCTATGCAGCTTTACTGTTGCTAGTTATTGAATATGATACAATGATTTTTAGTGTATAAGGTATGCGCACCAGGAATAAAGCTTGGAGTTCGTGCAAAATTGAAACACCTTTACTTAATTTGTCATATTGGTAGAATATCTACGTCAGAGTACAGATATAGTAAAAGCAATTTTACTTGTTTGGTATAATGATTAACCTTCTTTTGAGGGGACAATTGCTAGGAGGCAGTTTATGCGGGGCACAGATCCCATAAAAAGTACCTGGGTGTATCCAAAGTTAATTTTGTAAAATTATCATAATGTATTATGGTAATAAAATATACAAATCTCGTATATTTTTTATATTTTTAGTTTGTTATTTGGTATAGCTTAAGCTATAACTAATCCAGCTATATATCTATTGAGTTAGAACTAAAAATTTTTATACAAGTAAGATTTTAACTATATGGAAAATAGTTGTAATTAAAACATTATAGAACTCTATGAAAATGATTATCATGTTTTTAGTTATATTATTAGTTTAAAGTTACTAATAGTATAATTATGTTTATTACTTGTCAAGTTTAATGGCTTAATCTTGCTTTACTGTCTGACTTACACGTCTATCAGTCGCGTAAGCGGGGCATATGATCACAAGATGCAGAAAGGAAAGGTCTTGGGTTTTTGAAAAAGCTACGCTAGGGATGTTAGTCCCATCTATGACTTAATCTAAATTTTGGATTAAATTAATGGGTATTTAATTGGGAAAATTTCAAGAATGACTAATGAGTTAACTTGAAGCGATGTTTATTCTAGCATTGTTTAAATATTTTTATATAGATATTTAAATTAGAGTAAAAGCGTTCAACGACTAGAAGGTGAATTATGCTAATAATAATCCTTCTTTTAACACCCAACATTTTTTTTCTCTTATAAACAAAAGCTATAACCAGCAAAACAATAATTAATAAATAAATTTATTAATGAACTAGTTCCAATGTAGATATTAAACACAATATATATTAAAAAGATATTTTTAATATCTATATAGGATAAAAAAAAACAATTAAAATTTAATAACATTTAAAAATTAAAAATAAAATTAAAATTAATATAAATAGTAAATCCTTAAACAATGTTAATACACCTTTATTATACAATACACCTGAAATTTTTAATAAAAAAATTAATAAAAGTACTATTAAATCATTAGAACATATTAATAATGATACAGGTAAAACAAGACATTATCCACCTGCAGCTCAAGAATGGTTTAATAGTATTTATACATTTAACAAAAATCAGATAAAGACATTGCCGGTTTTAGATAAAACCTTGATGAATTTATTAAAAGGTTACTTCAATATGCATGTTAGTCATAAAGTATTAAAAGTTAAACGTTTAGTTAATAAACATAGACGTTTATCGCCAAGAAAGGTTTTTGTAGGTAAAGGTGAATTAAAACATACAAATGCCAAAGTAATAATTACTGTTTATTTATATAACACAGAAAAAATGTATTTAATAAGAGAATTAAAAAAACAATTTAAACTTTTATATTTGACCAAAGATCCCGTTATAATCGGAATTTCCAAGGATAGAAAAGGAGACAAAGTTGTATCTTACAGTAGACCTTATAATTTAAAAGAATTTTTAGATTCACCTTCTTCTTACATAATAAGAAATATAAATTATCCTTTACGAATATTAAAAAAATTAGTAACATATCGTGAAATATATCTGTCTACTACAACATTATATGTTAAAAAACTAACAAGTTTTTTAGATATAGTTAGTCAATATTATTATTACTTAAGTAAATTAGTGGAAAAAAATCTTATAAATTATAATGAAAGATCCTTTATATTTATCAATAAAATACCAGATTTTTATGCTATAGAATACCCTAAATTTAACGATAACATTAATACAGCCAAGTGAATTTATTTAAAAAAATTAAGAAGATTTTTATATTTACTTAAAGTAAATATTGCTAAGTCGGAACCTAAATTCTTAAGTAAATTAGGTTATATCCTTCAAAATATGTATAATAAAGAAGTAGAATTTAATATAGTTGAACTAAATCAAATGCATTTAAATAGTGATATATATACACAAGCTGTAGCTATGAAGTTAAAAAATAGAAAAAACAGTTTATACTGAGTTTTAAGATCTTCTTTAACTAAGGTAGATTTACCTAATGTAAGTCGTAGAAATGAAAGATATTATAGTTTTAATCGAGATGACTTACTAGTAAATAAAATAAGAAATTCATATATTAACTCTATGTTTGACGTTACAAGTAACAAAGATGCTTTAAATAAATTATTACTAAAATTATTTCCTTCATCTGATAATTTAGAAATGGATTTAAAAAAAAGATCATCTTTGATAAAATTACCAGTTTCATTGGAAATTTATATACTTAAAACATTAAAGCACTTAAAATTGGCAGGTGTTAGAGTAGAAGCTAAAGGTAGATTGACAAAAAGATTTACAGCTTCTAGATCTGTTTTTAAAATGAGATGAAAAGGTGGTTTAAAAAACGTAGATTCTTCTTTTAAAGGTTTATCTGCTGTAATGTTAAGAGGTATTTTTAAATCTAATGTTCAATATTCTTTATTGAATTCTAAAAACCGTAATGGTGCTTTTGGTGTTAAAGGTTGAGTAAGTAGTAAATAAATACACTCTTTTTTATAAAAAAAATTTTTTTCTTCATAACTTTCGTGTTCCAATATATATATAAGAGAATAAAAAAAAATGAAGAAATAGTCTGAACCATTATGTGAATAATGGAAATAAATAATTAATAGTTATTTATAACAAATTTGAACAGGCTAATTGCGTCAGGGAGTACAAATATAGGACGCAGTTTGGCACCTCGATGTCGGCTTAACTTATCCACATGGATGCAGGAGCTATGAAGGGTTCGACTGTTCGTCGATTAATAAGTTACACGAGCTGGGTTAAATACGTCGTGAGACAGTATGGTTTCTATCTTCTAGAGGGAATTAGAATAAAATAAGAATAGCCCCCTCGTACGAAAGGAGCTGGGTATATTAACCTCTGGTTTACCTGTTGTTTATGTACCCAATATTAAACTAAGGGTGTTACTTTCACTTAAGTAAATTTATAGCATAGGCACGGCAGGAACGCTATGTTAGTTAAAGATAAGTGCTGAAAGCATCTAGGCACGAAGCTTATCTTAGGATATTCTTAAATATACGTAGTAGAACACTACGATTTTGTGGATATTAAATATATAACAAACAAATGAAAATTTGTAAATTACATATTTTTTTTATACAATTAATAGGCTTTAGCTGAAAGGATTTAAATGTCTTTAGGTATAAAGTACTAATTTTATATATAACTAGTTCTGATGGATATCTTATGTAAGTTAAAAATAAATGACAATAATAATGTTACAAAATAGTTAAATTAATTTTTATATAACTGGTATAGAAGTAATGTGGATTATTTAATTTATTTAAATGAACTACTAACTTAGCCTGGTTAGCATAAAAGTAATGTAGCTGTTTTGTAACCAGCTGAAGCAAGTGCGATACTTGCACCGGGCTTATAAGGGCCTCATAGTCAAGTGGTTACGACATAATGCTTTCACCATTAGATACAAGGGTTCGATCCCCTTTGGGGCTAAAAATCCTTTTTTTAAGGAAAAAAAAATTAAAAATTTTAATGCGGATTGATGTAATAGTTAACATTACTGGCTCATGCCCAGTCTATAAAGGTGCAAATCCTTTGTCCGCACTATTCTAAATATAAAGGTTATAGCTTAATTGGTAAAGCAAGCTGCTCATGACAGCTGAGATGAGTGTTCAACTCACTCTGGCCTTAATTATATGTATTTACTATATCCGAGTGCTGGAACTGGTAGACAGGATAATCTTAAGATTTATTGATATAACATCGTGAACGTTCAAGTCGTTTTTCGGATAATTTATTTTATAGTAAGGGGATATAGTTTAACTGGTAAAACAACGATTTTGCATGTCGTTATTTCAGGGTCGAGTCCTGATGTCTCCAGTCTCTTATTTTTTGTTGTATTAAGTTCGAGAAGCTCAACCTGGTAGAGCGGAACTCTGAAGATGTTTAGGTTGTAAGTTCAAATCTTATCTCGAACAATTTAGGTCTTATAAAGGTAATGATGGAATTGGTAGACATGAATAGCTTAGGACTATTTGATTTTTAGAATTTTATCCGTTCAAGTCGGATTTACCTTATATTAGATTTTATAAAATAAAAATAAAACATAATTCTTTTTTTCCCTTTTTGTGATATGTTGTTGACTAATCGGTAAGTCATAAATTTTTGGTATTTACGAGTAAGTGTTCGAATCACTTCAACATAAAGTATTTTACTATTTATGTTTATTCTATATATATATATATATATTATCTAAAATGTAAGGTGGATATAGTTCAATGGTAGAACAGTTGTATGTGGCGCAATACGTTCCCTGTTCAAATCAGGGTATCCTCCCTTGAAAACAATATTAAACTTAAAATAAGTAATAACAGATGCTTTTAGCTATACAGCAAATATAGATGATAAATTATATATGGATTTTTTTTTGTTTTATTTATAATGGATATTGTTTTAGAAAACCCTCAAATGTTTATCTATCTATTTCTAGCTATTTTTTTTTTATACAGTTCTTTTATAGATAAAATATGGATTTTTTTTCTAATATGTTAAAAGGTACTGATGAAGAAGAGGTGAATAAGAGGTAAATGAATATAAAACGAGGATGAAGTCGAATCATCTAAACGTAATAAATAATAAAATATTTATATACTAAGCCAGGATAGTTTAATTGGTTAGAACATTAATTTCATGCGTTAAGAATGAGAATTCAAATTTCTCTCCCGGTAAGTTTACCTTATATTAATTTTTAATTGCAAATAAATATTTTTTTTTTCTGAAAGTTTGTTTTTTAATCTTTTTTATTAGTTTTTAAGCTACTTTTTTTCATCTATCTTCCTTTTTACTCTATTTTCTTAACTTTAATTTATATACTTTAGCTTTACCTTCTTTATAGCTTATTTTGTTATATGTTGTCTTTAACATATAACCTTTTAATTGTACATTGAAAAAAAAAATTTTTTTTTATAAAATGACTAATTAAAAGGGAAGTTAAAGGATAAATAGCTTAATACTTGGCTTATTTTAATATACTCTATATTGTTTTTACTACTATCAAACGCCGTCACTTTACGACGAGATAAATCAATACTTTATAGTAGAGTAGCTATAATAGTTTTACTCTACTGTTCTTACTTGGCTATTACTAGCTTATACATTGCATGTTTGGAAAAGGGAATAGGTCTTTATAATGGTTTATTCCACGCAACTGGTACAACTATAACATTTCAAATCTTTATTTTTACAATAAGTGCAGTTATATTACAACTAACTGCCTTTTATCCTAGAAAAGTGTGAATACCTGAATATTCTTCTTTAAGCAAAATATTATTATATAACTTTATTTACTATAGAACAAAAATAGTTAATAAAATGGCGGAACAATTTAGAATAATAGAGTATCCCTTAATATTATTATTTATAATAACTGGAGCTGTTTTCTTAGTATCAACAAGTGATTTGGTTTCTATCTTTTTATCTATAGAATTACAAAGTTATGGTTTATATTTACTTAGTACACTATATAGAAATTCAGAGTTAGCTACTTCTGGTGGTTTAACTTATTTCTTATTAGGGGGTTTAAGTTCTTGTTTTATCTTATTAGGTATGAGTTTATTATACGCAAACTCAGGTACAACTAATTTAGATGGTCTTTATGTTATAACTAGTTTAAGTGATATTTCAAATGATACTAGCAATAGTATACTGTATTTATACAAATCTTACTATATAAACTTTTCTTTATTAATCTTAAGTGTAGGATTTTTATTTAAAGTTAGTGCTGCACCATTCCATTTTTGATCCCCTGATGTTTATGATGCTATACCAACTATTGTAACAACATTTGTAGCAATAGTGGCAAAAATATCTATATTTATTTTTTTATTAGAATTAGTACATTACACAAGTAATACATTGTTTTCTTTTCAATTTACTTGAACCTCAAGTTTACTTGTTAGTTCTTTACTATCATTAATAATAGGGACAGTTCTGGGTTTAACACAGTTTAGAATAAAAAGATTATTTGCCTATAGTACTATATCTCATGTAGGTTTTATTTTACTAGCCTTAAGTATAAATAGTATTGAGTCTATTCAAGCTTTTATATTTTATTTAATGCAGTATTCTATAAGTAATTTAAATGCTTTTATTATACTTATTAGTATAGGGTTTTCTCTTTATTATTATATAAATAATAATGATGAATATAAAAAATTATCAGACAAAAATAATTCACCTATACAGTTGATTAGTCAAATGAAAGGTTATTTCTATATAAATCCTATTCTAGCTTTAAGCCTTGCAATAACAATATTTTCTTTTGTAGGTATACCCCCTTTAATAGGATTTTTTGCAAAACAGATGGTTTTAAGTGCAGCTCTTGACAGTGGTTATATTTTCATTACTTTAGTTGCAATATTAACTAGTGTTATTAGTGCAGTCTATTATTTAAATATAATAAAAGAAGTTTTCTTTGATAAATCGGACTATGAAATTAACCCTGAAATAAATAATCTAGTTTTACATGGTAATATAAAAAATGTTAAAGATATTCAAAAAACAACATTTAAAGTACAAAATATTGTACTATCGAGTTATTTAACTATAACTATATCCATCTTGACTTTAATTATATCTTTATTTATATTTGTACCAGGTGAATTATTAAGAGGTGCTAGTATTCTGGCTTTAATTTTATTTAATACTTAAATGTCAAGTGCTATTTTTTTTTTTATATTTATACCATTATTAGCTATAATATTATTAGCTGTAAATTTAATTTTTGCACCACATAATCCTTATCAAGAAAAAGATAGTGCTTTTGAATGTGGTTTTCACTCATTTTTAGGTCAAAATAGAACACAATTCAGTATTTCTTTTTTTATTTTTGCACTTCTTTTCTTGCTATTTGATTTGGAAATTCTTTTAGTTTATCCCTATGTAGTTAGTGCATATACAAATAGTATATACGGTTTAGTAGTAATGCTAATATTCTTTTTAGCTTTAACATTAGGATTTGCGTTTGAATTAGGTAAAAATGCTTTAAAAATAGATAGTAGACAAATGCTTACTTTTTATAATAATTATACAAGTACAACGTCTCATATATCAGGATTATCTCATTTCGCTTCATTTTCACCTTCATTAATTTTAGCTGTTGGTAAATCTACAGCTGAGGCTAGGGAGATTGAAGCTAAACAAAAAGAGCTTGAAACGCTAACTAAATAATTAAAAGAAAATCAAGAAGAGAGAGCTAAAGTAGATGCCCAAAATAGCGCAGATGGCGATAACGATTCTCCTAATGAGCAAGCATCTGCGGATGAACTTGCTGAATAAGATTCTCTTATACGTCACACTAAGGAAACTATAGTACAAATTGTTAACTGGTTTGCTAACTAATTGTTTACCCTATTTTCTTAATAAAAGACTATGTAGTTTTTAGCTGTTTAAGGTTTCTATTTTATATGCATATAATTATCTATATATAGAAAAAATTTATCTAATATATTATGTTTAATTTAGTTATTTATACTTTATTTAATAATTGTGATACTCCGAGACCTTGAGGTCTTTATTTCCAGGATAGTGCTACACCACAAATGGAGGGATTAGTAGAGTTACACGATAATATTATGTTTTATTTAGTTATAATCTTATTTGGAGTGGGTTGAATTATGATTTCTATTGTTAGAAATTATACTAATAAAAATTCACCTATCTCACATAAATATTTAAACCACGGAACATTAATAGAATTAATCTGAACAATAACTCCTGCTTTAATATTAATATTAATAGCTTTCCCTTCATTTAAATTATTATATTTAATGGATGAAGTAAGTGATCCTGCGATGTCTGTATTAGCAGAAGGTCACCAATGATATTGAAGTTATCAATATCCAGACTTTTTAAATTCAGATGAAGAATTTATAGAATTCGATTCATATCTAGTGCCAGAATCCGATTTAGAGGATGGAGCTTTAAGAATGCTAGAAGTTGATAACAGAGTTATCCTTCCGGAATTGACACACGTGAGATTCATTGTGACCGCGGCAGATGTTATACATTCTTATGCATGTCCAGCACTAGGTATTAAATGTGATGCCTACCCTGGTAGATTAAATCAAGTTTCTGTTCTTATTAACAGAGAAGGAACATTTTATGGGCAATGTTCAGAAATATGTGGTATTTTACATAGTTCAATGCCAATAGTAATAGAATCAGTAAACATAGAAAAGTTTTTGCTTTGATTACAAGAGCAGTAGATAAAGAAATATTAGATATTGCAAAAATAATTATAGGTAATATTATTGCTGCTTCTTTTATCTCTATTTTTATTTTTTATCTATTAGCTATGAAAGATATTAACAATAACTTTACTTTTTTTAAGCTTAAGTGTTTTTTTTAGTTTTTAGAAAAGAAAAGTAAAAACAAATAAATTTATATTTTCCCATCTAAGAGGGATCATTACGATCTTTTTACTTACGGGATAGTTATAATACCTCTTATAATTTTATATCACGTATATTTTTTTTTAGATATTGATGTGGATGAGGTTTACTATTATTTCAAATTATTTATTGTATTATTATCTTCTTTTTATTTATATTTTTTTGTTTTTGATTAAATATTAAATATGATAACAAAAACACTAGCATAGTAGAAAATATAAATAAATTTTTCAATGAATATTTTAAGCATAGAAATAAATCTTGATTTTTAGTTATTCTTGTTTTTTTTATTGTTATCTTTATATGTATATTTTAGGACTTATTTTAGCTCCTTTAAATTTGTCATATGGTACTTACCCTTATATATTTATGCGTATTAGTTTTTTACCAACTATATTTATTACTAATGATTTACTAGTAAAGATAATTTTTAACTTTTTTAGTTTTAATATAAAAGAAATTGATTATACTTTATTTAATAAAGAGAGAGTTAAATATCTTAATATAAATAATATATTGATTATGATTTTATCTAGAATTTTCTTTGATGTATTAGGGTCGCATTTTTTTAATTGTAATTCTAATAAAAGTATAAAGCATATTGATATACTATCTTTAACTAAAGGTGTAAATATATATAGTTTAGATACTTTATATTGAAATGAAATACTTATACATTCTATGTATATTATTAAGCCAAAAATGTCTTATAAAAATATATGATGTATACTTTTAAATCCTAATATATCTAAGGATGAGTTCCAATATCTCGCTAAGTTACAAACAGATGTTAATGAGGCTATGCATGAATTTGCATATAATCATAAAAATAACTTATCCCAGAAATCGGATGAGGAATACTTGGCTGAAGCTATTGAGGCTATAAATATAGCTTCAGCTATTGAATCAGTAGCCAAAGCAGAGTCATAGTCTACAGAAGCTAAAACAGACAAACCAACGGAAGTTACATGTAAAGGTAAAGAGGAATAAGTTTAAAGGTAAAAATAACTAGTTTTACTTTATAAGTAGTTATTATGGTAAGGGAGGCGTATTTGGTAAAGTGTATAGTTGGTTATAAATCCGCGATTACCCCGCTAACAAGGGGTATACCAGGTGAGCAATCTGAAGAGACTTATAAGTCATCTAATATTTCACCCATAAAGAGTAATATATCTTTGTGAATAGAAAGATGATTTTTGTATTCAAATGCTATAACAATTTATTAATAAATTATCCTTTAATTTTTTAAAGAAATAGCAGAGAAGCACATTAATTGTTTAAAGCTGCGGCTTACCCCCCCCCCCCTAATACATAATTTCCTTATATATTTTTTTTTACATTTAATAAACACTAAATATGGTTCTAAATTTTGATTGCAGATCAAAAAGTATAAGTTATATTTTTACATACTTATTTAAATAGTTATAAATGCAACTATACTAGTATTGAATAAATACGGTTTAAATTTATTATTTATTGCTAATAAGTTATTTATAGTATAATTAGACTTATTCCATAGTGTTTATTATTTTTGTATAATATATTAGGTTATTTATGTAAAAGTATACTTTTGGATTTATTATGGGAGAAAATATAAATTATATAAGCTCAGTAAATCAATCACGCATTTCGCTTCAGGTAAAATATATAAAAAAAAATATACAAATGAATTTATCCTTAATACTTTTTTTAGTAGGAATCCTTGGATTCGTTTTAAATAGAAAAAATATAATATTGATGCTTATTTCAATTGAAATAATGTTGTTAGCTATTACATTCTTAATATTGATAAGTTCACTTAGCTTTGATGATATATTAGGCCAAACATTTGCTATATATATAATAGCAATAGCTGGTGCAGAATCAGCAATTGGTTTAGGTATTCTAGTAGCATTTTACCGATTAAGAGGAAGTATTGCAATAGAATATAAATAATGTATTTAGCTATTATTACTTTACCTTTATTAGGATCAATAGTTTCCGGTTTTTTTGGTAGAAAAATCGGAGTTAGCGGAGCACAATTAATTACATGTACAAGTGTAATTATAACAACTTTATTAGCAATAGTTGCGTTTTTTGAAGTGGGTTTAAATAACATACCTGTATCTATAAATCTTTTTAGATGAATAGATAGTGAATCATTAAACGTCTTATGGGGTTTCCATTTTGATAGTTTAACTGTATCTATGTTGATACCCGTTTTAATAGTTAGTTCTCTAGTTCATATATACTCTATTGGATATATGAGCCATGACCCGCATAATCAACGATTTTTTAGTTATTTAAGTCTATTCACCTTTATGATGATTATACTTGTTACAGCTAATAATTTTTTATTAATGTTCGTAGGGTGAGAAGGTGTAGGAATTTGTTCTTATCTTTTAGTAAGTTTCTGATTTACTAGAATTGCAGCAAATCAAAGTTCTATGTCTGCTTTCTTAACTAATAGAGTCGGGGATTGTTTTTTAACTATAGGTATGTTTGCTATACTGTGATCATTTGGTAACATTGATTACAGTACAGTATTCTCACTGGCGCCTTTTATAAATGAAAACATTGTTACAATCATTGGTATATGTTTATTAATTGGTGCTATGGCTAAAAGTTCTCAAGTTGGATTACATGTTTGATTACCTATGGCTATGGAGGGTCCTACACCTGTTAGTGCTTTAATACATGCTGCTACTATGGTTACAGCTGGTGTGTATTTATTGATGCGTACAAGCCCCTTAATAGAGTACAGTTCAACTGTGTTAATTCTATGTTTATGATTAGGGGCTATTACTACTGTTTTTAGTAGTCTTATTGGTTTATTCCAACAAGATATTAAAAAAGTTATCGCCTATTCCACAATGAGTCAATTAGGAATGATGGTGATAGCAGTAGGTTTGTCTTCATATAACGTAGCTTTATTCCACTTAGTTAATCATGCTTTTTATAAAGCATTGTTATTCTTAGGTGCGGGTGCTGTAATTCATGCAGTAGCAGATAACCAAGATTTTAGAAAATATGGTGGATTAAGACAATACTTACCTTTAACATATTCTGTAATGTTAATAGCAAGTCTTAGTTTAGTTGCATTCCCTTTTATGACAGGGTTTTATAGTAAAGATTTTATATTAGAATCTGCATTTGGACAATTCTATTTTAGTGGAATAGTAGTTTACTTCATTGCTACTATAGGTGCTATGTTTACTACTTTATATTCTGTTAAGGTTTTATACTTAACTTTCTTAACAAACCCTAATGGGCCTATTGTTAATTATAGAAATATTAGTGCTGAATCTAAATTTTATAAGCAATTAAGTGATATACATCAGGAGAATCGTTACAAAAATGAATGATATTCAGGTAGATGAGCTCCTTTAACTAAAGATGATGTAGCTAATATAGCTTTAGTTAAAGAATTTAAAGCTAGTGGATTCGAAATGATTAAAGACAAATATGCTCATGAAGGTGATATATTTATGAGTTTACCTTTAATAATATTAGCTATTTTTTCTATAGTTTTTGGTTATATAACTAAGGATATTTTTATAGGATTAGGTTCAGGTTTCTTTTCGGATAATAGTATATTTATTCATCCAGTACATGAAATAATGCTAGATACTGAATTTGCTGTACCTACTTTATTCAAGTTATTACCTTTAATATTTACTATTTCTCTTAGTGTTACAGCTATAATATATTCAGAGTTTTCACCTAAAAGTATTATTAGATTTAAATTCACTAAATTAGGTTATAACTTATTTGGATTCTTCAATCAACGTTTCTTGATTGAACTTTTTTATAATAAATATATTACTGGTCTTATTCTTAAATTGGGTGGTCAAACTACTAAAGTTTTAGATAAAGGAAGTGTAGAATTATTAGGGCCTTATGGACTGGAAAAGGGTTTAATTAATTTGAGTCGAAATATAGCCAATTTAGATACAGGAGTTATAACAAGTTATGCCTTATATATATTAATAGGTCTTATATTTTATATTTTAATACCTTATTTAAATATATTTGATAATAGTCTATTATTAATAATTTTACTAAGCATATTAACATTATTTGAATCTAAACACAGGCATAATGATAAATTATTAATACCACCTTTACAAAGTCGTTTGGCTTATTGTTATACTACGGGTATCTAGCTATTAATTATTTTATTAGAAAATATCTTAATGTATCAGCCATAGTAATAACCGCTTTATTAACCACTTGTATAGGATTTGTTATATGATGTGGTGTATTAACGTATTAACCTAAAATAGATTTATTAAATTTAAAGAAATACCCTTATTTAGGGTTTTTATGTTTATTTATTTTTAATCTTGTCCTCCAAATACTATAATTCCTGTATACTCTGAAGAAATCCTTTACGATACAAATGTTTCTGTAGGTAGTGCACCCTCATGTTATAAAATACCTGACCTTTGAAGGGATACCAGTGGTAATATAAAGGGTGTTATTAAACAAATTGACGGACAATAAACTGGTGTAAATGCCACTAATCTTACTAAATTTACTATGCCGATTGGTCGGTATGATGAATATTTATGTTCAGAAAAATAATTTAAATATAGATCTAAGATCTAATTTTTAGGTATGATGAATCTTAACAAATAAAAGTATCTATTTCTTTAGATATGAAGAACCTAAATAAATAAAAGTATTTATTTATTTTTTCTATTTAATAAGATTATTCATTATGTAGTCCTCATTAGACAAGTAGAGCACTATATATTACCTTAATGGTAAAATTCATTTTCCTTATACATCTACAAAAAGTAAAAAAAAATCATTAAAACTATTATGACTAAATTAAAATTAACCTTCATTTGATTAAAATTAACTATTTTACTAAAAAAATAATAAATTACCCTAGCTCCTTTTTTACTAGTCCACCTAAACCACATGGATTTGTACTAATTCAAATTCAAGGATCAAGATTACCTGATCTTAAATTACTAGACCACGCTATTATAAATAATTTAGGTTGCCCTTATTATCAAAATGGTGTTTGACAAACAAGTGATGGTTCTTACTATGATCCAGATAAACTACAATTTGTAATTTCCACAAGGGGAGATAGAGTACAAAATCCTAATTATGTTAACCCTGTTACACCGATAGACCCTAACAATAATAGCGGTTCTAACTCTAATAACGGTTCTAACTCTAATAACGGTTCTAACTCTAATGCCCGCGGTTTTGGTGGATCTAATTTAAGCAAAGCTTTTAAAGTTTTTATACTATTATTAATTTTTAGAATTTTAGCCGTTATATTTATATATTTTTATTTCGGTTTTGTTTTTCCATCGTCAGATGGATTAACGAATGGTATACTCTCTTTTTCAAGTAGTGGCTTAATAAATACTAAATTATTTTAAAGTTTATAATAAATTAATTTAGGTTTTTTAATTATAGTTTTTAAAGTTAAACAATATAAATTTTTAAATTTAAAGGTAAATATATGGATAGTTTATCCATATATTTCAACTTAAAAACAAAAATATATACTTTAATTCATAAAATGAGAATTTTCAAAAGCCATCCTTTATTAAAACTAGTTAATTCCTACGTAATAGACTCACCACAACCAAGTAACATAAGTTATTTATGAAATTTTGGTTCTTTATTAGCTTTCTGTTTAATTATACAAATAGTTACAGGAGTTACTCTAGCTATGCACTATAATCCTAGTGTATTAGAAGCATTTAACTCTGTAGAACACATCATGCGTGATGTTAACAATGGATGATTAATACGTTATTTACATAGTAACACAGCTTCAGCCTTTTTCTTTATAGTATATTTACATATAGGTAGAGGTTTATACTATGGATCTTACAGAGCACCTCGAACATTAGTCTGAACATTAGGTACTATTATATTTATATTAATGATAGTTACAGCATTCTTGGGTTATGTATTGCCGTATGGGCAAATGAGTTTATGAGGTAAATTGTTCGCCTCAAATGTATAACAAAAAAAATTTTTTTTATACATAGTTGCATAATTTAGGGAGGCAATATTTATTTAAAACTCCCTTTTTTTATTATACAGCAATATCTGTGAAAACGGTTAAAAATGTTTGTTTAGCATCAAGACCGTCGGTAGAATAAAATATCGCTACAGACTGCTCCACAGATAGGTATCTGAAATGATGCTTAATGTACAGTCGAGGTTTTCTTTCATATAAATATATTTATATGAAACACAAGGCTTTATACTAAAGGTAAAAGTATATTGTACAGGGTTTACTTGTTTTAAACATTAAAAGCTTATCCTAAAGCTAGAATAAGTAAATTGAAGATTTGGCTACTGTTATTACTAATCTTATGAGTGCTATACCTTGAGTTGGACAAGATATAGTTGAGTCAAAAAATATCACAGAATACTTTACAACGGTAGTAACTTGTTTATTACCCACGATAGGTACCGTTAGTGTACATGCATTAAAAAAAGGAAATAAAAAATTAAGATTAAATAAAGAAGAGTATCTTACTATTCCCCCAGCTTTTTTAGCTTTTTTAGTAGGCTTAATAGATGGAGATGGATATTTTCAGATAACTAGAACGAGTAAAGGATTTATAGCCATTAAATTAGTAATTTCTATACATTTAAATGATATTTCTACATTAGAATACATTCAATCTGTATTAAAAATAGGAAAAATAACAAAATATCCTAATAATGCTAGTCCAAGTTGTAAATTAATAATAAATAAAACGGATTTACAAGAAGTTTTTTTTCCTTTATTATTACAATATGGTATATTCTTTTTAACTAATATTCGTAGAGCTCAATTTGATTTAGCTATGTTTATTTTTAAACATGATATAAAAATTTATGATAAAATACCTGTTAAATATAATATACCTATAAATTTTGAATTACCTAAAACAGCTTTAGATTATGTAAAATTATTATTTTTTAAGAATTGAATTATAGGATTTACAATAGCTGAAGGTTCTTTTTTTGTAAAGAAAAATAACGAAGGCTGTTTTCAATTAAAGCAAAAAGTCCATGAATTATTATTCCAAGCTTTTAAAATAGTGTTCGAAACAAATCGTAAGATAGAAACTGAAAAAGATTTATATAATCAATTTACTGTAAGTTCTAAAGCAGATATACAAAAAGTTATTAACTTTTTTTCTTTTTCAGGTTTTCATCCTTTGATTGGGCTAAAAAATATTCAGTATTTAAACTGATTAGATACTTTACGTGATAGTTATCGATATAATAATCTTAATTTTCCTACTTAGCTGTACACTAACTGTTCTGTTAAATAGGCTCCTTGAAACAGTAATGTTTCATAGGCAAATGAGGTGAATTGCAAATACATTTCTTTAGCTTTACCTCCGGGAAATTAAATTATTTGCAGCGAAGTTTGACATATCATATTTATGTGTTAAAAACGTTCAACGACTAACAAGTGAGCAATATTGCAATAAGCTTGACACGAGTACCTCACAATCTACTTAATATAAAATAGTTTATAAGTAAGTAACCAATACTGTTTTATATCTAAAGGGTTGAAGATATAGTCTAAACAAAACTGAAAAGTTTTGATGATAAATTTTAAATTATTTATCCTAATTATTTGTTATTTGAGGGGGTTTTTCGGTAAACAATGCTACTTTAAACAGATTTTTTGCATTACACTTTGTATTACCTTTTGTACTAGCCGCATTAGCATTAATGCATTTAATTGCATTACATGATAGTGCTGGGTCAGGTAATCCTTTAGGTGTTTCAGGTAATTATGATAGATTACCTATGGCTCCTTATTTCTTATTTAAAGATTTAATAACTATATTTTTCTTTATAATAGTTTTAAGTGTCTTTGTATTCTTCATGCCTAATATATTAGGAGATAGTGATAACTATGTTATGGCTAATCCTATGCAGACACCTCCTTCTATAGTACCTGAATGATATCTTTTACCATTCTATGCTATATTAAGATCTATCCCTAATAAATTATTAGGAGTTATTGCTATGCTTAGTGCTATTTTAATGTTATTAACTATGCCATTTACTGATTTAGGTAGAAGTAGAGGTATACAGTTTAGACCTTTAAGTAAAATAGCTTTCTACGTTTTCGTAGGTAACTTTTTAATATTAATGCAATTAGGTGCTAAACACGTTGAAAGTCCATTTATAGAATTTGGTCAAATTAGTACAGTGATTTATTTTGCACATTTTTTAGTTATAGTACCTTTAATTAGCTTACTAGAAAATAGTTTAGTAGATTTAACTAAGAATAGTACATCTTAAATTTATTAGTATTTACACTATTTAAATTTATCATCATGTATACATAGTACTGCTGTTTTTATAAAATTTGTTTTAAATAATAGATATACAACTATTATTAGCTGTATTCATGTTTTATTTACAATGTCTAACCCTAGTTTACAGGGAGTAGTCTTATTTTAGCCTTTAAAGACTTGTACTAGTAACTGCGCAAGCTAAAAGACATTCTTGCTTTATTTGTCATGCAATTTCGTGTGCTATTTGTTTTGCAGAGTGGGTTAAAATATATGTTTAGGGATATTATATAAGGTTATATCTTAATAATAGAAAAATAGGTTTGAGTCCTAGATGTCCTCTATACTTTTTATAAAAAGTATTCTTATCATTAGTATTTTGTATAATACTATATAGCAATAAAAACAAAAAAAGAATTTTTTTTTTACCTTTCCCTAATTCTTTTTTTTATTATCATTACTAAGGTTATTTTTTTGTTTATCAATAAATGATATTTTCATAAATAAATAAAATAGTTATTTATTTTACAATTTTGTAGTAGTACTGGTGGTAGTAGTAGTAGATATCTATTTTGTAATTTAGTGGTTGTGAAATAACAGCAATAAATAAGAATTTATATAATAATTTTTAAGTAGTTGTTAGCTTATAATTTCTGTAGTCGATACCTTATACTTTTTTTCCTTTCGTTTTTATTTTTAGGATACCTCTTTTTTTCTTCATTTTCAAAAAAAAAATTCTTTTTTTAGACTTTAGGTTCTTTACTTTTTTTTATGTTCCTTTAAAAACAATAAATAACAATAATTATAATCATTTGTCCCTATAAAATCCTAAATAGCAATATTTAGGCCCTGTTAATAAAGTTATATATAATTTTATTAATGGCGTTTGAATTTAAATAATATGTCCACCTATTGCTGATTATAAATTATATAATCATTAAAGTGTAGAGTAGTGGATGTTAAGTTTGCCTGCGTCCCATCAATCCACGACTACCCCTTGTCAGGAGGGTATATCAGGTGAGCAACCTGAAGAGACTTATAGATCATCTAATCTTTCACCGATAAAGAGTAATATATCTTTATGGACAGAAAGATGATTTTTGTCTTCAAATGCTAAAGATATAGGTACGTTATATCTAATATTTGCTTTATTCTCCGGACTGTTAGGTACTGCTTTTTCTGTCTTAATAAGATTAGAGTTAAGTGGACCTGGTGTCCAATATATTGCAGATAACCAGTTATATAATAGTATCATTACTGCTCACGCTATTTTAATGATATTTTTTATGGTTATGCCTGCTTTAATAGGAGGATTCGGTAATTTCTTATTACCTTTATTAGTAGGTGGGCCCGATATGGCCTTCCCTAGACTAAATAATATAAGTTTCTGACTATTACCACCTAGTTTATTATTATTCTTATTTGCTAGTGGAATAGAAAACGGAGCTGGGACAGGTTGAACTCTTTATCCACCTTTAAGTGGAGTGCAGAGTCACAGTGGACCTAGTGTTGATCTGGCAATCTTTGCCTTACACTTATCAGGTATAAGTAGTTTATTAGGTGCAATAAACTTTATAACTACTATACTTAATATGAGAAGTCCGGGTATAAAATTACATAAATTAGCCTTATTTGGATGAGCTGTAGTTGTTACAGCTGTATTATTATTATTATCATTACCTGTTCTTGCCGGTGCAATTACTATGGTTTTAACTGATAGAAACTTCAATACATCATTCTTTGAAGCAGCAGGTGGTGGTGATCCTATACTTTATCAACATCTATTTTGATTCTTTGGTCATCCAGAAGTTTATATATTAATAATACCTGGTTTTGGTATAATAAGTACTACAATATCTGCTAGTTCTAATAAGAGTGTGTTTGGATATTTAGGTATGGTTTATGCCATGATGTCCATAGGAGTTTTAGGTTTTGTTGTTTGAAGTCATCACATGTATACAGTTGGTTTAGACGTGGATACAAGAGCGTATTTTACAGCTGCTACATTAATTATTGCCGTTCCCACAGGTATAAAAATATTCAGTTGATTAGCAACATGTTACGGTGGATCTTTACAATTAACACCTTCGATGTTATTTGCTTTAGGTTTTGTTTTCATGTTCACAATTGGAGGATTAAGTGGAGTTGTTTTAGCTAACGCTTCACTTGACATAGCATTCCACGATACGTATTACGTTGTCGCCCATTTTCACTACGTTTTAAGTATGGGAGCTGTATTTGCACTATTTAGTGCCTGATATTTTTGAATTCCTAAGATATTAGGATTAGACTATAATAAAATGTTAGGAAAAGTACATTTCTGAATTTTATTTATAGGGGTTAATGTTACATTCTTCCCACAGCATTTCTTAGGTTAACAAGTAGGCCCTTTATAGTGGTAACACTATATTTTGCATATCACTGTATGCTAGAACACCCTAAAATTTATTAATATTTTTAATGGATTAGGACAATTAGCAGGAAACCAAAATAATAGCATATTATTTGCTGTTATAAGTAGGATCTTCAGAGACTACACGTGATATATCCCTTATATAAGAATTATATAAGGGATAAATACATAGTCCAACACCTATAGTAATATAGGTATATTACTTTTTTTTAGCTATTTATATGGGTTAATTATTTAATTTAAATTAACTTGTTTTATTCTTTTAGCAATTAAATAAAAAAAAAGTTTATAAAAGCTACAAGGAATGCCAAGAAGAATTAGTGACTATCCCGATGCCTTTGCCGGATGAAACTTAATAAGTAGTTTTGGATCAATAATAAGTGTAGTAGCTACATGATTATTTTTACAAATAGTTTATACTCAATTAGTTGAAGGTAAAGCTACAACGAGATATCCTTGACTAACTCCACAATTCTATAGTGATAGTTTACAAACATTACTTAATAGAAGTTATAATAGCTTAGAATGAGCTTTAACAAGTCCACCTAAACCTCATGCATTTGTAAGTTTACCTTTACAATCTGGTCGTAATGTTTAAGTAGATACTTAAGTGTTATAAGAACCAAAATAAGTGGGGAAATTTAAATAATTTTTTGTTTATTTTTATTTATATCTTTAACTTATAAACTATAAAAATAAAATAACAATTTATTAATACTAGTATTAGTAAGTTATCCTTTTTTTTTAAGATAAAGTGCAGAGAAGCACAAAATATGAAATAGGTTATTTTATTCTTAAAGCTGCGTATTTTTATTTAAATATTTTTTTACAGTATATCTATACAATAGATGTACCTGTAATTTGTACTACTATTTTAGTTAGACATAAAGACAGGCATATAGTATTTATAGAGATTTCCTTCATAAAAAAATTTAAATTTTTAAGTAATGATACAAGCAGCAAAAATAATAGGAACAGGTTTAGCAACTACAGGTTTAATAGGTGCAGGTGTAGGTATTGGTGTAGTATTTGGAGCATTAATTTTAGGTGTAGCTAGAAACCCTTCATTAAGAGGTCAATTATTTTCTTACGCTATATTAGGTTTTGCTTTTGCAGAAGCTACTGGTTTATTTGCACTTATGATGGCATTCTTACTATTATATGTTGCTTAAAAATATTTTAATTTGTATGTTATACAAATATATTTTGTAAAGCATATAACTCACTCTTATTAGCTCAATGGTAGAGCAGAATACTTCTAATATTCCAATTCAAGTTCGAGTCTTGAATAAGAATTTACGTTTTATATTAATAATGTAAAACGTAAAAATAAGGTTTATCTAATATATTCAAGGATATTTTATATATTTTATTTTTAATCACGGTGTTCGGTGGTTGCTCTTCCTTTTTATTAATTACATTTTTTTTTAATTTATGTTTAGTTAGATATAAAGTTTTATGCCAATTTAAATAAATTTGGCTGCGGTTATGACTAATCCTATATTTTCTATATATTAAGTAGGACTTTAGTCAAAAAAAACATTACATAATATTATATAACGCTGTAAAGATAATAGAACTTATCCGCTAAAAGTTTATCACAATAATAATGATTAGGGTAAATATTTAAGGTTTAACTTTTATTGTGATATATCGTTATATTTTTATTCTGTTAACTCTTTTATTAATAGACTGTGCCTGTATTATTAACTGTAGCTTATGTTACTGTAACCTAAATAATATCTATCTCCTACTTTTTCTTTATAATAATCCCTTTTACTTTAAAATTAATAATAAATAACCTGATACATTAAATATGTTAAAGTTATTTTTAACCTAAGAATTTAATAAAATATATGAGTTATATTTTATTATACTTAGAAAATAAATAATACAAAATGTTATATTTACCTACTTTTATATCAGTAATAGATGTTTTGTTAGTTACTGTGCCTGTATTATTAACTGTAGCTTATGTTACTGTAGCCGAAAGAAAAACAATGGCTAGTATGCAAAGAAGATTGGGTCCTAATATAGTAGGATATTATGGTCTTTTACAAGCATTTGCTGATGCCTTAAAACTTTTATTGAAAGAATATGTATCTCCTACACAAGCTAACTTAGCTTTATTTTTTCTTGGTCCAATTATAACTTTAATTTTTTCATTATTAGGTTATTTGGTTATACCATATGGTCCTGGTTTAGCATTAAGTGATATCAATTTAGGTATATTATATATGTTAGCAGTATCATCTTTAGCTACATATGGTATCTTATTAGCTGGTTGAAGTGCTAATAGTAAATATGCTTTCCTTGGTTCACTTAGAAGTACAGCACAATTAATAAGTTACGAATTAATTTTAAGTTCTGCTATATTACTTGTAGTAATGTTAACAGGAAGTTTAAATTTAACAGTAAATATAGAAGCTCAAAGAACTATATGATTTATAATACCCCTATTTCCAGTATTTATAATCTTCTTTATAGGGTCTATAGCGGAAACTAATCGAGCTCCTTTTGATTTAGCAGAAGCTGAATCGGAGTTAGTTAGTGGATTTATGACAGAACATGCAGCTGTTATTTTTGTTTTTTTCTTTTTAGCTGAATACGCCAGTATTGTTTTAATATGTATATTAAGTAGTATACTATTTTTAGGTGGTTATTTATATGATTATTTACCTTCATTTTACGGTTTAATGCAATACTATGATTTTGAAGAATATATAAATAATTTACACAGAGAAAGCCTCTATTCAGGTCCTTTCTTCGAGGGTTTATTTTATGGTTTAACTTTAGGTATAAAATCTTGTATTATGATATTCATATTTATTTGAGCTAGAGCTTCATTCCCTAGAATACGTTTTGATCAACTAATGTCTTTTTGTTGAACTGTATTATTACCTATAGTAATTGCATTTGTAATTTTAATACCATGCATAATATATAGTTTTGAAATAATACCAACAAATTTAGTTGTCCTGTAAAATTATTAAGAGGAAGTATTACAATAAATGAAAATCAAAATGAAAAAAAAATACTTTATATAAAAAAACAAATTAATAACGTCTCCTCTGTGCATTATGTTTTTCAGTTATTAAGTAAATTATTATTTTTTAGCCTTTCTTTTTTATGTTACTTACTTTACTTTTATTAATACCCTTATTAGGTATTTTTACTATATCTGCATACAATTCATACGAAGTATCTAACCTAATTATTAAACGTATAAAAAGCATAGCTTTAATTACATCTATTGCTAATCTCTTTCTATCTTTAATAATTTTTACTTTATTTGATTTTAGCAGCAATCAATTCCAATTTGTTCAAGAATATCATGAAATAAGTTATTTTGATTTTTATTTAGGTTTAGATGGATTATCTATTTATTTTGTTTTATTAACAACTATTATTACTCCTATAGCTTTATTAAGTAATTGAACATCTATAAGTGAAAACGTTAAGTCTTATGTTATAATAATTTTATTATTAGAAACATTATTATTAGCAGTTTTTTTAGTATTAGATATCTTATTATTTTATATCTTTTTTGAAAGCATCTTACCGCCTTTATTTATATTAATAGGTTTATTTGGTTCAAGCAACAAAGTAAGAGCTAGTTTTTATCTATTTTTATACACACTATTAGGATCATTATTTTTATTGTTATCTATATTAACAATGTCTTCAATTATGGGTACAACTGATTTTGATGCATTGTATAAAACAAACTTTAATTATTCTACACAATTATTTTTATTTTATGGGATATTTATAGCATTTGCGGTAAAAACTCCTACTATTTTTTTAAACACTTGATTACTAAAAGCCCACGTTGAATCACCATTAGGTGGTAGTATTATTTTGGCTGCTATTGTTTTAAAATTAAGTTTATACGGTATTTTTCGGCTTATATTACCATTATTACCTAAAGCTTCTTTAGATTATACTTATATAATATACCTTATAGGTGTTATAACAATTATATATGCCAGTTTTAGTACTTTAAGAACTATAGATGTAAAAGAACTTATAGCTTATAGTTCTGTATCACACGCTGCTGTATACCTTATTGGTGTATTTAGTAATACTATACAAGGGATAGAAGGTGGTATAGCTTTAGGTCTAGCCCACGGTTTTGTTTCAAGTGGTTTATTTATTTGTGCCGGAGGTGTATTATATGACAGATCTGCGACTAGATTAATAAGTTTTTATAGAGGTATGGCTCAAATAATGCCTTTATTTTCTATTTTATTCTTTATTTTATCTTTAGGTAATTGTGGAGTTCCTCTTACTCTTAATTTTGTAGGAGAATTTATGTCTCTTTATGGTGTATTTGAAAGATTACCTTTATTAGGTGTTTTTGCCAGTTCTTCTATAGTCTTTTCTGCAGCATATACTATATACATGTTTAACAGAATAGCTTTTGGAGGGTCATTTAGTAAATTTTTTGAGTTTAACATTAGCGATGTAAATAAACGTGAATTTTTTATTCTTCTTACATTAGTTATTTTTACAGTTATACTAGGTATATACCCTGCCCCTATACTAGATGGTTTACATTATTCAGTTTCATCATTAATATTTAGTAATATTAATATATAAGAAAAATATATATATATATTAAGGGATATCTAGATGGTTCTAAATTTTGATTGCAGATCAAAAAGTATAAGTTCGATTCTTATATATCTCTCAAAAAAAAATAACTTTATTATATATTTAACATATTACACACGATGATTAAATATATATTATCCTAAAAAGCTATATCTTTAATTAGATAATAATGTAAAAATATAATAATGATTTTTATTGTTATAACGTTAAAGTCTTTGAAAAAAAAAAATGCCACAATTAGTACCTTTTTATTTTATAAATCAAGTAACTTTCGCTTTTGTATTACTTATAATCATGATATACGTGTTTTCAAAATATATATTACCAAGATTTGTTCGTTTATTTATATCTCGTATGTTTATCAGTAAATTATAATAAAAAAAAATTTTTTTTTTATTAACAGAATAATTAATAAAAAGTAATAAATTAGAGTTAAATTTTCATAGTAAATATTTTAATAAAAATAAAAATAATTTTAAAAGATCATGAGTAAAACTATATTCACAGATATACCTAGTCCTTTAGATCAATTTGAGATACGTAATCTGCTAAGTATAGATGCACCAATAATAGGTAATTTACATTTATCTATAACTAACATAGGGTTATACTTAACTATCGGTGCTTTTATAGTTTTAACTTTGAACATTTTAGCAACTAATTACAATAAAGTTGTAAGCAATGCATGATCGATAAGTCAAGAATCTTTATATGCTACTATACATAGTATAGTAACAAACCAAATTAACCCAACAAAAGGTCAAATATATTTTCCATTTATCTATACTTTATTTATATTTATTCTTGTAAATAACTTAATAGGTATGGTTCCTTATAGTTTTGCCTCTACAAGTCATTTTATTTTTACATTTTCTCTTAGTTTTACTGTAGTTTTAGGTGCAACTATCTTAGGGTTCCAGAAACACGGTTTAGAATTTTTTTCTTTATTAGTTCCTGCTGGTTGTCCTTTAGCTTTATTACCTTTACTTGTGTTAATTGAGTTTATCTCTTACTTATCTAGAAATGTTTCTTTAGGGCTTAGACTAGGTGCTAATATCTTAAGTGGTCACATGTTATTAAATATTTTAGCAGGTTTTACTTATAATATTATGACTTCTGGTTTTATATTTTTCTTTTTAGGATTAATTCCTTTAGCTTTTATTGTAGCATTTTCTGGTTTAGAATTAGGAATTGCGTTCATACAAGCTCAAGTGTTTGTAGTCTTAACTAGTAGTTATATTAAAGATGCTTTAGATTTACATTAAGTTTAATTTAATAATTTACGAAGTAAAAACAAATATCAATACACATATAAACTACTTTAATTGTATATATAGCCATATACATATAATATAGATATTATTAGGAATAAAAGGAATAACCAGAAATAACTCTAATTTAGAGCTATCTTATATTAATTTATTCTAGTTTGATTAAAACTATGTTATAGTTATGTGATAACAATAATGTTTGTAAAGTAAATATTCCTCTGCTTTTATAAAGTTTGTTCGTATATTTATATCTGATATATTTAGATATAAATTAGTTATACTTTAATACTTTTTTATTTTATTTCTAGAGTATTGGTACTTTTGTAGTTTAAATGTTAAATATATAAAAATAATACATATTTTTTTTAGGATATTTCCCTTTTTTATTTCTATTTAATTTATTTATCACTTTCAGTTATTTGTCCCTTTCAGTTATTTGTGATACTAATAGAGTAAGTATTATATTAAAGTATAGTACAGGAAAGTCAGGTGCTTATTATATTCTAACACATATTAAATGAGTGTTTATAGTATAAACTAGGGTATTAAGGAGAAAATAACGACCATTTTTCTATAGTAATTACTATAGTTATATGTAATTAAGTATAATTTTTATTTATTACAGTAAAATAAGGTTTTGCACTAACAAGCCCATTGTTAAGCCTTATTGTAGTTTGATAACCTATTACATGAACCTTCTTATAGGTATCCAAATAAATATAATTTAAATTTGTTCTATTTAAGTTTAGATGAGGTTTAAATTAGAATATAATGTCATAATTTAATGTAAAAAAAAAATTATATTCTAATTATAATTTTTTCATAGTAATGGTGTAGATTACAAAAAAAGCCTACACCATTCATATTAATTGAGTTTGATGATGGCTCTGAATGAACGCTGTCCAAATGCTTGACACATGCTAATCGTACGTTTAATATAATAAAGGTATTTAACTATTTATTTCATTAGAAGTGGTGTACAGGTGAGTATATAATATTTTGGCTGCCGTGGAGTAAGGTTTATAAATACCATATAAAGTATATATGCTAATATACATACATCAATCCACATTTATGTAGGTATATTTGTAATATATACGAGTAAAAGGAATATTTTCCGCTTTGCGAGGACAATAAATATTTCGGATAGGTAGTAGTTAAGGTAATGGCTTAACCAGCCTAAAATTCCGTAGTCGAGGCTGAGAGGTCGATCGATCACATTGGGTCTGAAAAAACCCCAATACGTATAGTACAGCAGTGGGGAATATTGGTCAATGGCCTAACGGCTGAACCAGCAACTTGGGGGAATGTATAACTTCGGTTAACTATATTTGGTTTAAAGAAATAATTATATTTAGTCTTATACATTAAATATCGTTATTTCTTTAATTTACGGCATGTTAGTTAGATAATAAACCTTCTAATTACTTAACTGGATAGATTATTATCCGGGCAGACGGTATAGTATCGACTTTGTCGAGTAAAGTTCTAGATATAAAACTGATGATGACAATTTTATTATCTATATGTCTTGACCAAATTACGTGCCAGCAGTCGCGGTAATACGTAGAAGACTAGTGTTATTCATCTTTAGTAGGTTTAAAGGGTACCTAGACGGTAAAATTAATCTTAAATAGGATATGTTTTTACTAGAGTTATATGTGAGGAGGGGAGTATTTATGGCGTAGAGTTGAAATTCGTTGATTCCATAACGACTGGTAACGGCGAAAGCAACCTTTTATGTAATAACTGACGTTGAGGGACGAAGGCTCGGGTCACGAACAGGATTAGATACCCTAGTAGTCCAAGCAGACAATTATGAATGCCATAGATTAGATATTTTTGGTCTATAAATGAAAGTGTAAGCATTTCACCTCAAGAGTAATGTGGCAACGCAGGAACTGAAATCATTAGACCGTTTCTGAAACCAGTAGTGAAGTATGTTATTTAATTCGTAAGTACGCGAAA
>Ga0157290_10000071_pt1 | contig 26216 bp, 27 predicted proteins | sample NitcycUS149409B1_FD_108389 | JGI IMG/M metagenome (GOLD analysis project Ga0157290, IMG submission 108389) | Soil microbial communities from Arlington Agricultural Research Station in Wisconsin, USA - Nitrogen cycling UWRJ-S149-409B-1 | ecosystem: Environmental > Terrestrial > Soil >...
ACCGGCATCCGCTTCTTCGATCACATGCTGGAGCTCTTCACGCGCCATGGCGGATTCGACCTCAGGCTCACCTGCACCGGCGATCTCGACGTCGACCAGCACCACACAGTGGAAGACGTCGGCATCGCGCTCGGCGAAGCCTTCGACAAGGCCCTCGGGAACAAGAAGGGCATCCTCCGTGCGGGCTACTTTGTGATGGCCATGGACGAGACGCTCGCCGTCGCCGCCGTCGACCTGTCCGGACGCGTCGCCTACATCGTCGACGACAAGGTTAAGACACGCCTCGTAGGCGACTTCCAGACCGAACTGCTCGCAGACTTCTTCGACGGCTTCGCCCGCGGCGCTCGCGCCAACGTTCACGTGAAGACGATGTACGGCCGCTCGAACCACCACAAGATTGAAGCCATCTTCAAAGCATTCGCACGTGCCTTGCGCGGAGCCTGCTCGCGGGATGAACGCATGAAGGATCTTTTGCCCAGCACCAAAGGCTTGCTTTAGTCCAGACTTTGTCATCCCGTAGCGCAGCGAAGGGATCTGCTTTTGTCTGCGAAACTCAACTCGATCCGTGCCATACCGCCACAACACAAGGAAGACCGATGATCGAAGTCATCGACTACAAAGCCGGCAACCTAACCTCCGTCGTGAAGGCCCTAAACTTTCTCGGAGCGGAGACCCACGTCACCCAGTCCCCCGACGACGTGCGCAACGCCACAAAGATCGTCCTCCCCGGCGTAGGACACTTCCGCGCCACGCAGCTTCTCCACGATCTCCAGCTCACCGCAGCCACACGCGAAGCCATCGCCAATGGCGTTCCCTTCCTCGGCATCTGCGTCGGCCTGCAGTGGCTCTACGACGGCTCCACAGAAGCGCACTCGACAGATGGCCTCGGGCATTTCAACTCCACTGTCGAACGCTTCCCCACACACGTTCAGGATGCCGAACTGAAGAGCCCGCACGTCGGTTGGAACTCGCTCGAAGCGATCCGCGAAGACTCGCGCCTGCTGCGCGGCATCGCCCCCGGTTCGTTCGTCTACTACACACACTCCTGGCGCGCGCCCGTGAGCGCAGACACTGCCGCGGCCACGGAGTACGGCGGCCTGTTCACCGCTGCCGTTGAACGCGACAATGTCATGGGAGTTCAGTTCCACCCGGAAAAATCCGGAGAAACTGGCCTCCAAATTCTTCGCAATTTTTTAGGACTGTAATGACCATGGCATCGCGAGCCCGGATGGAGAAATCATGCTGACCAAACGCATCATCGCCTGCCTCGACGTCCGCGACGGGCGCGTCGTCAAAGGCATCCAGTTCCTCGACATCATCGACGCCGGGGATCCCGCCGAACTGGCCCACCGCCACGCCGCCCTCGGCGCGGATGAGATCGTTCTGCTCGACATCACCGCCACGCACGAGGGCCGAGGCACGCTCCTCGAAACCGTGAAGCGCGCGGCCTCTCAGCTCTTCATCCCCTTCACCGTCGGCGGAGGCATACGCTCCGCAGCCGATGCCGAAGCCGTCTTCACCGCAGGCGCGGACAAGGTCTCCATCAACTCCTCCGCCATCGCGCGTCCTGAACTCATCGGCGAGATCGGCGCGAGCTTCGGTGCCCAGGCTGTCATCGTTGCCATCGACGCCCGCCGCGCCACTGTCGGCACCACCCCCGGCAACGCCATCACCGACGCCGAGGTCTACGTCTCCGGAGGTCGCAAGCCCACTGGACGCAGGGTCATCGACTGGGCGCGCGAGGCGGAAGATCGCGGCGCAGGCGAGATCCTTCTCACCTCGATGGACTCCGACGGAACGCGCTCCGGCTTCGACAACGAACTCACCGCCGCCGTCTCCTCCGCGGTCCAGATCCCCGTCATCGCCAGCGGCGGCGCGGGAAACGCGCAGCACTTCGCCGATGTCTTCAAGGCGGGGCGCGCCGATGCCGCTCTCGCCGCCAGCATCTTTCACTTTGGCGTCACGAGCAGCCGAGCCCTGAAGGAAGAGCTCGCAGCGCAGGGAATCCCTATGCGCTTGCCCTGCTAAGCGGCGATATTCACTGCTTTCTCGGTCGCTGGTCGCGTCACGTACTCCTCGATCAGGATCACCGCTGCAACGGCAGTGAACGATGAGAGTTCGCCATAGATCCGCGTCTCGATGAGGATGCCCTTGAAGAACATGATGACCAGCCACACCGGAAGAATCAGCAGGTAGTTCGCGAACCTCTGAGGCTTCAGCCTGCGGCGCATCAGCACCACCAGTGGGAGAATGTAGCCGCAGATATCCATGAGTGCCGGCCAGTGTTTGGGCCCAAAGAACGGCAGGTTTTCGTGGACGCGGTTCAGGTCCTCTGAGAAGTTATGCTGAAATCGATAATGGAGCGGCAGTTTCACCGCCAGCCAGATCGAGACCAGCGCTAACACCTTCGGCCATGGAATCTGCGAGAGCCTGAATCGCTCGCGAAGGCTCGATGTCTCCGTCGCCAGTTCGTTCGTCGCGGCATCGAGTACGAAGATCCCTACCAGGAAGAGCGTTGTCTCGCGGTTCGCCGTTCCGACCAGCATCACGAGGCACACGGGCACGAATTGCCGCGTGTACACGAAGTAGACGCCCATCGTGAAAAATGCGAGGCTGGCCATATCGTACGGATAGAAGAAGTGCTGCTGCACCAGGATCAGGTAGCTCCACATGGTGATGTAGATGAATGCGGGATACACCAGGAAGTTCATCCGGCTCTGCGGTGCGACGGCGCGATGCAGCTTCACGCAAAAGATGGACGCGACGCAAAACGCCAGCAGGGAGATCAGAAAATAGGCCCCACGCTCGACCGGCATAAAGACGCCGCTCAGCCGCTGAAAGGCCCTCACCAGGGGTGCGCAGCTGAGCAGGAAATTGGCCACTACCGCCGTCAGGATGCGCTCCTGAAACGGAAGGCGCTCGCGACCAGCCAGGTAATCGCCGATGGTGAGATACCACTTCGGTGTAGTGACGTAATAGGCCATGAACTGCATGGCGGCAAAAAAATAAAAGATGCGTGCAACAGCTACGGTCAATGCCTTGGGACGCATGGCCTAATGCTCCTGAACTCCGGGGAAATTTTAGGTGCGATCAGTGTCGCATGAGACTGTTTAGCCACATCGCGTATAACGGAGGGAGAGGTGTTTTTCGCAGTGCTCATCCCTTCCATCGATTTAATGAACGGCCAGATCGTCCAACTCGTCCAGGGCGAAAAGCTCAAGCTCGCCTTTGACGACTTCGATTACTGGATCGAACGCTTCAGCAAATATCCGCTCGTGCAGCTCATCGACCTCGACGCCGCCATGAGCCAGGGTTCGAACGCCTCGCTCATCTCGCGCTTCACCGACAAGCTCCCTTGCCAGATCGGTGGAGGTCTCAAGACCGCCGAGGATGGCCAGCGTCTCCTCGACCTCGGTGCGAAGCGCGTAATCTATGGTTCTTCGCTCTTCGGTGGAGACAACGAGGCCGATCGCAAGCGCCACGCCATCCTCAACCTTCCTTTTGCCGAGAATCTCAAGAAGCAGCTTGGCGAAGAGCAGCTCGTCTTCTCCGTCGATACGAAGAACGGCAAAGTCGCCGTGAAGGGTTGGAAGGAATCCGTGGACCTCACGCCGGAAGAGGCCGTTACCTGGCTCGAAGACTCCTGCGCCGCCTTTCTCTATACCCATGTCGACACCGAAGGCACCATGAGCGGCTTCCCCATCGAAGTTGCTGCGATCCTTCGCGCCTGCACGGCCAAGCAGCTCATTGTCGCCGGTGGCATCAAGTCCGCGGACGAGATTACCGAACTCGACAACATGGGCGTAGATGCCGTCGCGGGCATGGCCGTATACTCGGGGGCGATGGAGGCCTAGCCCCTTGCGCGTTCTTGCCCTCGCTGTACTCTTACTGACCACCAGCATTCGGGCCCAGGAACCACCACGTACCGCGGAACAGCTCCACGACCAGCTTCCTCCAAGCACGATCTACGACGAGATCATGCGCCCACTCGACGCCACCCGCGCCGATGTGGGCAACTGGTCCGACATCGAACTCATCGCTCTCACCACGGCCATGAACATCGCGCACACCGAGTGCGAGCGCCTCGATCCCGCCCCGCGCGTCGGCGAAGAGCTCTACTCCTACGCGCGTCTCTGTTCCATGGGGCGCGACTGGAAGCGTACGTACAAGGCCGCCACAGACTACATTCTGGACGACAAGGCCCCGCATCGTCCGGCAGCGTACTACCTCGCCGTGCAGGCCGACCTCAACATGCATCATGTGGAAGACACTCTCCTTCTTCTGAAGGACATGGATACACGCCTTCCCCTCACACCGGAGACGAACGCTGTCTACGACTACGTCCTCGGCCTCGTCGAGTTCGCCGTTCCCTCTGCGGGCATCGACGCCGCGCTCATCCGTCAGCCCAAGCTTCTTGAAGCCGTAAGCGGGCACAATCCGCTTCTGACATCCGGCGTCGCAGAAGCCTCCGCCTGGCACCTGCAGGAGCTGCTTCGCTTCGACAACCGCCTCCCTGCCGAGATTGCGGGAGCGCTCAACGATCTTCGGACCGCCATCGCCGCGCGCACCGCTCCGCTCACCGCCACCGATGCTTACGCTGCAGCTGTTGCGCAGCTACGCTATGAGGCCATCGGTAAACCGATGCCCGCCTTCGACGTGAGCCGAACCGCCGGTCCAAAGACCTACAATGCGCACCTCTCAGATGTGAATCTGTATGTCGTCTATCCCGAGGACTGCGCCAGTTGTGCAAGCATTCCTGAGGCGGTCGCGGTCCTTCGCAAAGGCCTCAACATCCGCGCCCAGGCATGGCCTCTCGTGGAGATCCGGCCCATGGAGATTAAACCTCCGTCCCCGCCCAATCCGAAGACCGACCCGCCCGAGCTCTTCACCCACGCGGAGCTTCTCAAACAACTCGGCGCAACGGCAGTTCCCTTCTTTGTCTTCACCGATGGGAAAGGCAACGTCCGCCTGCTCACCAACGGCTCCCGCGGCTGGCTTCACTCCGACGGCAATGGAGACATCCTGGCGCAGACCATGATGGAGCGCATCGTCGCCTACGACGACACCGAACGTGTCGCCGCTGCGGAAAAGGCCGCGCGCCAGAGGATGGCCCAAAACCCGTAGGCCCCACTCGGTAATCGCATCGTCCTCTCACCAGTAATACAGGCGTCTCGACCTCCACAACCTCCGTCATCTCGACCGAAGTGGAGAGATCTGCTTTTCTCACCGGGGAAACGCGATCCTATGTGCCTCCGGCACATGACAAAAGCGGATTTCTTCGCTCCGGTCAGTCGAAATGACGGGGGTGGTGCAAGTGGGGCGTGAAGCTGGAGTCAGAGCCGCGCGAACCAACATGGCCCTGACGCAGTTGCCTACTCTGTATTTGCGTCCGCCACGGCGTAGTAACCCTTGCGCGCCTGTACCTTCGCATCCTTGCCGCAGGTGATCTTGATGTTGCGGAAGGTGCCATCCAGCTCTGGATTTTGCGGAGTATAGCTTACGAGATACTGCGTCCTCAGCTCGTCGGAGATCTGCGAGAACGCGTCCTCCAGCTTCTTGCCGTTGTTGCCCACGTTGATCATCCGGCCGCCCGTCTCGCGCGAAAGTCTGTCCATGTCTCCCGCTCCGCTGAAGCCGAAGTTTCCAAAGCCGCGATCTGCGATCAGGATGACATAGACGATGGCGTTCGACTTTTGCGCCGCCTCAATCGCGTCCTGCAGCTTCAACTGGCTGCCCTGGTCGCCGCCGTCCGTCAGAACGATCAGCACCTTCCTTCCCGCCTCCTGCCGCAGCTTGTCATGCGCTCCGAGATACACCGCGTCGTACAGCAGTGTGCCGCGAGGCGCACCGTTTCCCGTCGCCGAACCGGTGCCCGCACCGGTGTTGATCTCTGCCTTGTCCAACGCGCGCTTCAGTTCGCGCGGGCTGTTGGTATAGTCCGCAAGCATGTCCACGTTGATGTCAAATTTGATAAGGAATGCCTCATCCTTGGGCTGAAGAACGTCCTTGAGGAACTGCGCGCCCGCTTCCTTTTCCAACGGCAGAACATTCATCTGGCTTCCAGAGGTATCGAGCAGAATTCCGATCGTTAGTGGAAGCGTCTTTTCCTGCGTGAAGTTCTTGATCTTCTGAGGGACCTTGTTCTCTTCAATCGAACAATCTTCCTTATGGAGCCCGGTAAGGAAGCCCTGCTTGTCCCGCACGCTGAAGTAGGTATTGACCAGGTTCACGCGGACCTTCAGCGTGCCCGCACTCGAAAGCTGCGAATCGTCCGGCGGAGGGGCGGCGTCACTCGGGGGCGGTGGGCCGCCCGGGCTAGGTGCCTCCTGCGCCCACGCCCCAAAAGACAGAAGACCTAAACCCAGAACCGCAACCGAAGTGACTCTAAACATACGCATATCCCAGTTTGACGGAAAAACTCTCCTCTTTGTCTACATTGCCTTCAGATTGCCCTCGGAAAGCCTCGGAGGCGGGGAAGACAGGACACTCCTCGCGTCTTACCATTCGCCGTACACAACACCGGGTGCCTTCCCGCGCGTCCAACAGACTGACACTGATAGTCTTATTGAGCAGTTAAAGCACGGGGGTTCGCAGGTGAAGTTCAGCATTCTCGCAGTTGCCATGTCCATGATGTTTGTCGGCCAGCAGGCCTCAGAGGCCCAACAGCCGCTGCCCGACAGCCCCGCCCCACAGATGACGGGTGTTGACAACGTGGCGCCCGGCAAAGGCACACCGCAAAACCTACCCTCCACGTCCAGCTCCCCGGATGATCCGCCGTCCACGCTGAGCGCTCCCTCCGGCAAAAACAGCAGCGCAACCACGGCTGCAGAGGATCAGCAGACGGAGCCGGAAGGAGCTACGCCGGGCCAGGGTCTCAAGGCCTTTACCTTAGGCCGCGTCCAGGTCAACTTCGTGGAACTCCCCTTCACCGTGAAGGACAATAAGGGCCAGCTCGTCCCCGGTATCGATTGGCGCGAAGTACGCGTCTTCGAAAACGGCGTGCGTCAGCACATCGCTTACTGGACCGTCGACCCCTTCCCGATCTCGGCGGCATTCGTCATCGACCAGTCGCTTCCCTATGATGTGATGGGTCGCGTCAATAACTCTCTTACAGCGGTACAGGGCGCCTTTGCACCCTACGACGAGCTTTCCATCTTCACCTACAACAACGGCCCCACTATGCGTACGGATTTCACCGGGGCGCAGTCCGCCCGCGTTGCCGCCGTTCTGGAACGCTCGAAGACCACTGGCCGCGAGGCGCCGATGTATTACAACTCCGGCCCCCTCTCGCAGACGACCAACATCAACGGCCACCAGTTCGATCCCAACACGGCGCCCGTTCGGAACTCGAACTCGAACACCATGATCATTCCCAAAGAGATCCACACCTTGAACGATGCCATCTTCATGGCCGCCCAATCGCTGGCGAACCGTCCGTCTGGCCGACGCCGCGTGATCTACGTCATCTCCGATGGCAAAGAACAGGGATCGAAGGCAAAGTACAAGGATGTCGTGAAGTATCTTCAGACCCACAACATTACCCTCTACGCCACGCTGGTGGGAGATTCGGCGACATGGGGCATCGGCTTTCTCGACCGCTATCACCTGCCGTTCATGATGCGCGACAACATTCTGCCCAAATACGTTGCAGAAACCGGCGGGCAGGCTGTGTCCGAGTATCGTCAGCGCGGGATTGAACAGAGCTTCCAGAGGATCGCTGAACAGGTCCGGACACAATATACGGTCGGCTACTACTCGCATGAGCCGTTCATCGACTCTAAGTACCGCTCTGTTGAGGTTCAGGTTCTGCGCCATGGTCTGGACGTCATCACCAAGAAGGGATATTTCCCGACACCCTTTGAAGTTCGTCCCAAGGCACCAACCACTCCCGCAGCCGCTACCGTTCGATAACTGTGAATAGCCGTAGGTCAGACTAACTCCTGGCATGCCCTTCGCCACCAATGCGTTTCTGAGCCTCGGTGCCGCCCTGTGCTGGGGCGGCGGGGACTTTGGTGGTGGCATGGGCGTCAAACGCCTCGGGGGGTCGGTTCGTGGCGCTCTCCTGGTCGTTTTGCTCGGACACTCCCTTTCCCTGGCATTTGTTGGCCCCGCTGCATGGCTTCATGGCGACCCCTTCCCGCACGGAGCACCTCTTTACTGGGGACTCGCCGGTGGCGCGGTCGCCGCGCTTTCCCTGATGGCCTTCTACATCGCCTTATCGGCCGGCCACATGGGCTCCGCCGCTGCCATCAGCGGTCTGCTCTGTGCCGCTGTACCTGCCATCGTCTCGGCCTACACGGAGGGCGCGCCGGGTATCCTTCGTCTTCTGGGCTTCGCCCTGGCGGCGATCGCAATCTGGAGAATTGCAGCTCCCGGAGCGGAAGACGGCGCAAAACATACCAGTGACCCTCTCTTTGAACCAGGGGACATCGATCGAAGCAGTTATCACCGCTCCTCCCTGCTCGCCCTGCTTGGAGGTCTTGGCTTTGGTTTCTACTTCGTCTCGCTGAAGTATGCCGGCTCCGCCGGGGTTCTCTGGCCTATGGGAACCTCGCGCATCGGTTCCACCACGACCTGCGCGCTTTCGCTTCTGTTTCTTTACGCGACGAAAACCGCGGTTCCCACGGAGACTCCACGCCTTAACCGCAAGACGCTGCTTTGGATTACGGCGGGAGCAGGTCTGGATACCGCAGGCAATCTGCTCTTCATCGCCGCCACACGCTTCGGACGTCTGGACGTCGCGGCAGTGATCTCTTCGCTATATCCCGCGTCGACGATCCTGTTGGCAGCATGGCTTTTGCGGGAACGAACGACCCGCCGACAGATGGTCGGCATGCTCCTTGCGCTTCCTGCGGTAGTCCTGATTACGCTTTAGCCTGGTCCAGGCGCGTTTGGGCCTCAAACCTTTAACTTCGAGACATCGACCGTACTGACCGGATACTGCAGATCCATCCCCTCCATAGCGTCCAGTAGGATTTTGGAGATCGCGACGTTCCGATGCCATTTATGGTCCGCAGGAATCACGAACCAGGGAGCGTGCTTGCTGCTCGTATTCTCCAAAATGTCTTCGTACGCCGAAACATACTTTGGCCAGAACTTCCGCTCTGCGAAATCAGCCGGGCTGATCTTCCAGTGCTTCGAAGGATCATCCAGACGCGATTGGAGCCGTCTCGCCTGCTCCGCATGGGAGATATGCAGAAAGAACTTTAGAATCACGACGCCGTTGCGCCCGAGTATCTCTTCAAAAGAATTGATCTGTTCAAAGCGCGCTTTCGCAACTTTGTCGCTGATGACTCCGTGAACACGTGGAGAGAGAACATCCTCATAGTGCGAACGGTTGAAGATACCGATCTTCCCGCGCGGCGGTACCGCGGCATGGGCGCGCCAGAGAAAGTCGTGACGCGCTTCCAGAGGCGTAGGCACTTTGAATGGAGTGACGTCGCATCCCTGCGGGTTGATGCCGGTAAAGATGTGGCTGATCGTGCCGTCTTTACCGGCAGTGTCCATTCCCTGCAGAACAATCAAGAGGCTCTTCTGCGAGCCTGCATACAGCTTTTCCTGCAGCGGGGCCATCTTGGAGCGATGCTTTTCCAGCTCTTTTTTGGCTGCATCTTCGTCGTGAAAGGCTCCGCGCGTGGCCGTCGATAACTTTTCGAGGCGCACCTTCGTATCAGGCTCGATGAGCCAGGGAGAACGTACTTTAGGAAAGTCGATTTTCATCCAAGCTCCACCCACTGGCCAACAGTAGAACGCTGGCCCGCGATCCTGCTTACTTAGGCTGCTCGTCCGGCTTCGGGGTCACAACGTGGGCTGCATCTTTGGGATCATCGCTGATGCCCTTCATGCCGTCCTTGAAACCGCGCAAACCTTCGCCCAGGCCTTTGCCCAGCTCAGGAAGCTTACGACCACCAAACAGAACCAGAAGAACAACGCCGATCACGAGCAAATGTGTCGGCTGAAACAGTTCACCCATAACTTCCTCCCGCGACGTACCAGACCCGCTTGCGCAGGCTGTCCGTGCGCCTCCATTGTCGCACAATGGAATCACTGCTTTCTCTGGGCGCTTGCACGCGTACCGCCACCTTCAGGCCCCAAACGGTATATCTTTATAGGGACGCACCATCGATCCGGAGGAACATGCGACACATATCCGCCCGGCCAGCTTTTGCCGGGAATACCCTGCTCCAGCCAGCCAACACCAAACGTACCCGTAGTGCATCCAGGATTCTCCTCGGTTTCGCGCTTCTCGCCTCCTTTTCAGTCGCCGCCAGGGCGCAGGATGTGTTCAAACCGGCAGCGCCCGTTACCTATACCGAGAAGTACGAGATCTACGGCGGTGCCAGCTTTCTCAACGGGCAGGCCGGACAGAACCTCCCTAAGCGCATCAACATGGGCGGCGGCGAGGTCATGGCGACGTACTTCATCACGCCCCGCATCGGACCTGCGGTCGATTTCCGCTACGAATGGGGAACGGCACCCGTTTTCCCAAATACCTTCACGATACCGACGCGTCCGGTCGCGTACCAGACCATCGGTATGCTCGGCCTCCAGTACCACGCCTTCGGCAATCAGCACTTCGGCATCAACTACCACGCCTTCGGTGGCGTCTCGGCTGGAAAATTCGACTCCGATCTCAAGGGGATTCCGCCTGCGGCGGTCGGTCTCTACACCAACCGCGTGAAACCGATGGCTGCCCTTGGCGGGTCGTTGGACATCAACCGCTCCGCGCACGTCGCGATCCGGCTCTCGCCAGATCTCATTCTGGAACACTTCGGAACAGAAACGCGTCAGTTCTTTTCGATCTCAGGCGGCGTGATCTATCGCTTCGGACATCGGTAAAGCCTTAAACAAAAATGGCGGAGGCCCTAGGGCCTCCGCCATTTTCTTTTGCAAACTAGAATCCGTCGTGACGGCTGTCGATAAAGTCCGTCGAGACGGGATTTTCGTAGATAGAGTAGTCCCTTGTCACTACGGTCAGACCTTCCGGCGTGACAAAGTACTTCTTCTTGTCTTCCTGCGTGTCGTAGCCGATGACGGTTCCGTCGGGGATCTGCACGTCGCGATCGATGATCGCGCGTCGAATGCGGCAGTGTCGTCCGATGTTCACGTGCGTGAAGATAATGCTCGAATCCACATCGGAGTACGAGTTCACGCGCACATCCTGCGACAGCACGCTCTCTCGCACTACTGAACCCGAGATGATGCAGCCCGGTGAGACCACGGAGTTGATCGCCATACCCGTGCGCCCCGGCTCACCGAAGACGAACTTCGCTGGCGGATACTGCGTCGGGCGCGTGCGCATCGGCCAGGTTTTGTCATAGAGGTTGAATGTAGGCGAGATGGAGCACATGTCCATATTTGCCTCATAGTAGGCCTCAAGCGTACCTACATCGCGCCAGTAGAGCGCCTCCTGGCGGTTCTCGTCCACGAAGTTGTAGGCGTTCATCTTGTGGCGGCCCAGCAACTTGGGCAGAATGTTGTGCCCAAAGTCATGCTTCGAATCGGGATCTTCCGCGTCCGCCAGTAACTCCTGCAGAAGCACATCCGTATTGAAGAGATAGATGCCCATCGAGGCATCCACCTTGTCGGGATTGAAGGGCGAACGCATGGTGGTGGACTTCGGCTTCTCCTGGAAGCCGGTAATTTCGCCATTCTTGGCCACTTCCACCACACCGAAACGAGAGACCTCATCCGGATTGATAGGCAGCGTGGCCAGCGTCACTGCCGCACCCGAGTTGCAGTGCGCTTCCATCATCAGGCCGTAGTTCATCTTGTAGATGTGATCGCCCGAGAGGATCAGACAGTGCTTTGGCTCCTCGGAGCCGATGGAGTAAATGTTCTGATAGACCGCATCCGCCGTGCCCTCGTACCAATTCTTGTTCACGCGCTGCATGGGCGGCAGAATCTCGCAGAACTCGCCGAGTTCGCTCGCTACGACCGTTCCCCAGCCTTCGCGGATGTGGCGATTCAGACTAAGCGCCTTGTACTGCGTCATGATGTAGACCTTGCGCAGACCGCTATTGATGCAGTTGGAGAGCGTGATGTCGATGATGCGATATTGGCCGGCGAACGGAACTGCTGGCTTGGCGCGGTCTCGTGTTAATGGAAACAACCTTTCGCCAGCTCCGCCAGCCAGCAAAATTCCTAAAGTGTCCTTCATCGTCGTTCACCCCTCGTCATGACTGCATTCGTCTGGCTTCGACAACCTGGCACAATACCCTTGTCCCAGAAACCACTTTCTTGGATGCAAGTTAACGGCAACAGGCACTGTCTTGCGAACTTATAGCCCCAAAGCTACTCTCTCGCTTCAAAATGAGGCAAATGGAAAAGCCGCCCGGGGAGGGCGGCCTTAAACTACATGCTGCTAATCGGTCGGTTCTTTTCCTTCGTCCGGCAACGTGATGCGGAGCGATTTCAAAAAGCTGAGGTCGTTTCGCGTAAAGGGCGCTCCTTCTTCGCTCTCGATATCGATCTCTTCGTCCTCATCTTCCACTTCGTTCAGACCGATGGTGGCTTCCAGCATCAAAAGCACATCAAAACCCTGCTCGCGGATATCCTTCACGACGCCGGCAATCTGATCGCTCTCCGAAACAGACTCGTGGATCGCTTCGCCAAGCTTCTGAATTAATTCTTTTACCTTTGGACTCATTACCACCTCCGCGGCGCTTTCTGATTGGACGAAGAGAACTCTCCATGGATGCAAGCCCAATGAATATCTCACTACCTTACGTCCCAAAGCGATCCCATCGCAATCCGAGTCCTGAGTTTATGCCTGTCACTAAACTTTAGTGTGGTGATCCGCCCATGCGTGCTCCAGCTGCTGTGCAAGTTCCTGCACTGGCTCAATCCGCTTTTTTCCTAAAACGATCCAACCTGCAGCTGCTGCGCACACACCACCCACGGCCCATAAGAACTTTTTCATTGCGGATCATCCTTTCAATCTAACGTCAGCGAATTGGATGCACGGTCGGCAAGAGACGTCACTCGGCATTTACACTCTGGGAATGGATAAAGTACGCCTAGGCCGCATCCTGGGTGCAGGCGCGCGCCACGCCGCTCGCACCGCCGTTCAGGCGATGGACGCAGCCACTGCCCCTGATCCTAATCCCCCTGCCAGGCGCCCGGAAGTGGTCTCTCCGCAGCAGCCTCGCAGATCGACCGAGGAGACGCTCGCCTCCGTGGTGCAAACGGTCCGCGCTGTGGATCAGGCGAAACGCTCCGCAAAGCAAGCCGCGCTCGCTCCACTCAAAAAAGCGTCCAAGGCCCTTTGGCTCGAGATTACCGGCAGCTTCTTTCTCCTCTTCTCCCTGGCCTTTGCCGTCAACGCCGCGAAGGTCCGCGACGGCATCCACGTCGCTTCGGCCAGTCATAATCGCTTTCTTCTCTACTGCGCACTTTCTCTGCTCTTCGGATACTTCTCTGTTTCCAGCTTCATGAACGCCAACAAGCGCTGACTGCGTATCCCGCGATACCATGAACCTCGGAGATCTACTGATGTCAGAAGCACCCCTGCGTAAAACCGCCCTCAACGCTACCCACCGCTCTCTGAAAGCCAAGATGGTCGACTTCGGCGGCTGGGATATGCCCGTCGAATACTCGGGCCTGATGGCCGAACACAACGCCGTCCGCAACGGCGTCGGCGTCTTCGACGTCTCGCATATGGGCGACATTCAGCTGCGCGGACCCGGCTCGCTTGCCGCCGTACAGAAGCTCCTGATGAACGATGCCAGCAAACTTCAGATCGGACAGGCACATTACTCCGCGATGCTGACGCCGGAAGGCACCTTCGTCGACGACGTCGTTCTGCATAAGCTCTCCGAGAACGATTACCTCATCGTCATCAACGCCGGAACACGTGAGAAGGATGTGCAGTGGGTTCGCCAGACCATCGGCCAGATGCCCTCCACGCACATCAACGACTACTCGGACATGTACACGCAGATCGCCATCCAGGGACCGCGTGCCGTGGATGTCCTCCAAAAGCTCACGGACACCGATCTCTCCACGATCAAGAACTACTGGTTCACGTGGGGCAAGGTCGCAGGTCTCTATAACGTGATGATCGCCCGCACGGGCTACACCGGCGAAGACGGCTTCGAGATCTACATTCCCTCGGACGAAGCAACGAGCGCCCGCGTTTGGCAGGAGATCTTCGCCGCTGGCGAGGAGTTTGGGATCGTTCCCTGCGGTCTCGGCGCACGCAATACACTTCGCCTCGAATCGGCGATGGCGCTCTACGGCCACGAGATCTCGGACACCATCAACGTCTTCGAAGCCAACCTGGGCCGTTACTGCAAGCTCGACAAGGAATCGGACTTCGTCGGCAAATCCGCTCTGCAAACGATCCAGAACGCAGGCGGACCAAACCGCAAGCTGGTCGGTCTGGAGATCGTCGAACGCGGCATCGCACGCGACGGCTACCCCGTGACAACGCTCGACGGCACCGTGATCGGCGAAGTCACCAGCGGCTCCCCTTCGGTCACGCTGAAGAAGAACATTGCTCTGGCGTATGTTCCTATCCAGTACACCGCACTGGATACTGAAGTCGCTGTCACCATTCGCAATCAGCCCGTGAAGGCGAAGGTCGTTCCGACGCCCTTCTACAAGCGCGCAAAAAAATAGATCTCGCGCGCGGCGATTTTCCACCGCGATCCAACCTCAAGAGCTTTGGCACCACGTGGCCAAGGCTCTACAATCACCTTCGGAGACGAACACGATGGCTTACCCCGAAACATACAAGTACACCAAAGAGCACGAGTGGATTGAAGTCGACGGAACCACCGGCACCATTGGCATTACGGATTACGCGCAGTCGTCGCTGGGCGACATCGTCTTTGTCGAACTCCCAAAGGTAGGAGACAAGCTCACTGCACACGAGACCTTCGGCTCCGTCGAGAGCGTCAAGGCCGTCAGCGACCTTTACTCCCCCGTTGCGGGCACCGTCGCGGAGATCAACTCCGCCCTCAACGACGCCCCCGAGACCATCAACACCGACGCGAACAGCACATGGCTCGTCAAGGTCACGCTGACCAACCCCGCGGATCTCGACAGCCTGCTCGACTCTGCCGCCTATACCAAATACGTCGAAGAAGAGACCGGCCACTAATTGTTCAACTTAGTCAGATGAGCAAGCCGTCGCCAGCAGCGACGGCTTTGTTTTTGCCTTCACTGTTGGTTGGTCCTTTCTACGGTTGTGCGACGCCATGGAGGGTGGAGGGTAGGCGAAAAACATTTGCTTTTGTTGGTATCCTTGCCCTGAAATTTGACTACTACGACTCGGGGATTTGTATGGGAGGGCGATTTTCGCGTATTGGCTTTATCGGCTACATATTGCTCACAACTGCGTTCTTCTGGACCGTATCTCACCAGAATCGTGCAAGCGCACTCCATCGCAACTTCTTCTTGGCTCTCGGTACTCTCGGGGCTATCTTGTATTTCGTTGCGGCAGTCGTCCGCTGGCGAAACGCGCAATGAAGCACTTCACTGCGCCAGCACAACGTCCGTCACATCCCCGCCATGCACTGCTACTCCAATGCCTGTAGCGGTATTCCTTGCGCCTCCGCCCGCCACGGTGATCGTGTAATCCCCGTCCGGGACCTCTTCCATGCGAAAGCTTCCGTCCGCGCCCACCAGCGCGTTGCGGCTGAACGCGACATCGGCAGTATCGTGCAGAACCACCCGGCGACGGCCACCATCGTCGGTGCTACCGGAAAGATGCCCGCTCACCACGTGCAGACCGCGCAGAGACACGGTGATCTCCACCCCATTGTGCTCCTCTCCTGAACCCAGCGTGAACGTCGTTGCCCCGGATCGATGCAGGGCGGCAGGTGCATACACAATCAGGTTGGTTCCGGGATTGAACGCTCTTCCCCCGCCGGACATGGGTGCGGGTACGGGCGTGGACGCCGCAGGCAGGACAACGTTCGCGGAGACCACATAGTCTCCCGGCGGCAGACCGGCGATGCGAAAGACACCGCGATCGTCTGTCTGTGACGATCCCCCACCCCGCACGATGCCTCCGACCAGGCCACCCCGTCCGAACTGACTGGCGGAGGTCACCATCGTCGCATTGGTCGCCGTGGCAGCCGGAGGCGTGTAAACACTCACGAACACGTTGGCGGCGGGCGTCCCATCGTCGAACCGAACGATTCCGTTGATCGCGGAACCGCGTTCTACGGTCACATCGACGCGCGTGGACTCGGAGCCGCTCAAGGTCACCATCTGGACCTTTTGCCGTACACGAAGCTGGGCCTCCGAGCTGGGGTCCCTCAGATCCGCAGAGGCGACGCTCTGCAAGGGACTGACATATCCCGGCATCTGCACGTTGACGTAATAGCTGCCTGGAGCGACACCCTGAATAAGGAACGCTCCGTCCATATCTGCCGTGACTGCGCCTCCAGCAAAATGGCCGCCGATGCCCTGTGAACCAGCCTGCGGCACCGGAGAGAGCGAAACGTGGGCCAGATGCGCGGGCGCATGCGTATCGCCGCAGTAGACATGGCCAACGACCGTCCCGCCACCGGGTTCAGCCTGCCCACGCGGCTGGAATGGCACCGTCTGAAGCTGTTGCGCCCCCGCTGTTATCGCACCAAGAAAAAAGACCATGAGCCACTGCCGCATCGAAGCCTCCGCGTCTTATCTCAACAAGTTAGACCCATACTGGCGCTGCGCGGTAAGCGCATATGTTCGCAACACACTAAAATCGTAATCGATGCGCTATCTTCCAAAGTCCCCTGCAGACCGTACCGCCATGCTCGCCGAGATCGGCGCCGCCTCCATTGATGATCTCTTCGCCACAATACCAGCGGAGTACCAGCTCAAGCGTGACCTGGACGTCCCCCGCCAGCACGGCGAGCAGGAGGTCATCGAAGCTTTTAGGGCCTACTCCGCACAAAACGCAACTGGTTACGCCAGCTTTCTCGGCGCCGGAGCATATCGGCACTACCGCCCCGTCATTATCGACTCTCTTTCGCAGCGCGGCGAGTTCCTGACGAGCTACACGCCCTACCAGCCGGAGATTGCACAGGGCACTCTGCAGGCGCTCTTCGAGTTCCAGACAATGATCTGCGACCTGACGGGCATGGAGATCGCCAACGCCAGCATGTACGACGGCTCTACCGGCGCAGCCGAAGCCGTCATGATGGCGGTCCGCGTCACCGGCCGCAACGGCGCCGTGATCGCTCGGACGGTGCATCCGGAGTACCGCGAAGTTCTCCGCACCTACGCGCAGCACCAGGGCATCCCGCTCACCGAGGTCGACTACACCGCCGAGTCCGGACGTGTCGACTTCGCGAAGCTCGATGCCGCCATCACCGATGACACGGCCTGCGTTCTGATCCAGTCGCCGAACTTCTTCGGCACCATTGAAGATGTGGCTGCCGTCGCCGAGATCGTCCACGCTAAGGGCGCTCTGCTGATCGTCTCCATCGCGGAGGCGGTCTCGCTCGGCATCGTCGCTCCGCCGGTGGAAGCGGACATCGTCTCCCTCGAAGCCCAGTCCTTTGGTGTTCCCGTCGGTTTTGGCGGACCCTACTGCGGCGTCATCGCCTGCAAGGAAAAGTTCCTCCGCCAGATGCCCGGACGCCTCTGCGGTGAGACCACGGATACCGAAGGCCGTCGCGGCTTCGTCCTGACCCTCTCCACACGCGAGCAGCATATCCGCCGCGAAAAGGCCACCAGCAACATCTGCACCAACCAGTCGCTCGTTGCGCTGATGGTCACCATCTTCCTGACCGTTTACGGCAAGGAAGGCGTACGCGAACTCGCAGAGCAGAACCTGGCCAAGGCGCACTACGCCGCGAACACCCTCGGCGCGAAGGGCAAGCTGCTCTTCAACTCAGCGCCCCGCTTCAATGAGTTCGTCCTCGAAACGAAAGACACTACGGAAGCAGTCAACGCCGGTCTTCTGAAAGAGAAGATCATCGGCGGCTTCCCGCTCGTCCACCACTATCCGGAGCTTGGCGCGAATGCCTCTCTTTGGTGCGCGACCGAACTCACAACGCGCGTACAGATCGACGCTGCCGCTGCAGCCCTGAAGGCATAGCTATGGATCTCGATCTTCTCAACGGAGCCGAACTTACCGCCGTCGAATTTGTTCTCGACTTCCTGCAGCTTCGCTTCGACGACAGCCTGCTGACGCTGCTTGCGTGGCCCGTCATCGCCGACCCGAACGGAGTCTCCATCGGCTTCGGCGACCCTAGTTATCGCGACGCTCTTTGCTTCGTGATCGGCGAAGAGGTCAAGACTGCTCTCTATAACGAAGGCAACGAATTGACGCTCGAATTTGAGAACGGCGTCGTCATCGCGCTCTCTCTCCGCGAAGAAGAACTCAACTCTCCGCAGGCAGGCAGCTTCACATCACCTGAAGGTCACTTTGAGTTTTAGAAGTTTGGCTCCTCATCTCGGGGGAGAAAGCAGATTCCTCCGCTTCGCTGCGGAATGACAGATTTGGTTAAGGGGACGGCTTCAGCCGTGCCAAAGAGCGCAAGAAAAACGGGGCTTTAGCCCCTGAGGTCACAAGATTATGTCAGACGAAAAGTTCATCGGCACACCGCGCAAAGCGACGACCCACACCTCGCAGAACGAAGGACTCATCTTCGAGAAGTCTTCCCCCGGCAAGAAGGCGTACCGCCTCTCCGAACTCGACGTGCCCGCAGTCGACGCCTCCGCGCTCCTCGGCAAGTCCGTGCGCAAGGAGTACGGCGCTCTTCCCGAACTCAGCGAGATCGAGATCGTTCGTCACTTCACGCGACTCTCTACGTGGAACTATGCGATCGACCTCGGCATGTTCCCTCTTGGTAGCTGCACGATGAAGTACAACGGCCGTGTCAACGAGGCCGTCGCCCGCTTCGAGGGCATCGCCGAAGCCCATCCCTACCAGCCGGAGTCGCTCTCGCAGGGCGCCCTCGGCATCATGCACGACCTCTCACAGTACCTCATCGAGATCACCGGCATGGACGCCATCACGCTGCAGCCCGCCGCGGGCGCACACGGCGAGTTCACCGGCATCCTGATGATCCGCGCGTATCACGAGAGCAAGGGCAACGCCCGCAAGAAGATCCTCATTCCCGACTCCGCGCATGGAACGAACCCCGCGACGGCCGCCGTCGTGGGGTATCAGGTGCAGAACCTGAAGTCGAACGCGGAGGGCATGGTCGATCTCGCCGAATTGGAAAAGCTCGTCGACGAAGATACCGCCGCCCTCATGCTCACGAACCCGTCCACCATCGGCGTCTTCGAGAGCGAGATTCACAAGATCGCGGACATCCTCCACGCCAAGGGCGCCCTGCTCTATATGGACGGCGCGAACATGAACGCGCTCGTCGGCAAGACGCGTCCGGGCGACTTCGGCGCGGACGTGATGCACCTGAACCTGCATAAGACCTTCTCTACACCGCACGGAGGAGGTGGTCCAGGCAGCGGTCCCGTTGCGTGCAAAGCCATCCTTGAGCCCTTTCTCCCCACACCTGTCGTCGTGCGCAAGGCAGACAAGAGCCTCGCCTTCGACTACGACCGTCCACTCTCCGTGGGTCGCGTCCGCATGTTCTATGGCAACTTCGGCATGTTCGTCCGCGCGCTGGCTTACACGCTGGCCAACGGCCCGGACGGTCTGCGCCTCACCACGGAAGATGCCGTGCTCAACGCGAACTACATCCGCGCCAAGCTCGAGGGCTACTTCGAGCTTCCCTTCAAAACACCGTCGATGCACGAGGTCGTCTTCTCCGACAAGCTGCAGGCGAAGAACGGCGTGAAGACCGGCGACATGGGCAAGCGCCTGATCGACTACGGCTTCCACGCCTACACGGTCAGCTTCCCCATGATCGTCTCCGGCGCGATGATGATCGAGCCGACCGAGAGCGAGTCTCGCGAAGAGCTGGACCTGCTCATCGACGCTCTCCAGCAGATTGCTCGCGAAGCCGCCGAGAACCCCGAGCTGGTCAAGACCGCTCCGCACACCACGCGTATCCGCCGTCTGAACGAGACGGCAGCCGCCCGCAACCCGGTTCTCCGCTGGAAGGCTCCGCCGTCCTCCATTCCGCTCACACCGGACTCCGCAGCGAAGGAGTGGTAGCCATGGCAGAATCCATCTTTTGGGACCGTAAAGAAGAATTAGAGAAGTACGAGTTCATGATGGGCACGGAACGGGGCCGCCTCGCGGTCACAATGGACGTGCTTACGGACTCGCTCGCCCTCATCGGCCAGCACGGCGTCTACTGCACCTCCAACCGTAATCCTGCAGTGCCCGCACTCGATCTTCAGGCCGTGCTGGCGGGCATCAACGGCGCAAAGGAACTGATCTCCTCTGTGATGGAAGAGATGCGCAAAAAGAGGGATGCGGAACTGCAGCAGCCACCGGTGTAGGCTGACTCATCTGGAGGGAGTCTAGAACAAGCGGCGCTTCTTGTTAGGAGTACGCGGTTTCTCCTCCTTGCCGTAACAGAGCACGGACAGCGCTCCATCGCCTTCAATATAGGCTCGCCGGACGTCGGCATAACCGTCTATGCCGCGCTCCCTCAACATGCCCATCAAATCGTCTTTTGAGAGAAGTTCATGACGCATCGCTTCAGGTTGAAGTCGACCATCTCGGATCAGGCAGCGAGGTCCGGATTCGATGAGCGGGCGGAGAGCTGGGAAGTGATAACCGATCCAATCCAGAAGAAAAGACCAGAAGAAGATGGTCCCCGCCAGGACCAGGCCCTCTGGTATCGAACGGTACTCCGACGCCATACCATTTGAGACAGCATCTGCGATGAGAACAATAACGAGGATGTCCGCTAGACCCATCTGGCCGGCATGTCTCGACCGTGCGATGCGTAGAAAAGCGAACAGTGCCAGGTAAATGATGGAGCCGCGAAGGATGATCTCAATGAGGGAAAAGCTCGGGACGAACATGTCATGCCACTGAATGTGGAATAGTCGACCTGTAAAGCTTTGGTTGTCCATACGTGGTGAGATGCGGACAAGCTGCCCACAAGATCGCCTCTATTTTCGGTCGGTTCCAGCATTGCATGGGTTGTGGAGCGCGAATGAAGCATGTCATCGAGTTATAAAGCGCACCCGTAGCTCAGCTGGATAAAGCGGCAGCCTCCGAGGGGATGTGTTGCTTGAAGAATCAATCACTTGAAGGAATCTAACCTCACCCCAAAATAGGCAAAAGCAGGGGTCTTGTGAGGGGACTTTTCAAGCTGCTCGATTAGGTTCATGCGACATTGGCAGAGGTGAACACCTCGAATACGGCTTTGCGATACTTAGCCAATGAACGCAGTTGAGATTGAGGCGGCAGTATCGGATCTCGCAGCGGAGCAATACGACGCCGCGGAGTTTCCCTTTCATTTCGGCTGCTTAGACAAGAAAGAGACCACGCTCAAGCGCTTCGCAACGGTGACTCCAACAGGAGTGATGGAGTCGGCAGCGTGCTGCTGCAGTCCAACATCCACCACCCGCCGTTTGTCCGCCAGGTGATACGCAGCAGACGCTCGAACGCCTGAAGGCCAGCCCAAAGACGACGGCGGCTAAGGCCAAGTTTGTCCTCACTGCCGATGGCGTCGTGCTCGAAGCCGAGGACCTGTCCACCAGGGGAAGCCATCGCATCGGACTAAATCGATTTGCGGAACATATTGGTTTCTTCTTGCCGATTGCTGGCATCTCCACTGTCCGCGAGATCAAGGAGAACCCGATCGACGTCCGCGCTACCGGGCGCCTAAACGAACTTTACGTCGAGCTCTTACGGCAAAACCCCGAAAGGGGTGCCGAGGCTGAGCCTAGTTCTTAGACGATCGAGTGGCTCAAGCAGGCCATACCCGCCGTTGCGCAGGACGTACTGTGCCGCGGTACCCAAATGACGATGTCCGTCTTCTCCCGTAACGTTCGGCGAACAGCAAACGGCGAAGAGACAGATTGCTGGTATCACTTGAAGCAAGGCGGGAAGGCTCTCGCTCTTCCCATCTACCACCTTGCGTACCTCAAGTTTGACCGTGCAGATTGGGCTTTAACAATACAGGGACTGTTGCTCGTTCTTTTCGACATCGTCTTTACTTACCACGCCTTCTTAGAGGGCCGCGATTCGCCCCTTCTTGTCAATGAGGTACGTTGCTGGGTATGAGCGGAATCCCTACGTATCAACCAAATCACCGCTTCCCATGACTACTGGATAATTCATGTGATGGCTCGCGATGAACGGTTTAACAAGGGCCCAGGCCTCCTGTGGGGACTTTAAGCCTTCATATGGAATGTCTGCAGAAACACCAATCGCAGTGAACTCGTTCGCGTGGTTTGCTTGAATGTCAATGAACGATGGAATTTCCAAAATGCAGCCGCCGCACTTGGTGGCCCCAGAAGTTCAGGAGCACGACCCTCCCACGAAAATCCGTTAGACGGACATCCTTTCCTTCACCGCCATCGAGTTGAAAACCTGGAGCTGGTTTCCTCAGAGCTTTATCGACAACGACTGCATGGACATCCTTTTGTCCATAAGCGAGCTGTGTCCTCCCCAGGGAAAGAGCGAGCAAGGAATAGAGAAATAGATGTTTTGTGGAGAGCCTTTTGCCGAGATACATGCGGAAGTCCTTTCAGTTCGGATTGTGGTTCCAATTCTTTGTCAAAAATAGACACAGAATCTCATCGGACTGGCGATGACTCCGTCCGGCATCTTTGCTATGAAACGAAAGTGCTATCAGCCCGCTGCTAAGAGCCTTTTAGCAGCGCGTCAATGCTTCGGCGCATTTGTTTGGAATCAAGTGCTGCGGAGTCGATCAGTGCGATTTTTCCTTTTTGATCGATTAGGAACGTCGAAGGAACGGAACCGAGAGAGTACCGATTGAGTACGGAATCGCTTCCGAGCAGTATCTTGTATGCCAAGGCATGAGTCCTAACAAAGGCACGCGTTGCTTGCGTCTGACCGGAATCCACTGAGATGCCTATTACCGTCACGCCCTTGTCGCGATAGTCTGCCTCAATAGCATTGAGGTAGGTAGACTCTTTTGCGCAGGGCCTGCACCAAGTAGCCCAAAAGTTGAGAACAACGTATCTGCCGCGGTAGTCGGAAAGCTGAACTACATTTCCGTTCAGGTCGGTTAAGGAAAAGTTTGGCGCTGCATTACGAAGAGATGTCTCAATGATTTGCGAGCTGGTTCCGCCCAAAGTATTGACTGGGCGCGAAGTCACGGTACGGGTGTCGAGATGGAGCACAGACAGAGCCACGGTTACTACGCTGAGAGCAATACATGTCGCGGAGGTAGCAAAGGTCCGCACTCTCTCGGGAGCTGGACCTTCCAATAGAGACGCAAACCGCATTTCCAGAACGGTGGGTGTTCCCGCTACGCCCAGACAGAGATCCCGACTTCCCCTGACGAAAGCCGCTCTGCCTACGATTTGCAGTAAAAAGCGCGCGTACTCGGTTCTGCTTTCAACCAGGGCCTGCCCGACTTCATCACACGCACACTCCCGCGACGCATCGAACTGCGCTTTCATCCTGCGAGCAGCAGGATGAAAAGGCAACGGTAACGACAAGATCTCAAGAACTAGGTTGATGATGAAGTCGTTCCGTTTATGTGAGCTAACTCGTGTGCCAAAGCTGTTCGAATCTCGCCCGGTGAGAACTCGGCAAAGTTTAGAGGCAACAGAAGGACAGGCGGCCCCCAATTGATCGTTGCTGCACACTTGACCCGGGAGTTGTAAAGAATCTCCGGAACAGAGATGTTTAAGCGATCGCAATAGGAATTGATCACCTCGCCAATATCGGGATGAACGGAAGCGCTCACAGATTCAGCCATCAAGGTGATGGTCTGCCAACATAGCCATCCCAATCTCACCACCGCTAAAGCCAACATGAGCGTATAAAACGCAACGAGAGCGTCGCAGATTTGCGTGAACCAAACGGGTGGTGAGAGGATCGCCTGCCGCAGAGGAATCGTGATTGCGCCACTCTCAGTAATCCGAGCCCATGCGCCGTTGTCAGCGGGGCTTGGTTCAATTGAAGGCGTCAGTATCGAAGGATGAATGATTCGGATCGCAGACAACGCCGGGAGAATGCTGGAAAGCACTATCAGAGATGCCCAGAAGCGGGCTTGGGATGAAGCCTTCATTCTGCGAAGGAGTGGGGTAAGAAGCACTCCAAACAACAGCAGAAGCGTTGGCAGCCACACCGCATTGACTACAAACCATGTGAACGAGTCCCTCATGGCTTTGCCTCTTTAGCCTTCACCATCTTTTCAAGTCTTCTTAGGAGTGCGGCATCTACTTGTTCGGACTCTACGAGGTTCATCAGCAATCCTTCGACCGAGCCTTTGAATGTCCTATCAATCAGATCTTTGACTGCCGTACCCAAAGCAGTGCCCCGTTCGAGTGCAGCGCTATAGGCATACGCTCGGCCCACCAGTTTGCGGGTAGTTCTGCCTTTAGCCTCCATCGTGTTCAAGATGGTCTGGACAGTCGTATATGCATGTCTTCCTTCTAGCTGCTCTTGAACTTGCTGTACCGTACACGGCCCAAGATCCCAAAGAACATGCATGATCGCAAGCTCCATAGGCGGTAGTTGTTCATCTGCTCGCTGCTTTATGGACACGCGAAACTCCTAGTTGACTAGGAGCTTCGCAATCAAGTATCGCGACTGTCAACTAGTCGACTAGGAGATAATTCGAAATTGCAAGGGCATTGGCGGCGCGACTGAAATCGGCCGCCTTGACTAGCCCCCTTCATAGTGGAGTCGGCTTGCTGCATGTATGTAGCGACTACCAGTTGGCGGTAGGTCCTGATATGTCGTCATGTCGGTAGTAATCTACCCATGGTTCTTGCGATCATTGAGTGCATTGGCGATTTGGCACCAATCCAAGAGCATTCCTGACGGGAAGAGCATCTGTCGTTACCTGTCCGCAGCTTCTATTTTCGTCTCACAAGCACAGACCTGAACCATGCATTACCTTCAAAAAAGCTAAATATGGATAGAGTTGTCTCATAAAGAGACCTTCCCGCGTTGGCTCCGTGATTCGACAGTCGAACATTGCGACTTGATCGGTCGGTTTCAGTGAGTTTCTATGGCAACCGCGCGCAGGCTGCTACTCTAGTGGAAATGTCAATAGGTGCGGTTTGTATCAGTTTGGCGTCGATATCCAATCAGGTATTCCACGTACTAGTCCGGGAAATAAAAGCCAACAAGAAATATCCAGACCGTCTATGTCCCGCGGGGGCTGCACCAGCATGGGTAAAGGGCCTTCTAAAGAATGGCCAAACGCTCTCTTTGCCGCCACTAATCGACCATGCCGGAAGCCACTTTGTGGATTGTATAAATCAGTCGGCTTTTGCGACAGGAAGTACGCGACAACTCGAGGCGACCGCACTCGCTTGGGCCATCATCTCAATGGTCAAGCCCACAGTGAGGCAAAAGCTGTTGTGGGTGGAAGCCCCAGGTGACGGTGACATCAAGCGACTCTGTTCCGAACTTCTGGGAGTTGGAGCGGGTTTACACCTCCTCACGGCCGCAAAAGTCATAGATTTCCGAACCATCATTAAGCTCAGCGGTGACTTCGACTACGAAGCATTTGCACCTGATGGCAAATGAGTCTTGATCGAGGCGAAGGGCACTTTTAACGGAGTCTCTTTGAGTCCTCATAGGAAGTCCTTCGCGAAGAAACTGAAGAACACAGGTTTTTTGAAACCAAGAGCGTCGCGAGGTTACAGTAGTGCCGTCGGTATCGTATTTGCAACGTGGTCTACTGCGAAGCGGGGATTTGACGTGGAACTATTTGATCCTGAGCGTAATGGAGCAGTTTTCCGGGAAGAGTACATCCGGTCCGTCATTCGGTACTACGCGCGAAGATTTGGCGAGGATTTGAGAAATCAGGAGGGAGCGAAACGCCTTTATGATTTGTCCAAATCCTCCCATCTCCTCTCAAAAGAGGAACCGTTGATTAGTAAGCTTGGATCAGACAAGCATGAGAGTCGTGTGTTCTATAGAGTTGTTGTCCGGTTGCGAAGAGGAACGGCCATTCAGGAATTCCTTGGCAGTTTTTGGGAGAGTCGGGCTGTCGCTCCTCCCTTTCGCCTGGGGAGAAGAACAGAGACCACGCTGCCAATCGCGTTCGTTGGATTTGACAGAGCTATCCTCCAATTCACCCGAGAGCGTCGCTTTGAGGAACTTTTGCAATATCGTGGAGCCACCGAGACGCAGTCGTGTTCGACGACAGAGGAGTTCAGGGTCAATTTTCGCTCGACGAGTACGG
>Ga0157290_10000072_pt1 | contig 25975 bp, 22 predicted proteins | sample NitcycUS149409B1_FD_108389 | JGI IMG/M metagenome (GOLD analysis project Ga0157290, IMG submission 108389) | Soil microbial communities from Arlington Agricultural Research Station in Wisconsin, USA - Nitrogen cycling UWRJ-S149-409B-1 | ecosystem: Environmental > Terrestrial > Soil >...
CAGCAGACGGAACGGCTCCTCCGCGCTCTGGAGAATCCCTACCTCCGCCTCCTCGGCCACCCGACGGGACGTATCCTCCTGCGCCGCGAGCCCTACGTCTTCGATCTCGACAAGGTCCTGCGCAAGGCCTCCGCGCTCGGAGTAGCCGTAGAACATAACGCATCTCCCGCACGCGCCGATCTGAACGATCGCAACCTCCGCCTAGCGAAGGAACTCGGCTGTCGCATCTCCATCAACACGGATGCCCACGCTATCGACGAGCTCGACAAGATGCGCTTCGGTGTCACCCAGCTACGCCGCGCCTGGCTTTCCCCCGCTGACGTGCTGAACACCCTCGAAGCCGACGCCTTCCTCGCTGCGCTCCGCCCACGGCCATAATCACCTGTGCCCCATTCTTTCGCGGCTTCATCGCGAAAGGGTGGGGTCGCGCAGAGCGCGCAAACGGATTTGTCCGTGAAAAAGCAGATCCCTGCGCTTCGCTACGGGATGACAAAGTGAGGAAGCGATCGGGCAAACGCCCACCCCACTACAATCACCACATGGCAGACCTCTTCCAGCCCGAGACCCGCTCCAGCAGCACCAAGACCATTTTCATCTCCGCCGTCGTTCTCGTGGCCGTCTTCGCCGCCGGCTTCTTCTACTTCTTCCATCACGAGAATCACTCCTTCGCTGATGCCCACATCACCAGTGTGCAGACGCTGCCCATCCACACCGTCTTCAAACACCAGATGGGCGAAGAACTCGAAGACCGTTCGGAGGACGTGATCTACCTCATCGCACAGGTGACCGTAGACAATCGCTTCCGCGCTCCACTCTTCCTCAAAGATCTCCACGCCGACCTGACCTCCCCGGAGGGCGCAGAGTTGCAAAGCAGCGCCGCTGAACCTCGCGACATCGCCGTTATTCTCGCCTCTTATCCGAAGCTGAAGGCCCTGCTTGACCAGGCGGGCAAACCCCTGCGTCGCGAGACCACCATCGCCCCCGGAGCCTCAGCTAGCGGCTACGTCCTTCTGCAATATCCCGTCGACGAAAAGGCCTGGCAAACTCGCCAGGCCTCCACGCTCCACATCGACTTCTACCACAACAGCACCATCACGACGTCGTTCCCCAAATAGCTCAACTTGTCATCCGCGGCTTATTGTCGTCCCCTGGAATCTACTTTTGTCATCCCGTAGCGAAGCGGAGGGATCTGCTGTTTTCCTCCGCTCACAAAGAACAACCCGCGAAACCCTACTGTCCCTTCGGCGAAGACAGATATCCCGACACCGTATTCTTGTCCACGTTGTTCACCACGATCTCGTAAAGCACAGGATCCTTGCCCGTATAAAACTGCACCGGCTCCATCATGCTCTTGTCTTTCTTTTCGATCGTGCGATCGTCTGACATCACGTTCATCGTGTACTTGCCGTGCTTCTGGTCGGCCTTCTTCAACTGCAGTTTGACCGTCGCCAGCACAACAGGCTTGTCGCCCTTGTGCAGCGTGAACTCGGCGTAGTTGCGATCGCCCTTGTGCTTCAGTACCTCAAGCTCATCGTGATTGCGGGCGATCAGACCGCTCATGACGCCGGCATCACCCATCGTTCGCTGAAGCTGAGTCTTCGTCGCTTCCAGATCGGTCTTAGTCGTGGCAACATCCGTCTTCACGCCACCAACATCGGTCTTCACGGAAGAGACCTCCGTCGAAACCTGCCCGATCTTCTCCTGAGTCGCCTGCTGCGTCTGTTCCAGGCGCCTCGTGTCTGCCTGCTGACGCGCCAGAATGGCTTCGCCGCGCAGTTCCAGCTGCTTCTGCGTCACACCCAGGCTCTGACCGAAGGTCTCCGTCGTCGCCCGCAACCGCGCATCTGTCGCGTTCAACCTCTGCTGCAGCGCAGTATTCTGCGCCTGGGCTGCGGCTAGTTGCTTATCGGCCTCGCCGAGATGATTTTGCAACGTATAGGACCAGACCAGACCACCGATCGCAAGCAACAGAGCACCAATTGTCAAAGCCAGAAACGCATTCGACGCAGTTCTCTGCCCGTTTTCCAAATCGCTCATACAGCCTCCAGCTGAAGTTCATTGAACCTACACGCAAATCATAAGCGCAGACTCCGCCCCGATGCCCGTCGCGCACTCTCTTTACAATAAGGAAATGTACAAAGCAGAGATCGCGATTTCAGGTGCAGGCATTATCGGTCTCTCCCTCGCGCTTGAACTTCATCGTCGCGGAGCCCCCGTCACCCTCATTGACGCACACAAACCGGGCATCGCCAGCACCGCCGCCGCAGGTATGCTCGCAGCCAATGATCCGGAAAATCCGGCTACCCTGCGCGACCTCTCGCTGTACAGCCTTGCCCTTTACCCGGACTTCCTCGCGCGTACCGAAGAAGCCAGCGGTCTGACCGTCCCGATCCAGACCCACTACACCCAGCAATATGCCCACGATGGATCTGCGACCCTTCTCAAAGAAGACTCCCTTAACCCGCGTCATCTTCACGCGGCACTTCTACAGGCAGCGCACAATAAAAATATTGCGATTCAAACCGAAGCGGTCGATGCAGGGATCACCGTGGACTGCACCGGCGCATGGTCGCGGCCTCTCATCCAGCCCGCCAAGGGCCAGATGCTCCGCGTTCTTCTTCAACCCGGCGAGCTCCACCGCCAGGACATCGGCAACTTCGTCCTCCGCACGCCCCACCTCTACATCGTGCCCCGCCTCGACGGAACAGCCCTCATCGGGGCCACGGTCGAAGACGCAGGCTTCAGCACCTCCACAGACGAAGAAGAACTCCTCCGCCTCCGTACGCGTGCTGCGGAGATTCTCCCCTCCATCGCGCACGCTCCGCAGGTGGAGGCCTGGGCAGGCCTTCGACCGCGCTCCGCAGACGGACTTCCCGTCCTTGGTGAACTCACGCCTAACCGCTTTATTGCCACCGGGCACTTCCGAAACGGCATCCTTCTCGCGCCCGCCACGGCGGAGACAATGGCCGAACTGATCCTCGGTGGAACTTCGCCGATTGAGCTCCAGGCCTTCTCTCCAACGCGATTTACGTCGTAGACCGCGCCGATATTCGCGCAGCCGTCGTGACAACCGCACAAACGCTGAGCTATAACCGAATGTACTTCCAGCTTCAGCGGATTTGGAGAATGATCAACGAATGTCTACTGCCGTAGCAACCCGGGGTCTCGAAGGTATCGTCGCAACCACCTCTTCCATATGCTGGATCGACGGGGACGCTGGCGTTCTCTCTTACCGCGGCATCGATATTCATGAGCTTGCGGCCAAGTCGACCTTTGAAGAGACCACCTACCTTCTCTGGTTCGGCACGCTCCCTACCGCGACCCAGCTCGCAGAGTTCTCCAAAAAACTCGCGGAAGCCCGTTCTCTCGACCCCAAGGTCCTTGACTTCCTGCGCAGCCTGCCCACCACGGCAACCCCCATGGAAGTTCTGCGCACCTCGGTCAGCTTTCTTTCCATCTACGACGCAGATAACGCGGACAGCTCCCACGATGCGAACGTACGCAAGGCGATCCGCCTGACCTCGCAGGTTGCCATGCTGGTCGCGCTCTTCGACCGAATTCGCAAGGGTCTTCCTGTCGTCGAGGCAGATAAGACCCTCACCCACGCGGGCAACTTCCTCTGGATGCTGACCGGCACCAAGCCGATCGAAACCGCCGTGCAGGCCTTCGATACAGCGCTGATCCTTCACGCGGACCACGAACTCAACGCTTCTACCTTCGCCGCACGCGTCATCGCCGCCACCCTCGCCGACATTCACTCAGCCGTCACCGGCGCCATCGGAGCCCTCAAGGGGCCGCTCCACGGCGGCGCAAACGAGGCCGTTATGCGCCTCCTCTTCGCCGTCGACAAGGCGGGCACAGATCCAGTGGAATATGTCGCAGATCTGCTCGCAAAGAAGGTCAAGGTCTCCGGCTTCGGCCATCGTGTCTACAAGACCGAAGATCCCCGCGCTACCCATCTCCGCCGCATGTCCGAATCGCTGGGCCAGGCCGCGGGCAATCCGAAGTGGTTCGAGATGTCGCGCAAGATCGAGCTCTACGTCAAAGAGCAGAAGAAGCTCAACGCCAACGTCGACTTCTACTCTGCCAGCACTTACACCACGCTCGGCATCGATATCGATCTGTTCACGCCCATCTTCGCTGTAAGCCGCATCTCCGGTTGGGCCGCGCACGTCATCGAACAGCACGATGACAACCGCCTCATCCGCCCCCGTGCCGATTACACCGGACCAGCGTATCCCGCACCCTACGTCCCCGTCGAATCCCGGTAGATCAAAAAGTTATCTGTGCCTCATTCTTTCGCGGCTTGATTGACCGCGAAAGAATGAGTGGACGCGAAGCAATTCTTACGAGCGCAGCCGGTGCGCAAACGCGCGGCTACAATCACCCCATGTTAAATAAAGAAATAAAGCCAACCTCAGCAAGCTGCTCCAGCGTCGCCATGGGCTCTCTGGCCATCGGCGCAGCCGCGCTAGGAGCCCTTGCTTTGTCCGCAGCCGCCATAGGAGCCCTCGCCGTTGGAGCTCTGGCCATCGGACGACTCGCAATCAAACGCGGTCGAATCGAAGAGCTGACCATCGGCAAACTGACCGTGGATGACCTCATCATTCGAAAGCAATCGGCATCCGAGGAATCGCATACGACAAAGCTGTGACATCTTGAAGACATTTCGCTGACAAACCATTCTCACGCTCATATCAGACTCATCAAGTCGCAATTAATAGGGACTGCATAAGTCGCATATCAGCGTAAGGATGAGGAATTCGTGTCTGTATTTGTAAGGAAGTATCGTTTTGTCGTAGTTCATTTCATTCCATTCACATTTGTTCTCATGGTCGCTCTGTTGTGCGTGGCCAATCCGGTCCTCGCCCAACGCGCTGCCATCTCCGGGCAGATCATCGATCCTTCCGGAGCCGTTGTCGTCAACGCGACGGTGACTCTCAGTGATTCCCACACCGGAGCTCAGATTAAAACCTCCTCCGGAGCAACTGGCCTCTACAGCTTTCCCGTTGTTCCGCCAGCAAGCTACAACATGACCATCACCGCCACAGGATTTGCGCTTGGGCAGATCCCTCTTGCCATCACGACCCAGCCGCGCATCCTCGACATCCAACTGCAACTGGAGTCCGCATCCCAATCTGTTACGGTGCAGGGCGAGGGTGTGGCCCTCCAACAGACTCCCTCCGTCGGGAAGACCAACACGAGGCTTGAGGAGATGCCCCTCAGCATCCAGGTCATCGGCCGCGAACTGGCCAACGCACAGGGCGACCTTTCACTCAAGGACACCATCCGGAACTCGAGCGGCGTCGTGCAGGGCGGGTCAGACGGCTTCGGCTTTGGCGACCGCTTCCAGATCCGTGGCCTGGAGGCTCGCATCTACAACGACGGCTTCTCCGACGGGGACGAGCGTAACGGCATTCCTCATTCGCTCAACGGCGTCGAGCGCGTTGAGGTGCTCGAAGGCCCCGGCTCTTCCCTCTTCGGCAGCGGACCTCCCGGAGGCACCATCAACATGGTTCACTTCATGCCCTCCTCCGATCTTCACTACGGCGGCACCTTTCAGAGTGGTTCCTTCGATCTCTATTCGGGAAGCGCGTTCCTTACCGGAGCCACGCACATTCACGGCCTCGACTACCGTATCGATGGCCTTGCGCAGCATGAGAACGGCTTCCGCTCCCTCGAAAGCGCCGACTACGAGCTTCGCCCTGTCGTCAGCTGGAATGTAGGGCATCACTTCCTCACCTTCGTCGGCGATGGCCGAAGCCTGCAGGCCACACCCGATCCAGCCGGCCTGATCTACCTCGGTGCAACTCCCATCACCAGCGTCTCGCGCACTGCGAAATACTCCACACCCTTTAGCGTTGGCGATCAGAGTCTGGCGCGCTCCACAATCTCCGATGTCTGGCCCGTCAACCGCTCGCTTACGATCAACAATCGCTTCTCCTACATGTATCGCAACCTCTCCATCCTTCGGAACGGAGACGGAGGCACCGTCACCGGCAGCGTCTTCAGCGGCCGCCAGCTTCGCAAGCAGCATGATGTTTTGAATGACTTCGACTATGAGGCCGAGCCCGTCTGGAACTTCCACACCGGCAGAATCCGCCACACGCTGCTCACCGGCTTCGAGGCGCAGCATCAGAACGTCGACGCTAACCGCGCGACCGCAGATCTTTCGAACATCACAGACATCTTTCATCCCGTGGTTCCCGAGACCTCAACCGTTGGTCTTGTCTTCCTGCAGGACGCCAAACACTCTGGCTTTCATGACAATCTCTCCGCTAATTATTTCGGTCTTTACGCGACCGATCAGATCGACGTCACACAGCGCCTGAAGCTCCGCGTGGGCGGACGTCAGGACTGGTGGGACACCACGCTGACGCCGAAGGTTTTCGTACCAGGCCGCATTCTCTCCGGAACGACACTGATCGAACCGCCAGCCAAATACAGCCGTGACGATTCTCCCTTCAGCTGGAACGCAGGCGCGACCTATCGTCTCTTCGGCAACGTCTCTCCCTTCTTCGGAGTCGCGCGCAGTAACCTCGTCAACTTCACCTCTGAGGCTACGCAGAACGGCGTGCAGGCACCGGAGAACGGTCTGCAGTATGAAGCAGGCCTCAAGCTCTCCGCGTTCAACAATCGCATCGTCCTCACGGGTGCAGCCTTCGACGTCAAGCGCAACAACGTCTTCACCCTCGTGGGCGATGTCCCCGTCTTCAACGATCAGAAGACGGACGGCGGCGAGGCCAACCTGCAACTTCTCGTCACGCGTCGCTGGAAGATCTCTGCCAACGGCACAGGCCAGCACGCATGGCTGACGGACAATCCTTCCAACACGGCCGCAACGGGCAAACGCCCTGTCGGTGTACCGCAGCATATCTTCAACCTGTGGACGACCTACGACGTGACGCTTCCCCACATTCACGGTCTCAACATCGGCGGTGGTTTGACCAATCGAGATCGCATGTTCGGCGACCTCCTTAACACGAAGTTCATCCCCGACTACACCACGCTCGACGGCGTGCTCTCGTACACGGCGCACCAGTGGAACGCTTCGCTGGGATTCAGAAATCTTACCGACACTCGTTACTTCGTTGCCGCAAACGGGGCAGGCGGATTTGTGGGCGAACCGCGATCGTTCTTCGTCACTCTACGCAAATCTTTCGGTTCTGAACGATGAACCGTGGCTGCGGACGATCAACCGGCCATCACTTTCCTTTGATGAACCAGTACTCCGATTGCGCGCTGGGCTTGCTGTCCAGAGACTGGTGGCGGATGAGTACGTGCAACTGAGATTTCCCCTCATGCGGCTCAACGAGCAGCCACATCTGATCCTGGTACCCGCCGGTGGAGACATCCCCCCGGAGCCACTTTTTTCCCTTCCAGAGACGATAGAAAGCCTTCACGGTCGGTCGTCCGTAGAACTGGCCAGTGGACTGCCTCACCCAGACCCGCATGGTGTAGCGCCTCTCGGAGCCCGTCTGTTGACCGTTGAGCACCTGGTCTCCACAACCGCCCACGGTCTTGACGTCAATAAAAGCGGGATCGCCATTCTTATCGAGATTGCGCCAGCGACCTTCTTCGCTGATGCCTAAGCACTGCGTCCATGCCACGTGAGGAAGGCTGAAGAGAAGAATAAGAGGGATGGTCTGGACAATGCGGCGTAACGGCGTGCGGGTTGTGATCATGAACGCCTCCTTGGCACTGAAGGGCCCATCCTGCTTACGGATGCGTGGCGAACACAACGTACACGCGCCGCAATGCTATGACTGCATATCTCCCCTGTCAATCGGGCTTCTTCTTATGCAGGCGACTGCCGACGAACATACTTTCGGTAAGCGGCAATCCAGTCTGTCGCGATCTCCCGCTGCGCTACGGTAAGGTCGACCGTTCGATCGCAGACCATTTTGTGCAGATGTTTCTCCAGTTCGTCCTTGGCTCGTGCATTCCAGACGCCCTCATGCTCAGGCTCGGGCCAAAGGTTCTTGAGATCACTCGTCCCGCCCAACTGAGGATTGACCAGATAGTCGATCTGATAGTTCTGGTTTGCCCGTCCGCGCGGCAAACCATACTCCTCCATCACCGCGTTCTGGATCGAAGCAGGCACTGCGGGATCCAGATCCTCGTCCGTGGAGGAACAGATCTCGCTGAGGGTGACAGGACGAAATGCTCCCGGCGTCAACCTGCGGTCAGGGATGATTTGCAACTCGGCATACCGCACAGCCGATCCGGCATTCACGGATCTTCGTTTCCCGTAGAAGGTCAAGCCGATAACCATCAGCAGTATCGCAACGGCTGTGAACGCCGGAAAGAATTTTGCAGAGAAAGACCGTTGCCACCAGGGAGCAGATCTCTCTTCAGCATGCAGTTGCTGTTGCAAGCGGGCGCGCGCGACCGCCGACGGAGAGATCCTCTCCGTCAACTCGAAAGCGTAGAGGCCATTCAAATCACTGAGTGTGCTCTCCAGCTTTTCCTGACGATCCCGGCACTCCGAGCAGAGGACCAGATGCTGAAGCACCGCCTCCGTTTGCCCAGGAGAAAGTTCGCGGTCAAGCAATCCAAGAAGATCCGCGTCAGAGAGATGCTTCGATCGTTTAGACATGGCTTATCTCCTCCCCACTCTTTCCAATCGCGCCAGGGAGCGTGAAAGGGACGCTGAGACGGACCCGAGAGAGATGCCAAGTATCTTCGAAATCTCGCGGTACCGCAAACCTTCTGCTCGCAGTCGCAGACACGACTGGTCGACCTGCGGCAGAGCATCGAGCGCGGATTGCAGCCTTCGGTGCCGCTCATTGAAGAGAACCGCCTCTTCCGGATTGAGATCAAAATCGCTACTTTCTGTTTCTGCGAAGTCGAGAGGAAGAGCGCTCGCGCTATTTTTCTGCCGACGCTTGAGAGCCAGATTATGGATGACTCTGAAGAGCCAACCTTGCAGATTGTGGCGCGGACGCTCTTGCACAAGATGCCGGAAGAGCGCGAGAAACGCCTCCTGCACGATGTCTTCGCCATCCTGCAGGGAGATACCAAAACTCAAAGCGTAGCCGAGCAGCCGTGTCCGCATGAGATCGAAGAGTTCGAGCACCTCGTCTTCGAGCAAAGCATTCCGGCTCGTCTTTTCCCCCGCCGAAGCGTGGAGGAGTAAGCGAACCGCCGTATTTGCCGGGGACGAAGACATGAGACCTGAAATCAGTATGCAATAAACGCGCAGCGAGATACTTTCACGATTTATTCAAAAAAGGCTGAACAGACCGCGAACGTGGGGAATATATCGCCAGACGCCCAACTCCAAGAATGCACAAGGGGCGTCTGCGCGCCATCGTACAAAGGGACCACACCGAATGCACCTGGATCTTCGTCTTGCCTTGCTGTCTTTCCTCTTTACCCTTCCAGCGCAGTACGCTGCCGGGGCGCAAAATGTAGTGGCTCCTTCCACCTCGAGCACAGGCGAGATTCGCATCCGCATCAAGGATCCGGACGGACGTCCGCTGCGAGCGCAGGGCAAGCTCTTCGGTCCTGCGATGGTCTCTGGTCGCAGTGTTGAGATTGCTCCGGACGGCTCGCTCAACCTGCGAGATCTGGCCTTTGGCCGCTACCAGTTACTCCTCACGCAGGCTGGCTTCGACACGCAGACCATCGTCTTCCAGGTACAGTCGACAACGCCCCTCCGCCGCGAAGTAACTCTCGCTCTTAGCAGCTTGTCGACGACCGTCAATGTCATCGCGTCGACTCCAATCAGCACACTCGATGTTGCCGTCTCCGATGTTCCCGTGCCCGTGCAGACATTAACCGCGCAGACATTGGAGGACACGAACGCCATCGATTTGACGGACGCGATGAAGCGACGTCTGAACGGCGTCTACGTCAACGAAAACCAGAACAACCCCTTCCAGCCGGACGTGAACTATCGCGGCTACACGGCCTCGCCTCTCGTTGGTTCGCCCGCAGGTCTCTCTGTCTATCTCGATGGCGTTCGCCAGAACCAGCCCTTCGGTGATGTGGTCGCGTGGGACCTGATTCCGAAGGTCGCCATCAGCACCGTCGAGTTGATTCCCGGATCGAATCCCGTCTATGGTCTCAACACACTTGGCGGCGCGATCGCCGTGCAGACAAAGAGCGGCATCTCAAACCGTGGATTTTCTATCAGCGGATACGGTGGCAGCTTCGGCCGCCGTGCAGTGGACGCCGAATACGGCGGCAGCAATAACGCAGGGCTGAACTGGTACGCCGCAGGAACGCTCTTCCACGAAGATGGCTGGCGCGTTCAATCGCCTTCGAACGTAAGACAGTCCTTTGCCAAACTTGGTTACAGCCACGAAGGAACTGTTCTTTCACTCGCTGGGAGCTACGCGATCAACGAACTCACCGGCAACGGAACGCAGGACTTCCGCGCCATCGCACGCACCACCGGCCTGAACCATGGCTACAACAGCGTATTCAGCATTCCCGACAGCACATACCAGCACTCGCCGTCTCTCACCTTCAATGCCACACAGGCGCTGAGTAAGAACGTCACCTTCAACGGCAACGCCTACGTGCGCTATGTGCGCACCAATACCACCAACGGCGACATCAACGACGACTCCTTCGATCAGTCGCTCTATACGCTGAGCAACGCGGACAAAGCTGCACTGACCGCGGCAGGCATTGCCTTCCCCGCAACCATCACACCGCAGAACACACCCTTCCCCTTTCTGCGCTGCATCGCGCAGGGTTTGGAGCTGGATGAGCCCGGCGAGAAGTGCACCGGTGTAGACACCGACACCGTAGACCGGCAGCATGCCTACGGCCTCTCGGGCGTGCTCTCATGGCGCACCAGCCACAATCAATTCGCCATCGGCTCCGCATGGGATCACGGTTCGCTCACCTTCCAGCAGAGTGGGCAATACGGCTACCTGAATCCGGACGGCATCACCGTCACGCGCATCCCCGTATTCCTCGACGGATCTACGGAAGTAGACGATACTCCGCAAGACAACCGCGTGAATCTGCACGGAAGCACGAACACACCCAGCTTCTTTCTGAGCGACACTCTCTCCGTAGGCAAGTGGGTCTTCAACGCCGGAGGCCGCTACAACCACACCAACATCAACAACTTCGATCGCCTGCCGCCCGTCTCTTATCGAGGCACGCTCACCGCCATCAATATCTTCCAGCGCTTCAATCCCTCTGCTGGCGTTGTCTACAAAGCATCGGGCCTTCTGCACGCCCACTTCGATTACAGCGAAAGCAGCCGCGCTCCCACCTCCACCGAACTCGGTTGCGCCGATCCTGACTTCCCCTGCAGTCTGCCGAACGCGCTCGTCAGCGATCCTCCGTTGAAGCAAGTGGTCAGCCGCACCTACGAGGCAGGCGTACGTGGCAACCAGGACGGCAACCTCCGCTGGAATCTCGGTTTCTTTCACACTAATAACTACGACGATCTTCTCTTCGTCGCATCGCAACAGACGGGCTACGGTTTCTTTCAGAACTTCGGCAAGACGCGTCGCCTCGGTGTAGAAGCTGCCGTCTCCGCACATCTGCGCCGCCTCGATGCAGGCGCGGAGTACACCTTCCTGAACGCCACCTACCAGAGTTCGCAGATCATCGGCAGTGGCAGCAACAGCACCAACACGAATGCGCTCGACGGTGCTCCGGGCGTGCCCGACGGAGGCAACATCACCATCTCTCCCGGCAACCGGATACCCCAGGTGCCGCAACACATGATGAAGCTCTACACGGACTACCATCCGCTGCGAAAGCTTTCCGTCAACGCGGACTTTAACCTGATCGGTGCCTCGTATGTTCGCGGCAACGAAAACAATCAGCACCAGCCCGATGGCGTCTACTACCTCGGAGCCGGCCAAAGCCCCGGTTACGGTGTCGTCAATCTCGGTACGCGCTACAAGTTCAACACGCACTACGAACTCTTCGCGCAGATCAACAACTTACTGAACCGCCACTACTACACCGCCGGACAGCTTGCCTCCACGCCCTACGACACCAACGGCAACTTCACACCTCGACCATTCGCTTCGGTTCAACTCGATGGCGAAACCGAGTTCCCCATCCGCAACACGACCTTCCTTGCGCCAGGAGCACCGGTGACTGTCTTCGGCGGCCTCAAGGTCTCGTTCGGAAAGCGATAGCCGCCTTTACTTTCCTGTGGGTGGATGCTCCGGATTCCAAAGCGGCTGTCCTGCCAGAATGTGATCGACCTGCATCCCCGGAAACAGTGTGCGCAACTCCTGCGCACACTGTTCCATCCCCGGCTCTTCTGAAACTTCGTGCCCCAGCAGGATGAGCGCCTTGGGCCGTCCCTGCGCTACGGCGTCGCGCACATACTCGACCGTCTCCCACTCGCTGGCTTCGCCAGCGATCAGCAACTCAACCTGCGGTTGGTTCAGTGCGAGCACCTGCCTCGACAGTCCCGACGACCCCGGCAGTAAAGCCACATGCGAGAGTGCAAGGTTAGGATCGCCTTCGACGCGAAGCGTGCGGATATGCAACTTAAGCTCAAGCGCGCTGGCAAGCTGACCAAGCGTCGTCTGCGGGATGGTGACGAAGTACTGACCGAAGGGGCCAGAGGGATGCGGATAGTTTTCCCATCCAAGCGCCTTATAGGTGCCGGCCAGAATGTGATCTCCAGCGCGGTCGGCATGGATCTCGTCATGAAGGCGGTACACCACGAGGTGGTGCTGCTCGATGTACGCGTGCTTTTCTTTGTAGACAGGATCGTTGATGAACGCCGTCGTGTCGTCCCGGTGATTGTAGAAGGTCGGCTCGTGACTGATGATCAGGTTATCGCCGCGTCGAACCGCCTCCCGCAGAACATCCATCGTGTCGAGGAACGTCGTTGCAATCCCCTTCACCGGCGTGGAGGGATCTCCAGCCTTGAGCGTATCGACCGTATCCGGAGGCGGCGTCGGCGCATAGCGATGCTGGATGCGTAGCCAGGCCTCCCCCGCGCTCATGGCCTGCGCATTTGCCGTTCCATGGAGAAGACCGATGCCGCAGAGAAAGATGGAAACATGTCGAAGGATGGGACTCATTGCAAAGGTAAGTTGCATGCCCCATCTTAAACGGGAACGCTTTGCGTTGTCCCTCGGAAGACATAAACGAACGATCTCTCCGGCGAAAGCACGATTTTTTAATCTCTTCTGTTGCAGAATCGCCGCGATGCCCTAGATTGCATACATGCCAACAAACGATCGACGTTCCTTCCTCAAGATGACGGCCCTTGCTGGCGCGTTTTCTACGAACACCCTCTTCCACCAGACCCATGCCACGGACTGGCTCGCCGCTTCCCGCGCCGTAGGCCATCTTGATGCAGCAGAGGTCGCGCAGAACGAGGACTACTGGAGCGTGATTCAGCGCGGCTATTCCGTAGACTCCCAGATCATGAACCTCAATAACGGCGGCGTCTCTCCAGCGCCCATCGTGGTGCAGCAGGCCGTCGAGCGTTTCAACCAGATGACGAACGAGGGTCCGTCATACTTCATGTGGCAGATCCTCGACCAGGGACGCGAGCCGCTGCGGCAGAAGCTTGCCCGCCTCGCAGGTGCTTCGCCCGAAGAGATTGCCATCGACCGCAATGCGACTGAAGCATTGAACACCATCATCTACGGCCTCCCCTTGAAGGCCGGCGACGAAGTGGTTGGCTGCAAGTTCGACTATCCCAACATGATGAATGCCTATCGACAGCGCGCCGAACGCGACGGCATCGTGTACAAGCAGATCACCTTCGAGTTCCCGCTAGAGGACGTCAGCGCCATCGTGAAAGCCTATGAGCAGGCCATCACGCCGCGTACACGCCTTATCCATGTGACCCATATCGTCAACTGGGTAGGACAGATCATGCCGGTGCGCGAGATCGCGGACATGGCGCACGCGCATGGCATTGAGGTAATCGTTGACGGGGCGCACTCCTTCGGCCTTCTGGACTTCAAGATCCCCGACCTCCACTGCGATTACTTCGGAACCAGTCTGCACAAGTTTCTCTCCGCGCCCATCGGCTCCGGCATGATGTGGGTCAAGCGCGATAAGATCGAAAAGCTCTGGCCGTTGACCTGTTACGGCAATCCTCACAGTCCAGACATTCGCAAATTTGAAGCGCTCGGAACACGCAGCTTTCCCATCGAGCAGGGCATCGGCGAAGCGATCAACTTCCACGAAGCGATTGGCTCGCGGCGCAAACAGGAGCGAATCTTCTACCTGAAAAATTACTGGGCGACGCGCGTCAGCAAAATGCCGGGAGTGAAGCTGCATACCTCACTCGATCCCAGATTCTCCTGCGCCATATCCGGTGTCAGCATCGAAGGCGTCACGCCAAACCAACTGACCACCGCGCTCTTTGACCGCTACAAGATTCACACCGTCGGCATCGACTACGAGAACCTTCACTGCATTCGCGTAACTCCCCACGTCTATACGAGGATCGCGGATCTGGACAAGTTCGTAAACTCCATAAGTGAAATTGCAAGCAAGAAGGCTTAGCAGAACGGATTCGAAGCCAATCGAAACGCGCGTCTCGCCTGTCCCTTGGAAATCGTGCAAAAAAAATCTCGACCAACCACTTTGAAATCCACTATCCTGCGCTCACAGTGCAGGATAGTGAGGTCTTCGAATGCTTCAAAATCTCCGCCATTCCTTCCGCATGCTGGGCAAAAACCCGGGCCTCACACTCACCATTCTCTTCACTCTCGCGCTCGGCATAGGCGCGAATACGGCCATCTTCACGGTCGACTACGCAACACTTCTCGCACCTCTTCCCTACCCTGAACCGGACCAACTCGTCGCCGTCTGGTCCAAGCTGAACGGCAATCGCAATGGTATCGCCGCGCAGGACGTTGTCGATTGGCAACAACAGAACACCACGTTTCAGGCGATGAAGGCGTACTCCGGCTATACCGTCAATCTCGCCAGCAAAGACCAACCTGAAAATGTCGAAGGACTTCAGGTAACTCCGGGCTACTACAACATGTTCGGACGCCCCTTTTTCCTGGGCCGCGACTTCCTCCCCGAAGAAGGCGTCGCAGGCAAAGATCACGTCGCCGTTCTCACGCACAAGCTCTGGACGCATCTAGGCAGCGATCCGCACATCATCGGGAAGCACATGCGCATCAACAGCGAACCGTACGCGGTCGTCGGTGTTCTGCAGCCCGGACCCACAGACCGCGCGAACGCACAGATCTCCGTCCCTCTCGTCTTCAAGCCCGAGCAACTCAATCACGACTTTCATTGGCTCCTCGTAGTCGGGCGTCTGAAGCCGGGGGTCACGCTGCAGCAGGCGCAGGCAGACATGGACGCCGTCACGGCGCACATCGCGCAGGCCAATCCCAAGAGCAACAAAGGCTGGGGAGCGAGAGTAGAACCGCTCAAGAACAATTTTCTTCCCAGCGCACGGAAGCAGACCCTCTGGCTCCTTCTTGGCGCTGTCGCTTTCATTCTTCTGATCGCCTGTGTGAACGTGGCCAACCTGTTACTCGCGCGCGGCCTGGCGCGGCAGAAAGAGCTTGCCATCCGTGGCGCATTGGGCGCAACGCGCCGGATTATCTTTGGACAGCTGCTTACGGAAAGCCTATTGCTGGCGGCTCTCGGCGGCATCCTCGGTGTCGGCGCGGGCTATGCGATGCTGCGCACTCTCGTCTCCATCATGCCGAAGTACATGTTGCCTTCGGAGGCGAACCTCCAGCTTAACCTTCCCATCCTCTTCTTCACGCTCGCTTCGACTACGCTCGCGGGACTTTTCTTCGGCAGCATCCCCGCCTGGTATGCCTCGCGCATCGATCCAGGTGAAGCGATGAAGGAGGGTGGCCGAACCGGCACTGGCGCGGGCAGACACCGCCTGCGGCAGTTCCTGGTCGTTGGAGAATTCGCTCTCTCCCTCTCTCTGCTGGCCGGTGCGGGACTGGCTCTCCACAGCTTCGTCAATCTTCTCCGCGTCGATCTCGGCACGCGCACCGACCACATCATGACCTTCTCTCTTCCAGTGCCGGAGACGCGCCCAAAGGAACCTGAGAAGGTCGCGGTCTACTATCGGCAGATGCTTGCAAGCATCAACGCCGTTCCCGGCGTCCTCTCTTCCTCCGCCTCCACTGGCATCCCGCTCTACGGCACATACTTTGGCATGCCCTTTTCCATAGTCGGCAAGCCCGCATATGCGGATCTCTCGCAGCGCCCACTCTCTGGCTTTGGCATGATCACGCCGGACTACTTCAAGACTTTTGGCATACAGATGACGCGGGGTCGCGCCTTCAGCGATCAGGACTCCGCCACCAGCGTCAAAGTCGCCGTCGTCAACGAAACCTTTGTGAAGAAGTTCTTCCCCGGCGTCGATCCGTTACAACAACGCATCTCTGTCGAACAACTCATTCCCGGCGTGACCAAGCTGGGCCCAGCCGTGGATTGGCAGGTGGTTGGCGTTTATCACGACGTCCGCAACGGCGATCTCCGCGAGGTTGGCCCGCAGATTCAGGTCCCGTTTTGGCAGATTCCCTGGCCCTCCTCGACCATCGCCGTGCGTACCGCTAACGATCCGGCAGCGATGCTGAAAAGCATCGCCGCCGCAGTCCACTCTGTCGATTCGGAGATCCCTGTCGCCGATCCGCAGACAATGGACCAGGTCCGCGATCAGGTTCTATCCAACGACAGCTTCACACTCGTCCTCTTTGTGAGCTTCGCCGTCGTCGCTCTGCTCCTCGCTGCGCTGGGTATCTATGGTGTGATGTCTTTCTCCGTCGCGCAGCGTTCACACGAGATAGCACTGCGCATGGCGCTCGGAGCCAATCGAGCACGCGTAGTCCTCCTTGTCGTACGCGAAGGCTTCACACTCGCCTGCGTCGGCATGGCCTTCGGTCTCATAGGCGCGTACTTCGTCGGCCGTGGCATGCAGAGCACGCTCTACGGCGTAGGCAAGATGGACTTCAGCGTCTTCGGCCTGGTAGCCCTCTTACTGCTGCTTGCAGCCGTGATCGCATGCCTTATTCCCGCTCGCCGCGCCGCATCCGTTCATCCCATGCAGGCACTGCGCGCGGAGTAATCTGCAATCTACTCGACCCCCTTGCTGCTCCCGGGCCGAGCCTTTGGCTTACTCTTGGTCGAGAGATTAAGCTCCACGGCAGCACGTATGAGATTCTTCAACGCCGCCTCATCGACCTTCTCGCCTTCGTGAAGGTCGATGGCGCGCCTGACATTCCCATCGAGACTGGAGTTGAACAGACCAGAGGGATCCGGCAACGCGGCTCCTTTGGCAAAAGTCATCTTGACGACCTGCTTGTACGTCTCTCCCGTGCAGACGATGCCGCCGTGGGACCAGACGGGAGTTCCCCTCCACTTCCACTCTTCGACGATCTCAGGATCGGCCGCGCGGATGACTTCACGCACCGTCGCAAGCATCTTTCCGCGCCAGTCCCCAAGCTCCTCGATCTTCCCGTCAATCAGGGCGGACGCAGATTCAGCAGGTGTCGGGCTTTTCATTGGGATCAACCTCGAAGGTATTTGTTGAACCAATCGATCGTGCGCTGCCACGCAAGATCCGCTGCGGCTTTGTTGTAACGTTCCGGCGTCGCATCGCAGTTGAAGCCGTGCACGGCACCAGCGTAGATATAGCCTTCATGCGGAACGTTCGCCGCCGTCAGAGCCTGATCGTAAGCGGGCCACGTCGCCGCCGTCCCCTTGTCCAATTCTCCGTGATGAACCAGGACCGCGGCCTTGATCTTCGGAACATCCGCTGCCGGTGGAGCACCTCCATAGAATGGAACCGCCGCCGACAGATCTGCACCCAGCCGAACCGCCAGCGTATTGGTCATACTGCCGCCGTAGCAGAAGCCGATCACACCGATCTTTCCCGTGCAGTCGGGGCGCGCCTTAAGCCATTCCGCAGAGGCAAACATATCTTCGGCCATCTTGGCCTTGTCGATCTTGCCAAACATCTGGCCGCCCTTGTAGTCGTCACCCGGAAAGCCTCCCAGCGAAGTCAGACCGTCCGGAGCGAAGGCCATGAAGTTGGCAAGCGCCAGCCGACGCGCGATGTCTTCGATATGCGGGTTCAGGCCACGATTCTCATGGATGACCAGAATGCCCGGCAGCTTCGTCGACGTCGCCGACCGCGTGTCCGCGCTGACGGGACGCACGAAGTATCCCTTGATACTTCCATTGCCCTTGGGAGAAGGAACGGTCTCGTACGTCGCCTTGATGCGATCATCCGTCCGGGAGACCTGCTGCCCCAGGGCATAATTCGGCATCAACCCTTCGACGATGGCCGACGCGGCAAGACCGCCCACAGCGAATCGCTTTATCCCATCCATAAACGCGCGACGGCTCATACCGCCGTGGATGAATTGGTTATAAAGTTCGATGGCTTCCAGCGGCAGTTTCGGTCTTTCCGGCTCCATGTGCGACTCCCGACGGGATCATAGCACTCCCCTTTGCAGACATTGTCAGCATCACTCGCTTGCGTCTGCGCGTTCCGTGCGACCTACAATCAAAGCAGCATGTCTCGCATCTATCTCGACGCCAATGCCACCACGCCCGTCCTGCCAGAGGTCGTGGAAGCCATGCGTCCCTTCTGGTTCGAGACCTTCGGAAACGCCTCGTCCATCCACCAGAGCGGCCAGCACGCCCGCTCCGCGATCGACGATGCACGCCAGCATCTCGCTGCGCTCCTCGGCTGCCGCACGACCGAGGTCATCTTTACCTCCGGCGGCACAGAGAGCGACAACCTCGCCCTCTTTGGAACTCTGCGCGCCGGGGACCACTGCATCACGACGGCCATCGAGCACCACGCCGTCCTTCACGCGGCGGAGGAACTGGCCAAACGCGGCATCGATCTCACCATCGTTCCGCCGACTCCGGGAGGTCTCATCACCCCCGAGTCGATCCTGACCGCGCTCATGCCAAATACGAAGCTCATCAGCGTCATGCTCGGCAATAACGAGACGGGCGTCCTGCAGCCCATCGCCGCGATCGCGGAGATCGCCCACAATGCCGGGGCTCTCCTTCACACCGATGCTGTCCAGGCCGTCGGCAAGATCCCCATCGACGTCAAAGCCCTGGGCTGCGATCTGCTCTCCCTCAGCGGACACAAGATGCACGCCCCGCAGGGCATCGGCGCCCTCTTCGTTCGTAAAGGCGTAACCCTGCAGCCCCTCCATTACGGCGGAGCCCACGAGCGCGAACGCCGCGCGGGAACGGAAAACGTCCCCGGCATCGTCGCCCTCGGCAAAGCAGCCCAGATGGCTGAGCCGAACAGCGATATGGCCAACCTCCGCGACCGCCTGGAAGCCGCCCTCCTCCTCATCCCCGGCACGCGGGTGAACGGAACCGCAGAGCGCCTTCCCAACACCACGAACCTTCGTTTCGACGGAATCGACGCCGATGCCCTCGTGATCGCGCTCGATCTGCAGGGGATCTCCACCTCCGCCGGCTCCGCATGTCAGTCCGGCAGCACGGAACCATCGCATGTCATTCTTGCCATGGGGCTTACGCACGACGAGGCAAAATCCAGCCTGCGCCTTTCCCTGAACCGACTGAATACCGTTGCCGAAATCGATCAGGCTACCGCTGTCATTACTTCGACAGTCGCTCGGCTCCGCGCAACGGCGCTCTAAACCTGCGAAAATAGAGGTTGTGCAGCAGGAAACTCAAAACGCGCCGGCAGCAATAGCCCCGATTGCAGTCGCTATGTCCGGAGGTGTCGACTCCTCCGCCGTCGCCGCCCTTCTGCGTTCAGAGGGACACACCCTCGTCGGCCTGACCTTGCAGCTTTGGAACCAGCGCCGCCTCGCCGGACACGAGGGCATGCCCGAGCAGGTTCGTGGTCGCTGCTGCTCCATCGACGACGTCTACGACGCACGCCGTGTCGCCGAGCAGCTTGAGATCCCCTACTACGTCGTGAACCAGCAGGAGCGCTTCGAAGCCGACGTCGTCAAGCCTTTCGTTGCCGAGTACCTCGCCGGGCGCACACCCATCCCCTGCACCCTCTGCAACAACCACCTCAAGTTCGACCAGCTTCTCCTGACCGCCCGTCAGATCGGCGCGGAGAAGATCGCCACAGGCCACTACGCCCGCAACGAGTTCGACTCCGTACGAAACCGCTGGATCCTCAAGCGCCCCACCGACCGCAGCAAGGACCAGACCTACTTCCTCTTTGGCCTTACCCAGCCGCAGCTTGCGCGCACGCTCTTTCCACTCGGTCACATGGAGAAGCCAGACGTTCGCGCTATGGCCGAAGAACATGACCTCGCCGTCGCGCACAAGCCCGACTCGCAGGAGATCTGCTTCATCCCCGGCGGCGACTATAAGGCCTTCCTCGCTGCTTACCTCGACGACCAGGACCAGGCCATGCCGGACACGACGGGTGACCTCGTCGACACTGCGGGCAACACCGTCGGCCACCACACCGGCATCCACAACTTCACCGTCGGCCAGCGCAAGGGGGTGCAGCAGAACCTCAACGCCCACGCGGCTTCGCCCTTCTACGTCCTGGGCATCGATGCCAACACGCACAACGTGACCGTGGGCTCGGACGAAGACCTCTTTGTCCGAACGGCAACGATCGATCGCCTCAACTGGATCTCCATCGCTGCTCTCGAGGCTCCGCTGCGCGTTGAAGCAAAGATTCGCCACCGCCACGAGCCCGCACCCGCCACCATCTCGCCCAACGAAGACGGCACCATCACCCTGACCTTCGACGAGCCTCAGCGCGCGGTCACGCCTGGCCAGTCCGCTGTCTTTTATCAGGAAGATGAAGTCGTGGGTGGCGGCTGGATCAGTAGCAACTAGAGCTTAATCGCATGTTTCGCGATATATGCATCCAGTAAAGCCTCCGGCCCGATGTAGTGAAACTCCTCGGCGTACTCCAGACCATACTTTGCTCCTGTAGCGCGATCGCGCTCCACAAAAGCCGCCTGGATGAACGCTGCGGAAGCTGCCTGCGCGTCTCCCGTAAATGCAGGCAGACGTAGGCTCCGCGCTGCCATAGCGTCATTCACGCCCGCCACCATATTGGCGATCATCGTCCTACAACAGGCGATGTACGCGATCTTCTGCGGCAGCACCGGCCCGATATCCACCACGCGATTCACGAGCTGCGGACCGCGCGCAAAGTAGTACTTCTCTGAAACCGAATGCGCCTTGAGTCCCGCGTCGAACTGCTCCGGAAAATCGAGATGATCGCCCGCCATCCAGCACGCCGCCTCCACCGCCTGCGCCGTCACGTAGTGATCCGGGTTCTCCTCGTAGTGTCCCCAGGGGTCGTAACTCAGCACCGTGTCCACCTTCAGCAGACGGAACAAAAAAATCAACCGCACACGCAGCTCCATCCGCGATACATCGTCGATCCCATGGTTGCGATAGCTGAGGTCGTAACATTTCTTCAGACCGGCCGTCTTCACAAACTCCGCCGCGTCGCGCTCGTTCGCCAGTACCGTCTCACCCAGCGTCAGGTTGTAAGAGTCTTTCTCATCATTACTCACGCGGATCAGATAACCGGTGTACCCCTCTTGCAACAGCTTCGCCACCGTTCCGCCTGCGAAGATCGGCCCGTCGTCGAGGTGGGGCGTAATCAGGGCAAAGACCCTGCCGCGATGTGGTTGATTCTCCTTCGCCCGCTCGATCACCGGCGCTGCTGTAGACCCTGACTGTCCCTGCAGCGGAAGAGCGCCCACGCCAGCGACCGCCGCCATCTTGAAGAAGCCTCGTCGGTGCATGCTGCCTCCGGTCAGTTTTCTCTCGATCCGCCGATTCTAACCGGAAAAGCAAAAGGCCCATCCGGAATTTCGGATGGGCCCATTGCGGAAAGTAGAAGAGGCTAGGCGTGATAATCCTCGCCCTCACCCATACGCTCTTCTCCCTCGTGCGAGTCGTACTTGCTGCCGTACCGGGCAGCGTAAGGATCCGCCGCCTTAGGTGTCACCCGCGTCTTCAGCCTGTCTACAGCCGCCTTGACTGCAGCCACAGCGCCGACAAACTGTTTCACGGGAGCCATAATCGCATGCTGGACGGAGTGTGTTATCGTCTGCGCTCCGTTCAAGGCGTCGGTGGTGATCTGATCCACGTGAGCCGCCTGTTTCTGCGTCTTGCGCGTCAGGTCACTCACCAGGGCATCGATCTCAACCGCCTTGGATCGAGCAATCTCACTAATCTCTACCGCGTTGGAAGTGATTTTGCGTACCTTGGGGGTGGTTTCATCGACGATTGCCTGCACGCTCGTCAGCAGGGGCATAGCTTTACCGTGCATCTGCGTGATCAGGCCAAGGATCTCTTTGCGCGCTTTAGCTCCAGCCAGAGCGAAGCTGACCAGAATGCCGCATTGGATGATGACGGCCAGCGTGACTGCGCCGGCAAAGATCATCAATACGGTGACCTGTCCCTGCGTCAATCCACTCACGGTTATACCTTCGGTCTGCAAGAGCAAAGCGGGCATTATTGTCATCAAGTGCATACAGCGCCTCAGTTCTAAATGAAAGTTTTGGTCAAACAAGACGGGACCCTCCGTTGGGTCCCGTCCAGAAGTCTATTTCAACAATTTACGAGTTCTGAATCTGCTGCCCCGTCTCGCTGATCTGATCGCCGGTTTCTTCGGTTGCCTTGCCAAACGCCTGCTTTCCAGCGTCCACGGCAGCCACTACCTTGCTCTGCTGCTCATGGAGATAATCCTTACCCTTGTCGACATACTCGCTCCACTGGGTACGGCCTTTTTCGTAATACTCGCGGCCCTTTTCAGCATACTGTCCGACCTGCTCTTTGCCCTGATCGACATACTGGTTGGCCTTCTCGCGTGCATCGCGCGCACTCGCTGCCAGGTCTTCACGGGTCTCTTTTCCGCTCTTGGGTGCATACAGAACACCGGCCAGGGCGCCGATACCCAGCCCTGCAAGAAACCATCCCAAACCGCTTACGTTGCTCTCGTTATCTGCCATTATTTTGTCCTTATCTTCCCGTCGGGAGTGCGTTTTTGTCCAGCTCGTAGCGGCATGCCCATGCTGGCGCAATTGCTTCCCTAGACTGGATGCGGAACTTCTGGTGAAGGTTGCTGATGCTCCAATCATGGCATATTCAATCCACCCGCTCAGAGCTCTTTTGCGGACCGGGACAACCATCTCGCCGCTTTTCCCAGTTTGGCGGAGGAGAAATCTACTTTGGAATGAACTCTATTCCCAGGTGTCTTTACTGTTAGCCGGCTTTCGCTCTGATAAGCCTGAATGCCTTCCATCGGGACGGAAATCGAGATGAAATTAACGGAAGTCTTCGAAGAGTACAAGAACCAAGATTTCATTGAGGACGACTCGAAGCTGCTCGACCTCTTTGACCAGCTTGGCCCGGTCTCCTGCGACGAAATGTATTCACCCTGGTCGGGAGGGAGCTTTCAGACAGGACACTGGGCCCTGAAGGTCCTCAGCGACATAAGATGGTACGGCAAATGGTTTCGCTCAAAACTAGCCGCGGCGCCACTCATCTGTTTTGATGAGCGTGGAAATCTGTTTTCCAATCAAATGCTGGGCGGCGAGGGGACCCTCTGGATGGCGGAGTTTCGCGGCAAAGTCTCTGCCACGTTGATCTATGACTGTCAGCCCATGTTCAACCATTTTAGAAAAGTGGACGACAATACGCTGATGGGCCTGATGGACGAAAAAAAACTACTCACAGGAATCGAAATCGTTCCCAATGACCGGTACTACTTTTTCTACTTGCAAAGGCTAACAAAGTTTCCCGCGAGGTTTGTGACCGACAACCAGACGAACCAGTGGCGCGTGTCACGCCGCGCCAGCCTGAAGGGCCGATAGCGATACCCCTTCCCTGGTTCCGCGTCTAATCAGGTGTAGACCCGCTCGAAAATCCGGGTTCTCAGTTCGAGGAGAAGCTGTTGTAATCGAATGGACGCTCTTTCGCTGGTCCATGAGCAAAGAGTTTGGAGGATTGGTATGAACCGAATCAACGCAACCCGGAACATTGGGGCAGTCGCAACTCTCGCGCTGGCCCTCGTCGCTACCGGCTGCAACCCTAAGCCCGTCACCGTCGACGATCCCACGCTTATGTCGAACATTCAACAGAAGATCGCGAGCGACGGCGCACTTCACAACGAAGCCATCCAGGTCTACGTGCAGCAGGGCGCAGCCACCCTCAACGGGCAGGTCTCCAGCGAAGCCGCACGCTCGCTCGCCGCCAATGACGCCGCAGCAGTGACCGGTGTCTCCAAGGTCATCAATAACCTTGTGGTAGGACCAACGCCAACCACGACGGCCACCGTGCCAACGCCGGCACCCGTCGCTCCCGAACCAGTCGCCCCGAAGGTAAAGCACGAAAAGGTCGCTCACCAGCCTGCACCCGTGCAGCGCTACACCCCGCCGCCACCGCCGCAGCAACGTCAGGACCCGGCGCCGGTCGCCCGCAACACACCTCCCCCACCGCCTCCTCCGCCACCAGCGCCAGCCGGTCCGGTTTATCGCACAGTCACTCTGGCGTCAGGGAGCACCTTGCCGGTGCGCGTGACCACGCCCCTGGATAGCGCTACCACGCAGGTAGGTGACGCCTTCGCTGGTGTCATCGCTTCGGATGTGATCCAGGACGGCATGGTCGTTCTGGCTCATGGAACCCCCGTTACAGGTCGCGTCACGGAAGCCAAGGACGCGGGCCACTTCAGCGGAAACTCAGCCCTCGCGGTCGAACTCAGCGGTCTGAACCGCCGCGGCGAACGCATTGCCATCACCACGGAGCCCTACGAAGTCAAAGGCAAAGGACGCGGTGCCAACACGGCCACTAAAACTGGCGTGGGTGCTGCAGCTGGCGCCATTCTCGGAGGCCTCTTCGGCGGCGGTAAGGGTGCAGCGATCGGTGCGGTAGCAGGCGGTGGCACGGGGGCGGGTATCAATGCCGTGACCCGTGGACAGCAGGTACAGATTCCTTCGGAATCGATCATCCGTTTCCGTCTGGCGAATTCAATCGCCGTACGTACAGCAACTGCAGCAGCTGACTCCTCTTCACCCGGCGATCCTTCTCTTCAAAATCGCTAGGCAGGAGCATTAACCCCAAGGGACGAAGCGTCATGACGCTTCGTCCTTTTCTTTGCGCAAACCCATCCTGGGAACTTGCACCCGTTGCGTCTCGACGGGCATCTGAAGCGATGAAGACAGAGGTATAGACTGGGGGGAACGTCTACCCCGGCCAGTTCCATCCCATCCGGACCTCACAGCCAGCAAGGAACGTTGAGACGAATGAAGCAAGCGACCAAACCGGCAGGATTTCTTACGTTTACGCTGCATGCGCATCTGCCCTACGTGGTGAATCACGGCACATGGCCACATGGCATGGAGTGGTTGCATGAAGCTGCGGCAGAGACCTACCTACCTCTCCTCCGCTCCCTAAAGCGTCTTGAAAAAGATGGTATCGGTCTCTTTGCGAATATCAATCTCTCGCCCATTCTTTTAGAGCAGCTTTCGCACCCCAATTTCATCAAAGAGTTTCCGAAGTACGTTACGCGCAAGATCGTAGCCGCCAACGAAGATGAAGCATTCTTCATCCAGGGTGGTGAGAAGCATTATGCGGCGACGGCCCGTTTCTGGCGCGGGTTTTTCCAGCAGGCGCTGGACGACTTTGAGGCTTTGGATAAGAACATCGTTGCGGGATTCCGCTACTTCGCCGAGCGCGGCCTCATCGACATCATCACCTGTGGCGCGACCCACGGTTACAATCCCCTTCTCGGAACGGACGAGAGCGTTCGCGCGCAGCTCCGCATGGCGGTGAAGACTCATCGCAGACACATCGGCACGCATCCCCGCGGCATCTGGGTGCCCGAGTGCGGTTACCGTCCTGCTGGCTTCTGGAACTACCCGGTAACGGCTGCAGGCGAAGAGTCCCCCTACCCCGGCTACGACCGCATCGGCACAGAGCAGGCTCTCTCCGAGAGCAATCTCGAGTTCTTCTTTGTGGATACTCACCTCGTCGAAGAATCGGAGCGAATCCCCTCCCCCTACGAGCTTCTCAACGGCACAATACCTCTCGA
>Ga0157290_10000073_pt1 | contig 25687 bp, 27 predicted proteins | sample NitcycUS149409B1_FD_108389 | JGI IMG/M metagenome (GOLD analysis project Ga0157290, IMG submission 108389) | Soil microbial communities from Arlington Agricultural Research Station in Wisconsin, USA - Nitrogen cycling UWRJ-S149-409B-1 | ecosystem: Environmental > Terrestrial > Soil >...
ACGCCTTCAAAGTCCACGAAGACGCGGCGTCCCTTCGCCTCCGGAGGCACCTTCAGCATGCGGCGGTAGACCGAGACAAACTCGTAGCTGCGGTCGTCGAAGCCATGCCAAGGCAGGCGCACGTTCGTATGCGGCACGGTCACCTTGGCGAAGGCGGAGTCGTCAAAGCCGGGCTGATGGGCGTCCGCCGTGTTCGTGTTGCGATAGCGCCAACCGCGATTGATCGGAAGGATCGTGCGTCCGCCCTCCATGCTGGCAGGTGCTGCCACAGCCTTTGCTGCTACGGTCGCGCCTGCGACGAGGGTTCCACTGGTCTTCAAAAAACTGCGACGGTCCATCGTTCTCCCCTGTTTATACGAGCGAATTGTGCGCGATGATGTTCTTGTAAAAGTCGGACGAGAGCTTCGGCGTCCGCTTCTGTGTTGTGAAATCGACATAGGTGATCCCGAAGCGCTTCTCATAGCCGTCGGCCCACTCGTAGTTGTCCAGCAGACTCCAGAGGAAGTAGCCCTTCACCGGCGCTCCCTCCGTGATGCCGCGATGGAGCTGCGTCAGGTACTGGCGCAGAAACATGACGCGATCGGAGTCCAGAACGCGTCCCTTGCTGTCCACCACGTCGTCCGCCGAGCAGCCGTTCTCCGTAATGTAGATCTCTTTCACACCCCAGAGCTTGGCGGCGAACTTTGGCGCCCAGCGCAGCGACTCCGGACCGATATAGAGCCACGGCGAAGCCATGTGCGGATAGCTAGATGGATTCTTCACATGCATGTAGCCGAGTGGTGTATCGTCCGCCATCACAGGCGATGCCGTGTAGCAGTTCAGACCGGCGAAATCCAGCGGAGAAGCGATGATCTTCAACTCCTCCGGCGTAAACTTCGGTGCGTCCGCGCCGAGGTTCGCAAGATAGTGGTCGGTGTAGCGGCCCTCCTGGATCACGGTCATGTACATCGCGTTCTCTTCGCGGAAGGCAATCTCCGCCGCTTTGATATTGGCAGGCGTCTCGATCGCCGGAACGGCGTTGGTGCAGTTTTCAGCGAGGCCGACCTTCGTCCCCTTCTTCGCTGCAGCGCGAATCGCCTGCACCGCCATGCCATGTCCCAGTACGGCATGATGCTTCACCTGCGCCAGCTTTCCGCGCGAAAGGTTCAGGCCGGGAGCATGGCGTCCGCCACCGTAGCCAATGTCTACGAACGAACGCATCTCGTTCATGGTCATGAAATGGCTGATACGGTCCGAGAGCTTTCCCGCGACGTAGCCGCAGTAATCCGCAAACCACTTGGTGATGTCGTGGTTCTGCCAGCCGCCCTTGTCTTCGAGCGCCTGCGGCAGATCCCAGTGGTAGAGCGTGCAGTAGGGAGCGATACCGTTCGCGTGCAGCTCGTCCAGAACGCGGTTGTAGTAGTCGAGCCCCTGCGGATTCGGTGCGCCCGTGCCGGTCGGAAAGACGCGCGACCAGGCGATGGAGAAACGAACCGCCGTCAGGCCGAGGTTCTTCATCAGGGCAATATCTTCTTTGTAGCGATGAAAGCTATCGTCGGCGATGTCGCCCGTGTCGCCGTTGTGCGTCTTTCCGGGCGTGTGCGAGAAGGTATCCCAGATGGACGGTCCGCGGCCTTCTTCGTGAATCGCGCCCTCTACCTGGTAGGAGGCGGTCGCCGATCCCCAGAGAAATCCCTGCGGAAAGACAAGACCCTTGCCCTCAGAGCCCCGTTCAGAGCTCCGTGTCGTGGGCTGTGCGGCGGCTTCAACGAAAGCCGTGGATCCGAGTGCTGCGACGGCCGCCGCACCCGTGGTGAGAAAACTTCTGCGCTTCATACCTTCTCCTGCGAACGCAATCTACAAACGCAGACAAGAGTAACTGAAACGCGAGAGAGATGAATCCTGCTAACGGGCGATCGTCGCTACATCCGCCATGGTGCTACGCAGATATTTATGCGGGTTGACCGGGGTATTGCGGATGCGGACTTCGTAATGGCAGTGGTAGCCCGTCGTCCGTCCACTGGATCCGACAAAACCAATGACCTGGCCCCGCGTGACCTGCTGGCCGGCAACGACAGCGAAGCCGGACATGTGACCGTAGAGCGTCTTGATCCCGTTGCCGTGGTCGATCATGACTTCGCGACCATAGCCGTTGCCGAATGCGGCAGTCTCAACGACGCCATCCGCCGCCGCGTGAATCGGAGTTCCCTGCGGAGCGGAGATATCCACGCCCTTATGAAACTCGCCCTCACCCGCGCCGAGGATAGGATCTTCCCTCTGTCCGAAGGGAGAGGTAATCGGTCCCATTACGGGCCAGAGCGAAGGTCCGTTCGACACCAGAGAAAGATCGCTCAGGGGATCCAGACCGTGCAGAGGACTCGTGGAAAAAGTTCCTGAGATGACGCGGCTCGCCGATCCGTTCAACGCCGTGGAGCGCAGCGCGTAAAAGTCTTCGACCGACTTGTAGTAATTCTCCTCGGTGAACGTCGCCGTCGAACCGGAGACGAGCTGCGCCGTGGCCTGCACTCCCGCTGACTTGGGAGCGTGCTTCTGAAGTCCCTTGGTCGTCGTCGTGAGCTTGTTAACCGTCAAGCCGTAAAGGGCGGAGACCTCGCTCGCCAGCGATCCGAGTGAAGCCACCTGGACGTCCTTCTCGTGCGTCACCTTTTCCAGGTTCGCGTAATCCTTGCGGAGCGAGTTCTGCTCCTGTCGCATCTGGTTGAAACGGGCTGTCTTGAGCAGCATGCGCGAATACGATCCCGCCATCCCTGTAATCGTAAAGAGACCGATCACGGCCGCTCCGACGAACATGTAGGCATAGTGCAGCGGCACGGGAAGCTTATTGAGGGTGCCGTCCTCATCGCGAGAGACGAAGACGATGTAAAAGCGCTTCTTCAAATCAAAATCATCCTTGCCTTCGGGCTCTTCGGCATCTCTGCGGTTGGCAGAGAATCGGTCGGGGCGTATGGGAAACACCGATCTCGATTTGCGTGCATCGATTCCCTATTGGGCTTGGTCGAGTTTAGCCCTTTCGGGGGGGTGGGGCAACCAGTTACCCAAACGTGGCATAACGTTTCGTCTCCGCACTAAGGTTTCACCCCGAGCGTCAATCTGGCGGTATTCTTACCGTGTGAACAAACAACATCATCAGGGCGAACGTAAATTTATCCAGTCGGTGCGGACCCGCGCCGGTCGAGCCGGTGGACCCTTGCGGGTTGGAATTGGCGACGATGCTGCCGTTCTACGGCCTAAAGGCAAGTCGGAGATCGTTGTCACGACGGACTTTTCCCTTGAAAACACCCACTTTCGCCGCGATTGGCACCCGGCCAAATCCGCGGGACACCGCTGCCTCGCACGCGGTCTCAGCGATCTGGCCGCCATGGGAGCACGTCCCATGGGCGTCTTCCTCTCGCTCGCCCTCCCCGTTGGAACAATGGATAAGGCTCCCGGCCGCAAGTGGGTCGATAACTTCCTCGAGGGCGTCCTGGAGCTCGCCAAGGCCAGCGGCGTGAAGCTGGGCGGAGGCGATACCGCCACGGCCCCCGGCAAGGAGATCCTCGCCGACATTGTCCTCCTCGGCTCCGTTCCTCGTGGAAAAGCACTTCTTCGCTCCGGAGCGAAGGTCGGCGACAGCATCTACGTCACCGGAACCCTGGGCGCAGCAGCTGTAGAGCTCGAAGTCCTCTCCGATGACCCCAAGAAGTTCACGCGCGCCAAGGTCACCGACAAAGACGGCCATCCGCATCTCTTCCCCAAGCCGCGCCTGAACGTCGGTCGTGCCCTCATTCGTCGCTCGGGAACCAGCAAGATTAACTCCGCCATCGATCTCAGCGACGGCCTCTCCACCGATCTAGCCCACCTCTGTGCGGAGTCCGGCGTCGCTGCGGTCCTCGATGCCAAGCTGATCCCCCTCGGCGGTACACTTCTGCACGCGCTCCACGGCGGCGAAGACTATGAACTCCTCTTCACCGGCAAGAAGGTCCCCAAACAGATCGCAGGCGTGAAGGTCACACGCATCGGCAAGATCCAGAAGGCCAAGAAGAACCAGCCTCCCGTGGTGATCCGCATGCCGGATGGCAGCGAGACTCCGCTGCTGGCACGTGGCTGGGAGCACCAGATCTGAGCGGCTTTGCCCCCAGCTGGTCGGCGACCACGCTCTCCGGTCCGCCCATGATCGCTCCCGCGCGCCAGTTCACCTGGCCCGTCCCCGTTCCCGGGGAGGAAGATGCCCTGGCGCGCGGAGCCCTGTTTCTCAACGTGCAGCCACGCGTCGGCGGCAGCTTCCTGGCCCTCTGCGCCCTCGGATTTTCGACCGGCTCTGTGGCAACCGGCGTCTTCGCCATGCCGGAGCCGGACGAACTCTGCGCCGTTGCGGGCGGCTACGCCTACCTCGTCGATACCCTGCAACCCGATCACGTAGAGCAGGTGCCGCTGCGCCCGGTGGTCCAGGTTCTTCCTGTGCCCGAAAGCGATGCGGTCGTCTTTGTCGGCTTCCATTCCATCTACGTGCGCGGCGCAGGCGACGTCCGCTGGCAGACGCCCCGCCTGAGCTGGGAGGGCATCACGCTCGGCCACGTGGAGAACGACATCCTCCACGGCATGGGTTGGGATATGAAGACGGACAAGGAGTTCCCCTTCACCGTGAACCTCCGCACACAGTCCTGTGAAGGCGGCGGCTTCCGAAGCTAGACCAGATTTCATGCAGATCGCTGCTTTTCGTCAACAGCAAATCGTGCTTGTCCAGCGTCTTAAAATGAGAGATTGCAGGTTGATGATGAGCAAGCTTGAGGATAAAGTGAAACGTTCTGTATGGACCAGAGTAGCTTTTGTTGCACACGTCGCATTCGGACTTGAACTCTGCACCGCAGCGCAGGTCAACAGGTCACCTTCATCGAACTCTGTTGCTATCGGAAAAGCCTTCGGTCCTTCAACGCCCACAATAGACCTTGTCAGCTCCGAAAAAGAGCGTACCAACTCCTTGGTAAAAGGCGTGCCGAGCGAGCGGGCGGTTAGCTACAACGCGAAAGATTTTCCGCCTATCTACGATTCTCATACCGGCAAAGTCCTTCTTCATACTGAATACATAAACGAGTTCTCACAAAATGCTTTACCCGTCTCCAGCGCCGACCTCATCGTCGTTGCTCGTATCTCGTTGGCTGCCGCTCATCTTTCGGCGGATGGCAGCCGGATATTCTCTTCTTTCTCTCTCGACCCTTCTCTTTACCTAAAAGGAAAGGGAAGTAAGGGCAATGCAAGGACCTCTTTGCAAGCAGATCGGCTGGGGGGCGTAGCGCTGTTACCGGATGGAAGTCGACATTTCATGGGCGTTTCCGACAGAGGCATTCCGGAAAGTAATCGGACTTACCTTCTTTTCCTGCAAAGGACAGCCACATTTGGCACATACCAGATTCTCACCGGCTATCTGTTAGATGAAGGCCGCGTGAGCTCACTGGACAGGGCAGGCGATTCGTATGATCGGATCGACGCGAATGCTCTATTGCAACAAGTGAAACGCCAGATAAGGTCCAAGGGTCTTAGGCAATTAGTCGATACGCCTTAGTCGACCAGCGCCGGAAGCTCCACGACCGGTTCCGCAATTGAGTAGAACGAAAGCGCCGCATCCCCCTGCAACAACGTCCGCGTCTTTGCCAGGCGTCCGTAGCGGTCAGACAGCGGCTGCTTCCGCGTGTGTTCGGCGAGAACCAGCACATCCTCCGCCAGCGACGCCGAAAAGCCTTCACTGCCAAGCGTGGACAAGGTACGGGTATATTCTTCTACCTCGTCGTACGGCGGGTCCAGAAAGACCACATCCAGCACATTGCCCTGCTTCGCGATCCGCTTCAAAAGCGTCGCCGTACCTGCTGGTTCCAGCGTGTATCCAGCGCGAATATCCAACGACTTCAGGTTCGCGCGGATCGCAGTAAGCGCCTTTGCGTTCGTCTCCGCAAAGAAGACGTGCTCCGCTCCCCGGCTGATCGCCTCGATTCCAACGGCGCCGGTGCCCGCGTAGAGATCGGCAAACCGTGCGCCCGCGATTCGGAGGGCCAGAACGTTGAAGAGCGTCTCGCGCAGGCGGTCGCTGGTGGGGCGTGTCGCCGTTCCCGGAGGTGCAACCAAAGGCCGCGATCGATATGTCCCTGCTATGACCCGCACTCTCTTCGCATAATACAAGCCTGCTGCTTCTGCCTGAGGGCGCATACAATCTAGGGATGCGCACGCCTTCCATGCGGATTGGAGTTCTGTTCGGCGTTGAAATCCGCCTGCATGTGCTTTGGATCCTCTTCCTGTTCTTCAGCATGACCTACGCGTCCTTTACCGGAGCGACGGCCATGCGCGGCTTTGCCCTCTGGCTCCTGATGCTGGCCGCCGTCATGGTTCGCGAAGTTGCCCGCTCCATCGCCTTCGCCGCCTCGGGAGCGAAGCTCTCCTCGCTTCTGATCCTTCCGGCGGGAGCCGTGCCGACCTTCTCCAGCGGCTCCAAAAAAGAGGCGCAGGAGAGCCACCTCGTGGCCCTCGCCGGTCCTCTGGCGAACTTCTTCGTCGGCATCACGCTCGCGCTTCTGCTCTACATGGCCACCAACCAGGTCAACCTCTTCGATCGCCCATGGGTTACGCCCGCCTATCTTCTGCGTTCGCTTATCTGGACGCAGGTCCTCCTCGGCGGCCTTCACCTTATCCCCGCCGCTCCGCTCGACGCCGGTGTCGCCCTCCGGCAGCGCTTCGCAAAGATTCGGGGCACTGTGCGCGGCGCGCGCGCCATGGCTGGCATCAGCCAGACCGTCTCCATGGCCCTCGTCATCGCCGGTATCTCGATGCAGAACGTCTGGCTCATGGTGATGGGCGCGTTCCTTATGGTGGGAGCGCAGATGGAAGCCGCCACCGCCGTCGGCGCGGAGACCTCGACCGGCGAAAGTGTCCTGATGCGCGACGTCATGCTCACCGACTTCACTACCATCTCCTCCGCCGACACGCTGGAGATGGCCATGGACCGCAGCGTTCACTCCCTGCAGGACATCTTCCCCGTCGTACGCGGATCGCTGCTCGTCGGCACCGTCTCGCGGCAGACCCTCTCCGACGCCCTGAACCAGGGCAACGGCTACGTGCAGGGCGTCATGGCGCGGACCTTTCCCGTAGCCGGTGCAGAAGACTCCCTCTCCGCCACGCTGGCACGCATCGGCGGCGGCGGAACCCAGATGGTCCCCATCATCGAGCGCAACAGCGATAACGGCGAAGGCGACCGCGTCCTCGGCATCGTCACGCCGCAGAGCCTTTCGCTGGCCATGCATCTCCTGGGCCGCTCCCGCCGCATCCTGGAGCGGGCTGCGCGGACGGACCAGCGTGACCAGTAGCGCAGACGAAGCGAAGCCGCTTGCGCCTGGCCTATACCTTGTCGCCACGCCCATCGGCAACCTCGAAGACATCACCCTCCGCGCCCTGCGTGTGCTCAAAAGCGTAGACAAGATCGCCTGCGAAGACACGCGGCAAACCATCAAGCTCCTGAACCACTTCGGCATCAAGGCGCAGATGGTGAGCTACCACCTGCACAACGAACGCTCGCGCGCCGAAGAGCTCGTGGCCGAACTCAAAGCAGGTGCCCGCATCGCCATTGTGAGCGACGCAGGCATGCCCGGCATCGCGGACCCCGGTGGCGAGATCGCCTCCGCCGCCATCGCCGCCGGGCTTCCCGTCTTCCCTGTACCCGGCGCGAACGCCGCTCTGAGCGCGCTGATCGCCAGCGGTCTGGGAACCGAAAGCTTCGCCTTCCGCGGCTTTCTCCCCTCTAAATCCGGAGAACGCAAATCTCTCCTGGAAATCCTGCGCGGCGAGATGAACGCCGCCTCCACCCCCGCGACGCAGATCTTCTACGAGACCCCCCACCGTATCGCCGACGCGCTCTCCGATGTGGAAGCCGTCTTCGGCGCGGAGCACCGCATCGTCCTAGCCCGCGAACTGACCAAGCTGCACGAGGAGTTCCTGCGCGGCACCGTTAGCGAAGTGCGGGCCATCCTCGCCAAACGCGAAAGCCTGCGCGGGGAGATGGTGCTTCTCCTCTCCGGAGAGATCGTGGCTACCGCCGTTACCTCCGGAAGCGTCTATCAGGCAGTGCGCGCCCTGATGCAGGCAGAGGGCCTCGAAGAAAAGGACGCCCTGAAGCGTGTCGCCAAAGATCGCGGCATAGGTAAAAGCGAAGCCTACCGCGAGTGGCAGCGCAAACGATAAGCAGGTGACAGGTATGGCAGACACAAACCCCGCAAATTTGGTTCCTCCCTTCACACGCGAAACCGCCATCGCCAAGGTCCGCAAGGCGGAAGACGGCTGGAACTCCCGCGATCCCGAGCGCGTCTCCCTCGCCTACACACCGGAGAGCGAGTGGCGCAACCGCAGCGAGTTCGTCCACGGACGCGCGGAGATCGTCGCTTTCCTCACGCGCAAGTGGCAGCGCGAACTGGAGTACCGCCTGATCAAGGAGCTCTGGGCCTTTGACGGGAACCGCATCGCCGTCCGCTTCGCCTACGAGTGGCACGACGACTCCGGCAACTGGTTCCGCTCGTACGGCAATGAAAACTGGCAGTTCGACGCCGAAGGCATCATGGAGCGGCGCTACGCGTGCATCAACGATCTCCCCATCCGCCCCGAAGACCGCCTCTTCTTCTGGCCACAGGGACGGAGGCCAGACGACCACCCCGGCCTGAGCGAACTCGGCCTCTAGCCGGAACTTTTCAACGTGGGGCTGCGTAAGAATATCTAAGCCGCTCGGAGGCGACCCGGATGATCACACTGACGTTACTGCTCGCGCTGTACTTCCTTCCCACCATCGTGGCATCGCACCGCGGCCACAACCTCGGCGGCATCCTGGTGCTGAACTTCTTCTTTGGATGGACGGGGATTGGCTGGATGGCGCTGCTGCTCTGGGCCCTGCTCGCGGACGCACCGCGGTGGTGCGTGGTGCCGTATGACGGCACCTATATTCCCTACGGAGCCTATACGCCTTACTCGCCTTATGGGGTTTGGCGCAGGTATTAGCTTCGGCGCAGGTTTATATTCTGCCTCTCCGTAGCATTTGAATTTTTGTCATTCCGCAGCGTTTAAATTTGTCATTCCGTAGCGAAGCGGAGGAATCTGTTTTTCATCCCTTCATGCAGTTGGTATCGCCGCCATAATAAGTTCTGGCGTTTTCAGTAGTGATGAGTCACTCAATGGATCTCGACGCATCCGGACCACTGTAGGTAGGCGGCCAGCGACGAGAAGCGCGTTGATCGTTACCTATAAAGCGCTGGATCGCCAGTTCGTCGTTGCCGCGCCCAAAGGAGGACGATGAAGGCAAATACGTTCGTGATAGCCGCTGCAGTCTCGCTGGTTTGGCTGTCTCTGTGGAGCACTCTTCCCCTGTCCGCTCAAAGCCAATCAGAAAAGGTCGTGCGTTTGGCTGAACTGGAGATTGATCCTGCCCAGCTTAACGCTTACAAGGCAGCTCTCCGCGAAGAGATAGAAACCTCGATCCGAGTGGAACCCGGCGTGCTGACCCTTTATGCGGTCACCGTAAAGGGCGAGACCAACCAGATCAGACTTTTCGAAACCTACGCCAGTCCGGCTGCATATCAGGCTCACCTCCAATCAGCACACTTTAAGAAATACAAAAGCGTGACTGCCACCATGGTCAAGTCTCTTCGACTGATCGAAACGGAACCACTGATGCTCGGAACAAAGTAGAGGAGAAGCCTGTGCAGTATGTGAGCCTGGGCCGAACGGGTCTGCAAGTTTCGAGTCTTTGCCTTGGCTGTATGGGCTTCGGCGACCCCAATCGCCTCCCGCAGCCGTGGTCACTCGATGAGGCCGCGTCGCGTCAGTTCTTCCGGCAGGCGCTTGAAGGCGGCATCAACTTCCCCTCCCAGCCTGCCAGACTTTGAATAAACAGAACAAGGGAAGCCCCGACGCGGCTTACTCCCGCCCCTGCACCCGGTCGTACATGTACTTGTCGCTGGTGGTCCCGAGCGACTCGTTATAGAGCGAAAGCGCACCCGTAGCCTCTTTGAACTCCTCCGAGAAGTGGTGGATGGCGCGGAGGTGGTCGGCGGTGGCGGCGATCTCCAGCTTCGGGGTCTTCAGAAACTTCTGGTAGCCCCGATCCAGGATCGTGGCGATCTGGCCGTTCAGCAGAAATCCCGCGCGATGGGTGATTTCCACGGTCCCGTCGGCGTCCTTGGCGATCTCGGCGGCGCAGCCGTACTTGGTGACGCGATAGGCCGTGCCCTTGGTTGCACCTTCGGAGGCGCGCACAACATCAAATCTTTCCTTGCCCAGCAGGGAGATCACATCGTCAAAGGTGCGTTGTTCGGTCTTCTTCTTTGCCATGGGTTTCCTCGGTCTGGAGCTCGATTGGGACTGATGTGAGCCTGTCAGGTACGATTAACTTTCGCACACCCCGGGCTCGCAGCAAAGCTCGCGGCAAGTTCACAGCAAAGGCTGCGCACCGGTAAGCGGAACAAATGACGACGATGACCTCCAACACGCCCGATCCTAAACTCGACCTCAAGACACATCCGCTCGGCAGGTCCATTCTGGACCGCATCGGCAACACGCCCATGGTCCGTCTGGAGCGGCTAACCGCCCATCTGCCCGGCATCACGCTGCTCGCCAAGGGCGAGTTCGCCAACCCCGGCGGAAGCGTGAAGGACCGGCCCGCCTCCTACATTGTGAAAGACGCCTTTGCCCGCGGTGAACTTGGACCGTCGCGCCCCGGACGCGGTCTTCTGGACGCGACCAGCGGCAACACGGGCATCGCCTATGCCATGCTGGGCGCGGCGCTGCAGTTTCCCGTGACGCTCTGCATGCCCTCCAACGTCTCTCCGGAGCGAAAGAAGATCCTTACGGCCTACGGCGCATCGATTCAGTGGTCGGCACCGGACGAGGGCTCGGACGGTGCGATCCGCCTGGCGCGGAAGCTCTCCGCCGAAAGCGGCGACCAGTTCTTCTACGCCGACCAGTACGGCAACGACAATAACTGGCGCTCGCACTACGAAACCACCGCAGAAGAGATCTGGTTCCAGACCGAAGGTCGCATTACGCACTTCGTCGCTGGCCTGGGAACGAGCGGAACCTTTACCGGAACGACGCGGCGTCTGCGCGAACTGAACCGCGAGATCAAGTGCATCAGCATGCAGCCCGATTCGCCCTTCAACGGGCTCGAGGGCCTGAAGCATATGCCGACCGCCATCGTTCCTCCGATCTACGACGAAACCCTGGCCGACCGCAATCTCTGGGCGGACACCGAAGTGGCCTACACCATGGCCAAGCGCCTCGGCCGCGAAGAAGGCGTCCTAGTCGGCATCAGCGCTGCGTCTAACGTAGCAACGGCCCTTAAAATTGCCGAAGAAGAGCACGCGGCGGGACGGGAAGCCGTCATCGTGACCATCCTCTGCGACGGCGCGGACAAGTATCTGAGCGAAAGGTTCTGGACTGAGTAAATGCTGAAGATCAAACAGGCCGAGTACGACGCGATGCGTCAGCACGGGGAGGAGACCTATCCCCACGAGTGCTGCGGCATCATGCTGGGACGACCCGTCATCCCGGGCGAAAACGAAGTCGTAGAGCTGATGCGCGCGGGCAACACACGCACCGACTCCGCGCATAACCGTTACCACATTGCCCCGCAGGAGCTCATCAAGGCACAGCGCGAGGGACGGAAGAAGGACCTGGAGATCGTCGGGTTCTATCACTCGCATCCCGACCATCCGGCGCAGTGGTCGAAGACTGACTTCGACGAAGCGCACTGGTACGGTTGTAGTTACGTCATCACGGCCGTAGCGCAGGGGAAGGCCGAGGTGACGAATTCGTTCCTGCTCCGCGGCTCCAACGAAGACGACAAGGTTTTTGACCACGAGAAGATCGAAGTAGAAGCCTAAAGCGATTTCAGAACGAGGCGAGCGAAGGCGAGCCCAGCAAGAAAAGGACACCATGAAGATCCTGATTCCTACCCCGTTACGCCAGTTTGCCAACGGACAGAACGATGCAACCATTGACGAAAAAACCGTTGAAGCAGGCCTGACGAAGCTCGTTGAGCTTCACCCTGCCCTGAAGACAAACCTCTTCAACGCCGAGGGCAAGCTGCGCTCCTTCGTGAACGTCTATGTGAACGACGACGACATCCGCGACCTGCCCAACGGCCTGCAGACGGAAGTCGCCGCAGACGATGACATCTCCATCATTCCCTCGATCGCCGGCGGAGCACCTGTAGCGGAAGCTGTCGCGGTGACCGAAGAGGTCACACTCTCGAAGGATGAGATCGCACGCTACTCGCGCCACCTCATCCTTCCCGAGGTGGGCATGGATGGACAGAAGAAGCTGAAGGCGGCCAAAGTGCTCTGCGTGGGCACGGGCGGCCTGGGCGCGCCGATGGCGCTTTATCTCGCCGCCGCAGGCGTTGGCACCATTGGCCTGGTGGACTTCGATGTTGTGGACGAGTCCAACCTGCAGCGCCAGATCATTCACTCGCAGGCGACGGTCGGCAAGCTGAAGGTCGACTCCGCCGAGCTGATGCTGAACGGTCTGAACAAGACCACGAAGATCGTGAAGTACAACACCATGCTGACGAGTGCAAATGCCCTGGAAATCTTCAAGGACTTCGACATCATCGCCGACGGTACGGACAACTTTCAGACGCGCTACCTCGTCAACGACGCCTGCGTTCTGACCGGCAAGCCGAACGTTTACGGTTCGATCTTCCGCTTCGAAGGACAGGCGAGCGTCTTCGCTACGGAGAACGGTCCCTGCTATCGCTGCCTCTATCCCGAACCGCCACCGCCGGGACTGGTTCCCTCCTGCGCTGAAGGCGGCGTGATGGGCGTTCTCCCCGGCCTCGTCGGAACGATCCAGGCGACGGAGGTCATCAAGCTGATCCTCGGCATCGGCGAGCCGCTCATTGGCCGTCTGCTGTTGATCGACACGCTGTCGATGGGCTTCCGCACGCTGAAGCTGCGCAAGAACCCCGAGTGCCCGGCCTGCGGAACGCATGAGATCAAGGAGCTGATTGACTATGACCAGTTCTGCGGCATCGCTCCTCCGACCTCCGTGGGACCACTCGAAGTCTCGTCCCACGGCGCTGTGGCTGCTGCGGGTGAGGTAGACGGCATTCCTCAGGTCTCGGTCGAAGACCTGCAGGCACGGATGAAGAAGGGCGATGTCTTCGTGCTCGACGTTCGCGAACCGCACGAGGCACAGATCGCAACGCTTGGCGCTCCACTGATCCCTGTGGGATCGCTTGAATCTCGCCTGGCGGAGCTTGCTCCTCATAAGAACGAGGAGATCTTCGTCCACTGCAAGACCGGTGGACGGAGCCAGAAGGCGGCGCAGATCTTGAAGGCTGCCGGCTTCACTCGTGTCTCCAACGTACAGGGCGGAATCACCGCGTGGGCCGAGCGCATCGATCCTACCGTCGCCAAGTACTAAGCTCATACATTGGGAAAAGCCCCGGGGACCTCTCCGGGGCTTTGCTGTGTGTGAGCCAAGACTCCGGGTGCCCCGTACATCGCGCTTTTCGCGATGTGCGGGAGGATGCTGGCTCCGGCTGAGATTCGAGAAGCACCAGAGATTCAAAGCGGTTCGCGCCTCGCGCGAACACCCACAGATGCGCGATGAAGCTGCGCATGTATGGGGCACCCCGGCTCCACTTTGTCATCCCGTAGCGTAGCGGAGGGATCTGCTGTTCTCTTCGAACAAATCGGGTTTGTGCGCTCCGCGCGACCGCACCCTTTCGCGATAAAGCCGCGAAAGAATGGGGCACGGGATTACGCTTTGACTTTGCGGGCGGCGGAACGTCTGGCTTTGGCCTCATCCGCAAGCTGGACCTGATGAGACTGCACGATGGTCGAGATGAGCTTTGGATACCGCGCCTCCACCTCAGCACAGCGCGAGGTGTTGTGCATCTCCACGCCCTTCCGCTCGCTGTAAATCAGACCCGCTTCGCGCAGGATCTTAAAGTGCTGCGAGAGCGTCGACTTTGGAATCGCCTTGTCATCGACTTTCAGAAATGTCGAACAGTTCTGCGAGCAGTCCTGACCGACGATATCGGCGTAGATCGCCACACGCACGGGATCAGAGAGCGCGTGCAGAATCGCTTCTACCGTCACTTCTTCGATCGCGGGATGGAACAGAGGGCGCATCTGTAGATTCGATTGTATGCGCAGCAAGAAGATTCATTGTCCTATAGTTCATTATTCCCGAACTAACGAATCTTTCTCGATTGATCCCTCATCAGATGGTCAAGAAGCGACCTGAAGCTGCACGCACCGCGTGAGCCAGGCTCGAAAGGATACGCATCATGGGTAAGCTCGAAGGAAAAGTAGCAGTCATCACAGCAGCCACGTCCGGCATGGCGCTGGCCACCGCCAAGCTCTTTGTAGAAGAGGGCGCATACGTTTACATCACCGGCCGTCGCCAGGAAACACTCGACAAGGCCGTCAAAGAAATCGGACGCAACGTGACCGGTGTGCAGGGAGATGCAGCGGTTCTTGCCGACCTCGACCGTCTCTATGACACGGTCAAACGCGAAAAGGGGAAGATCGATGTTCTCTTCGCCAGCGCAGGAGATGGCGTCTTCGCGCCCATCGGCAGTGTGACGGAAGAGGGCTTCGATAAGACCTTCGACCTCAACGTGCGCGGCACACTCTTCACCGTGCAGAAGGCACTTCCTTTATTCAACGACGGCGGTTCGATCTTCCTGAACGGCTCCATCGCAGGCAGCAAGGGTATTCCCACCTTTGGCGTCTACTCCGCAAGTAAAGCCGCGGTTCGCTCCTTCGCGCGCACATGGCTTCTGGAGTTGAAGGACCGTAATATCCGCGTCAACGTCCTCAGCCCCGGAACGATCGACACACCGATCCTCGACCAGTTCGGACCCGAGGCAAAGGAGAGCTTCAAGGCCAATATTCCTCTCGGCCGCATGGGACGTCCTGAGGAGATTGCTACGGCTGCGCTCTTCCTCGCTTCCAGCGATTCGAGCTTCGTGAATGGTATCGAGCTCTTCGTCGATGGCGGCACAGCGCAGATCTAAAATCCACGCTTCTTCACAAAACATCGGTGCACCTCTTGGGTGCACCAATGTTTTCTGCGTTAAGGGCGTTTGAGCGCAGGAAGAAGTGGAGCGAGAGAGCCGTCGTTCGGCGCTGGAGTAAGTCCGAGGAGCCTCGCGACGAAGTCATAGACAGCTGTGTTCTGGAAGGTGGGCAGCTTTACGCCTTTGCGAATATCCGGGCCTTCGGCGAAGAAGATGGCCTTCATCTCGGGCATGGTCAGAGTGTCATAGCCGTGTTCGCCATGTGGGCGTTTCTTTGGCTCGGTGGTGGTGTCGAAGCGCACGTCGGTGGGGATGTGGAAGACGAGATAAGGATCACCGAGGCGAGTGTTCTCGCGCACTTGAAGTGACGCAGGTGTATCCGCAAGACGGTATGCCGTAAAGCGCGAATCGGGATGTGCGCGGAAGCCTTCGTAGGTGGCCTGTTTTTGCGCCTCGGTCTCGGGATATATCAGGATGCCTTCGTGATGCACTCCTTTCAACAACGGTGCCATGCCGGGAAGTTCGGAAAGCGTCAGTACGGGCCCGACCATGTCGATCATGCCGTGGTCGGCGGTGACGATCAGATCGATGGGCAGATGCAGAGCGCGAAGGCGCTGCGAGAGCTCTCCCATGAGAGCGTCGACGTGGTGTACGGCCTCGTCGAGTTGGGGGGAATCTACGCCGAAGTCATGCCCGGCATGATCAGTGTCAGCGAAGTAAAGGGTGATGAAGTGCGGGCGTTCGGCGGGCGGAAGCTGCAGCCAGGTGATGACCTGGTCGATGCGCTTCTCGCCGTCATACTTGTCGAGGTAATCAGCCCAGAAGGTGGGCCGACGTCCGGCGATCTCAGCGTTGGAGCCCGGCCAGAACATGGCTGCGGAGCGCATGCCATTCTCTTCCGCGAGTGACCAGAGAGGCGTTCCGCTATAGAAGCTACCGTCGCCGCCGTTCTTTTTGTATTCGTAGGTCTTGTGCGAGACAGGGTCATAAAAGCTGTTCCAGACAATGCCGTTATGCTCCGGCAGCAGACCAGTGACCAGCGTTGTGTGATTTGGAAACGTGATCGATGGATAAGACGGAAGCATCCCAAGCGGCGTCGATGCGCCGCGCTTGCCTATGGCCAGAAGATTGCGCGCGTCGTGAATCTTTGCATAGTCGTAACGGAAGCCGTCGAGCGAGACCAGGACGACATAGTGCTTCTGCTGCTGCGCCGGTGTGTTCATTGGAGTTTGTTCAGTGTGTAGAACAACCTGCGCGGAAGCGGCAAAGGTACAAGCTAGTACAAGTGCAAGAAGGCGACGCATGCAGCTATGGTATCGCCGGGGTATTACTGGAATGTCACTGGTCAGGTGCAGGGCTCGGCTACCAAACCCACTCCGTTATTTCGACCGACCGGAGCGAAGCGTAGGGAGCGGAGAAATCTGCTTCTATCATGTGCCGGAGGCACATCGGATCGCGCTTTGCGCGATTGCAAATGCAGATCTCTCCACTTCGGTCGAGATGACAGCGTTGCTATGTCGAGATGACGGAGTCACTGGATCGAGGACGGAGTTTTTACAAAACCTAGTCTTCGGCCTTGTCGTCTACCGTGAGGATCTGCAGGCAGAGCGGAGCATCCAGGATGAAGCTGAACTTCTCGATCGCGCGGAGCGCTTTTTCAATCGTCGAGGTCAGGCAGGCCTCCGTGGTAATCACGAAGGGCAGGCAGTCCTTCGGATAGCCCGGACGCTGCAGGATGCTGTCGATGTTCACGCCTACCTTGCCGAGCGCGCCGGTGATGGCACCGACGATTCCGGGCTCGTCCGCAACGACGAAGCGGAGATAGCGCGGAGCGAGGAACTCGCCAGCAACCTGGCGCTTCTTCGTGGGCAAAGAGACCGGCACGCCGCCATGCGCAACCGCGAGCAGATCGCTTACGATTGCGACCGCCGTGGGATGTCCACCGGCTCCATGACCGGAGAAGACCACATCGCCACCAAACTTGCCCGAGGTTACCACCATGTTTTGTGTACCGTGCGACCAGGCGATGGGTGACGTGGACGGAACGAGCATGGGACCGACGCATGCGCGGATCTGGCGGCCATCCACTTCAGCGCGCGAGATCTGGCGGATCGTGCAGTTCAGTTCCTGTGCGTAGTGGAAATCCACCGCAGAGACCTGCGCGATGGTCTGCGTCGGGATAGCATCCGGATCGAGCTCCGCATGCAGAGCGATGCGTGCGAGAATGCAGAGCTTGGCGCGGGCGTCATAGCCGTCCACGTCCGCAGAGGGATTGGCCTCCGCATAGCCTGCGGCCTGCGCCTTTTCAAGCACTTCGCCGTAGTCGGCTCCCGCCTCCATGTGCGAAAGGATGAAGTTGCATGTGCCGTTCAGGATACCGTTCAGGCGCGTGATGCGGTCGCCCTGCAGACCCTGAAGCGTCGCAGGAATGACAGGAACTCCACCCGCGACAGCCGCGTTGTAGGCGAGCGACGCCTTGTTCTTCTGAGCGAGGCGTGTGAGTGCCGCTCCGCGATAGGCGATGAGCTGCTTGTTCGCCGTGACCACGGATTTGCCGCTGCTGAGAGCGCGGCGGATCCACTTCTCCATCGGGTCCAGGCCGCCGATCGTCTCGATGACGATGTCGACCCTGGAGTTCAGCACGTCGTCGATATTCTCCGTCCACTTGGCCGTATCAGGAACGAACTTCGCCGCGGCATGCGCGCGCTTGCGGTCGATGTCGCGGTTGTAGATCCATGCGAGTTCGATCCCGGGGAACTTCTGCGCGGCGAGCACCTGCGCGACCGAGCTGCCGACGGTGCCGAAGCCGAGGATGGCGACGCGGAAGGTCTTCTCTTTTGCGACGGTTTTTTTGGGAACGGCTTTGCCAGCAACGGTCTTGGCGGCGGTCTTCTTCACTGCGGTCTTGCTCATGATTTAGTAGTCGACTCTCTGCGTGGTTTTACGCCAGGTGTTGAAGCTCTCAATGGCTTCGTCGGACAGAAGGGGTTGGATGGGAATGGAGCGCTCGGAGATGGGGCGCTGGATCTCGGTGTAGAGAAAGCTGTCGTCGAAGCCGGCTTCGGCGGCGTCCTGCGCGTTGTTGCCAAAGTAGATGCTTCGGCAGCGCGCCCAGTAGATCGCGGCGAGGCACATGGGGCAGGGCTCGCAGGAGGTATACACGTCGCAGTTCGTGAGCTGAAAGGTCCCGAGCGAGGTGCAGGCGGAGCGGATAGCGTTGACCTCGGCATGAGCCGTGGGATCGTTCGTCGCGGTGACGGTATTGGCACAGGCGGCGATCACCTCGCCGTCGCGCACGATCACGCAGCCGAAAGGACCTCCCTTACCGGAGGTGACGTTTTCCGTCGCAAGGCGGATGGCCTGGCGCATGAACTGCGCATGGTCGGTGTTGGATAAAGGCATTTTTACCTACGGCTCCAAGGGAAAGTATCGCATGTGGCGTGGGAATTCTGGATAATCAGAGCATGCTTCCAGGGGAACAGCAGTGCTGGGTTTCGAAGCGCGTGGTGACACAGGCAGGTGTACGCCCTGCAGCCGTAGTGGTGGAAGACGGCGTGATTGTGGCCGTGCTGGATACCGCTCCCGCCGACGCCCATGTCCACGACTGGGGCGGCGATGCCCTTCTCCCCGGCCTCGTCGATACGCACGTCCACATCAACGAACCTGGACGAACCGAGTGGGAAGGATTCGAGACAGCCACCCGCGCCGCAGCGGCAGGGGGCTTCACGACTGTAGTCGACATGCCCCTGAACTGCCTTCCGGAGACGACGACCGTCGCCGCGTTGGAGATCAAACGGGCTGCCGCCATGGGAAAGTGCTGGGTGGACTGGGCAGCGTGGGGCGGCGCGGTAGATGGCAACCAGGAACACATTCTTCCCCTCGCGCGAGCAGGTGTTCCGGGATATAAGTGTTTCCTTGTCTATCCCGGATGCGATGGATTTACGTCCATCGATGCGCAGAATCTCGAACAAGCGCTCCCTGCGATAGCAGAAAGCGGTCTACCTCTGCTGGTACACGCTGAGTTGCAGGGGCCCATCGACGCCGCCTGCGCCGGTCTTCATGATGCGGACTGGCGGAAGTACTCGACCTATCTGGCATCGCGCCCGGATGAGGCCGAGCTCGACGCAATCGCCTTCCTCATTGGGCTCTGCCGAAAGTACCGTTTCAAACTGCATATCGTCCACCTGGCCACGGCTCTCGCTCTGCCCATGCTGCGGGAAGCCAAGGCTGAAGGCCTACCGCTTACTGTGGAAACCTGCCCGCACTATCTCTACCTCGCGGCGGAGGAGATTGCCGATGGTGCAACGGAGTTCAAGTGCGCTCCTCCGATCCGCAGCGCGGAGAACCGCGATGCTTTATGGGAGGGCCTGCGGGAGGGCGTCATCGACTTGGTGGCGACCGACCACTCGCCGTGTCCGCCGGAGATGAAGAGGTCCGGTGGACGCTTCGACGAGGCGTGGGGCGGAATCGCCAGTCTGTCTACCGCCCTGAGCGTGATGTGGACGGAGGCCGAGGCGCGTGGATTCTCGCTGACGGAGATCGCCCGTTGGATGAGCGCCGCCCCCGCCGCTTTGGCAGGCCTGCAGAACCAGGTCGGGGCCATCGCCGTGGGACGCGATGCAAATTTTGTGAGATTTCGACCGGAAACGGACCGATTAATCGAAAAAGACGGTCTCCATTACCGGCACAAGGTCTCTCCCTATTTGGGAAGAATGCTGCACGGCGTGGTGAAAACTACCGTCCTTCGAGGTGTGCCCGCCTATATGGACGGCGAGTTTTCTGAGGAACCGGCGGGACGCGAGTATGCTGAAAATACATGAATGATGTGTTGACACGTTGGAATCGGATGTCCGTAGAGGACGCGATCGGGGAGATTTTGCCCTGCTGCGGCTCAAGGGCCTGGGCACGTGGCCTTGCTGGTCTGCGTCCTGTCATGCTGGAAGATTCGCTCTTGCAGCGAAGCGACCGCATCTGGTGGGCGCTTTCGGAGACGGATTGGAACGAGGCGTTCCGCAGCCATCCCCGGATCGGCGAAAAGAACGCCGCGGGCGAAACAACGCCCCAGGCGGTGCACTGGAGCGCCAAAGAGCAGAGCAATGCGGCGGACCTCTACTCCGTAAAAGAACTGATGGCCGAGGGTCAGCGCGCTTACGAGGAGAAGTTTGGCCGCATCTTTATCATCTGCGCCAGCGGCAAAAGCGCTTCGGAGATGCTAGCCATGCTGGATGCGCGCATGCACAACGACCCTGCGACGGAGCTGCGAAACGCGGCTGAACAGCAGCGGCAGATTACGCAGCTTCGTCTGCGGAAATGGATGCGAGGCGAGCGATGAGTATCTCAACCCATGTTCTCGACACATCCACCGGCAGACCTGCGGCGGGAATAGGCGTCGAGCTGGAACTGGACCAGGACGGCGAGTGGCTGACGCTGAACGCGGCGCATACGGACGCGGACGGGCGTGTGAGGTTTCTTCTGCCCGAGGGCGAGATCATGGTGCCCGGCGTCTACTGCGCACGCTTCGCGACCGCTTCTTGGTTTTCAGCGCACGGTATTAAGGGACTCTACCCAATTGTGGAGATCACCTTCACGGTGGAGGCGGGGCAGGCGCATTACCACGTGCCACTTCTGCTTACGGCCAATGGATATACCACCTACCGGGGAAGCTGAAAGGGAGTCACTTTGGCAAGGCTGATAGAAAACCGCTACGGCAAGGCGCGCGTGCGTGTGATGAAGCTGGATCGCTCGCAGCCGCAGCATCAACTTCTGGAGTGGACAGTGCGCGTGCTGCTTGAGGGTGACTTCGAGACAGCGCATACGTTGGGCGACAACGCTAAAATTCTGCCGACGGACACGATGAAAAACACGGTCTACTCGCGCGCGAAAGCGTCGAAGGCCGAGACCCCGGAGGAGTTCGCAACAGAACTTGCGGAGTTCCTTCTCGGGCGTAACCCGCAGGTGCAGACCGTCGAAGTCAAAATCGAGACCGTGCTGTGGAAGCGCCTGACCGTGGATGGCAAACCCCACGGCTCGTCGTTCATGCGCGGCTCCGACGAACTGGGAACGGTCCTGCACACGGCGACCCGCGAAGCGAAGACGACAGTCTGCGGCGTAGAAAACATGGTCATCCTCAAGTCGCAGAACTCCGGATTTGAGGGTTACATCCAGGACGATCTGACGACGTTGAAACCCACGGCGGACAGGCTCTTTGCCACGGCGATGACGGCGGACTGGGAGTACACCGACGGCGGCGCTGCCTTTGCCGCGCGGCGCGATGCCATTCGCGAAGCCATGCTGAAGGCCTTCGCCGAACACGATTCGAAGTCGGTACAACAGACGCTCTACGCAATGGCCGAGGCTGCGCTTGCCGCAGTGCCCGAGGTGAGCCGCGTACACATGGTGATGCCGAACAAGCATTGCCTTCTTGTCGATCTGAAGCACTTCGGTCAGGACAACGACAACGAGATCTTCGTGCCGACGGAAGATCCGCACGGATACATTGAGGCGACGGTGGTCCGCGAGCAGTGAGCGCCCACGCACAGCGTGTGATGGAGCGATGCGCTGCTCTGGCGGGGGTGACGGACGTTCCCGGGGAGACGACGCGTACGTTTCTGTCTCCTGCGATGACGCGTGCCAACGCTCTTGTATCCGAATGGATGAAGGCGGCTGGAATGACCGTCCACATGGATGCTGCGGGGAATCTGCGTGGACGCCATGGTGAAGCCGCCAGGACTTTCGTGATGGCTTCGCATCTCGATACTGTGCCCAATGCAGGGGCATATGACGGCATCCTTGGCGTTGTGATGGCGATTGAAGTCGCCGAAGCGATGCGGGATGTAGTGCTTCCCTTCTCGATCGAGGTTATTGGATTCTCGGAAGAAGAAGGCGTGCGCTTTGGCGTGCCTTTTATCGGTTCGCGCGCCGTGGTGGGAACGTGCGATGAAACTCTGCTCTCTACGCAAGATGCAAACGGCATAACCGTGCATGAGGCGATTGCTGCCTATGGACTTCATTGCGGGGCATTACCAGAGGCGGTTTTGCAAGATGCCTTTGCCTATCTTGAGTTCCACATCGAGCAAGGGCCGGTCCTCGAAGCCGAGGGACGCGCACTCGGCGTGGTGGAAGCCATCGCAGGGCAAAGCCGCTATACCGTGACCTTCACCGGAAAGGCGAACCACGCGGGAACAACGCCGATGCACCTGCGGCGGGATGCAATGTCTGCGGCGGCGGAGTGGATCGTCGCCGTGGAAACCTTTGCGCAGAAGACCGAAGGACTGGTGGCGACCGTAGGCTCCGTCTCCACGATTCCCGGGGCAGGAAATGTGATTGCAGGCGAGGTCAGGGCAACTCTGGATGTGCGCAGCGCGGAGGTTGCGATACGCCGCGAGGCTGAAGCCGTCTTGCTGGCGAAGGCGGAAGAGTGTGGTCTTCGCCGTGGCGTGCATGTGGAGGCGAATCTGCGCATGGAACAGGCGGCGGTGGCAATGGATGCCTCTCTGACGACTCTCCTGGCAGAGGCTGTGGGAGACAAAGCGCGCAGCCTTGTCAGCGGAGCCGGCCATGATGCGATGATAGTTGCGCCACACATCCCAAGTGCGATGCTGTTTCTGCGGTCGCCGGGAGGTCTGAGCCATCATCCGGACGAAAGTGTTCTGATGGACGATGTACAGGCAGGGCTGGACGCTGGCGTCCGCTTTGTGGAGTTACTGGCGATCAAGGAGACCGATGCATAAGTTAGGCGAAACACGGAGCCGTTTGCGGCACGATCATCTTCTGCAGACGCCGGATACCTTTGTGCGCGCCGCGTTGCCGGGCATGGTGAACTCGGTAGCCGTGGTGCATGCAGCGCCTGCGCTGGGCGCGGGTTTCGCGCAGTACACCGCAGAGATGGAAGCAGGCGGGCAGCTTGGACCTGCTCTGGGAACGCGCTTCCTCTATGTGCTCGAAGGCCATCTGCAGGTCGACCAGGAAGAGCTGTTGCCGGGCGGATATGCTCTGTTGCCGGCCGGACATCCGATGGAGATCATAGCGAAGTCTGTATCGCGCATCGCCGTAATTGAAAAAGAGTACGTCGCTCTGAAGGGTGCAAGCGCGCCTCAGTTTTTCGTTGGCCACGAGAGCGAGATCGTATACACGCCACTGATGGGCGATGAAGACCTGCAGGTCCGGCAGCTTCTGCCTGACGGTCTCGCGCTGGACTTTGCAGTGAATACGATGACCTACATGCCCGGCGCGGCGCTGAGCATGGTCGAGGTCCACGTGATGGAGCACGGTCTGCTCATGCTCGAAGGCGGAGGCATCTATCGTCTGGGTGAGAGCTGGTATCCCGTGACCGAGGGCGACTTTATCTGGATGGCCCCGTACTGCCCGCAGTGGTTTGGAGCGCTTGGCAAGGTGCCTGCCAAATACCTCATCTACAAGGACTGGAACCGGCATCCCCTGGCCACGCGGGGAGATGCGCGATGAAGATCGCCGTAGACGCCCAGCGACTGCAAAGCGAGCTAACGACACTCGCGTCCTTCACCCATGTAGAACAAACAGGCAAAGAAGGCGAGGCCGCGGTCACGCGCATCGTCTTTACCGAAGACGATCTGGCCGCACGGGCTTGGCTGCGTGGCTTGTATGAAGAAGCCGGATTGGCTGTTCGTGAAGACGCCGTGGGCAATGTCTTTGCGCGCTGGCTTGGTTCAGCGCCGGAGCTGCCCGCCGTCGGAACGGGTTCGCATACGGACGCGATTCCTCACGCAGGCATGTACGACGGAACCGTCGGTGTGCTGGGCGGACTGGAAGCGATTCGTGCGCTGCAACGCGCGGGTGTGAAGCCAAAGCGTTCCATCGAGCTACTGATGTTTACCTCCGAGGAGCCAACACGATTTGGAATCGGTTGCCTGGGAAGCCGTCTGCTGTCGGGTGTTCTGGAGCCTTCTACGGCAGATCGATTGAAGGATGCCGAAGACCTGACTTTGTCCGAGGTCCGAACGGCTGCGGGTTTTGCCGGAACGCTCGATGAGGTGTTGCTCCCCACCGGCTACTACAGCGGTTGGGCGGAGCTGCATATCGAACAGGGGCCTCTGCTGGAGCGGGACGGCGTGCAGATCGGCGTAGTGACGGAGATCGCTGCACCGGCGAGCTATCGCATCACGCTTGAAGGCTTTGGCGGACACGCTGGAGCCCTGCTGATGCCCGACAGGAGAGACGCGCTCTGTGCTGCGGCAGAGATCATTCTCGCCGTGGAGAAGTTTGCGCTCGCAACCGGCGCCATCGACACGGTGGCCACGGTCGGCACGGTGAAGGTGCATCCCGGCGCGGTGAACAGCGTACCCAGCCGCGTAGAGCTGGCGCTGGATGTGCGTGATACCGATCCCGACCGGCGCGAGAGTGTGATGCGTGGCGTGCGCGCCGTCTGCGAGGAGCTGCGCGAACGGCGCGGCGTCTCCATCGCCGAGCAGCTCATCAACGCCGACCCTCCGGCGCAGAGCGACGAGCGCATCGTCGAGGCCATTGAAGCGGCATGCGTGGACCATGGCTATTCGTATCGCCGCATGGTGAGCCGGGCTTACCACGACTCGCTCTTCATCGCGTGCATTGCTCCGGTGGCGATGATCTTCATTCCCTGCCGCGGCGGTGTGAGTCACAGGCCGGATGAGTTTGCGAGTTTGGACGCGATGACCGCAGGCGTTACAGTGCTTGCGGAGACGCTTTTGCATTTATCGGCGATGTAACGGATGCTCGTGCAGAATAAGGGGATATGGCGATAGCTTCGATTAATCCGGCAAACGGCGCGACGCTGAAGACGTTTGAGCCGTTGACGGCGGAGCGGCTGGAAGAGAAGCTCGCTCTGGCAGCAAGTGCCTTTCGCGACTTCCAGAAGATGCCCGTCGAGCATCGCGCCCTCTGTATGCGCAAGCTCGCGACGCTGCTCGAAGAAGACATCGAAGACCTGGCCTACCTCATGATGCAGGAGATGGGAAAACCTCTGCGCGCGGGTCGCGACGAGATTCAGAAATGCGCGACGGGTTGTCGCTACTACGCCGAAAATGCGGCACGCATTCTGGCTCCGGAAGCGATCCCCACGGGCACGGGAAAGAGCTATGTTCGCTGGGATCCTCTCGGCGTGATCCTTGCCGTGATGCCGTGGAACTATCCGTTCTGGCAGGTCTTTCGCTTTCTCGCTCCGGCCTTGATGGCGGGCAATGCAGGTCTTTTGAAACACGCGCCGAGCGTGCCGCAGTGCGCTCTCGCGATTGAAATTCTGACGCGACGCGCCGGGTTTCCGCGTGGGTCGTTCCAGGCGCTCTTCCTTGAAACGGAGCAGGTAGAAGGCGTGGTGGGGGATTCTCGCGTGGCCGCAGTCACGGTGACGGGAAGTCAGCGAGCCGGGCGTGCTGTTGCGGCGAAGGCCGGTGCCTGCCTGAAGAAGACCGTGCTGGAACTCGGCGGAAGCGACCCCTTCATCGTGATGCCGACCGCTGATCTGGCGACGGCGGTAGAGACGGCGGCGCGGTCGCGCACCGTAAATAGCGGACAGTCCTGCATCGCCGCGAAGCGGTTCATCGTGCACGCCAGCATCTACGAAGAGTTCGTGCGACGCTTTGCGCGCAAGATGGCTTTGCTAAAGGTAGGCGATCCGTCGCGCGAGGATACCGAGGTCGGCCCCCT
>Ga0157290_10000075_pt1 | contig 24059 bp, 17 predicted proteins | sample NitcycUS149409B1_FD_108389 | JGI IMG/M metagenome (GOLD analysis project Ga0157290, IMG submission 108389) | Soil microbial communities from Arlington Agricultural Research Station in Wisconsin, USA - Nitrogen cycling UWRJ-S149-409B-1 | ecosystem: Environmental > Terrestrial > Soil >...
ACGGCTGCAGCTCTGCAAGCTGCTTTGTCCGCTCGATGGCTTCGAGTACGCCCCACTTCTGATTGGCGTCGACCATTAATTTATTGGTCCAACCGATCTCTTCCCGCACAAGACGACCGCGTCGCAGATCGTCCGCAGCGTCACCGCCCACCTTCAGCTTGAAGTGCGTCCAGCCTTCCGCGAGCGCTTCGCGGCAGAGCCGCCGCACCTTCTCATCCGAGAAACCGAACCAGCCGACGGAAGTGGTGTACGCCGGATAGCCATGCTCCAAGAGATGTTCTATGCGCTCGGCCTTCCCCTCGCGTCCGCGCTGCAGGATGGCCAGCGCTTCGTCATAGGTCAAGGCATCGTCGATGTAGCGGAACTCTACGGCCTTGAGCAACTGCTCCGGCTCCATCTCTGCGAGGAGACGCCAGAGCGGCTTGCCTTCAACCTTGGCGTAAAGATCCCAGACTGCGTTGATCAGAGCGCCGGTCGCCAGATGGATGACGCCCTTCTCCGGACCGAGCCAGCGGAACTGGCTCTCGTCCGTAAGCTCCCGCGAGAACTTCGCAAAGTTCTCCGTGATGGATTCCAGCGAACGTCCCGCGGCGAACTTCGAAAGATACTCAAGCGCCTGGACGACGAGATCGGTTCCACGTCCCAGGGTGAACGTCAATCCGTGCCCCTCAAACTCGGCGTTCGTCTCCAGAATGCAATAAGCCGCCGAGTAGTCGGGGTCCTTATTTACGGCATCAGAGCCGATGCTTTCGCGGGAGGTCGGGAAACGAAGGTCCACAACGCGGACTCTTTCAATCACAATCGACTGCATGACTCTCCTTAGTCCGCCAACACGGCTTTGGTCAGGTTGCGCGGACGATCCACATCGACACCGTTACGCACCGCAATAAAGTATGCCAGCAACTGGAACGGAATCACTTCAATGATCGGAAGGAGGTACTCGTTGGCCGGCTGCACCTCAACGGCGTGCGTCACCAGGCTGCGAACACGGTCGTCGCCAGCGTTCATAACCGCGAGCACCGTCGCTCCCTGCGCCTTCATATCTGCCAGCAACTGTACCGTCTTCTCGTAGCGGAGAACACTCTCTGCATCCTCCACGTCATAGGTCGCGAGAACGACGAGCGGAACTTCGGGAGAGACAAGGGCATTCGGTCCGTGCTTGAGTTCGCCTGCAGGATATCCCTCCGCGTGGAGGTACGAACTCTCCTTCAGCTTCAGCGCACCTTCGCGAGCGATCGGGTAGTGGATGCCACGGCCAAGAAAGAGGAACGTTTTGGCACCCGCGTAGAACGGTGCCAGCGCCTCGATCTGCTTCTCCCACTCTGCAAGCTGAGCGCCGACTGCCTGTGGCAGCTCGCGTACCAGAGCAAGCCTGCGAGTCACTTCCGTTGCGTCCAGTGCCTTGCGCTCCTGTGCGGCGTAGAGTGCCAGAAGATGCAGTACAAGGAGCTGCGCGGTAAAGCTTTTGGTCGCGGGAATTGCCTTCTCCACACCGGCTTCGGTGGGCAGACTCGCATCGGCTTCGCGCGCCATGGTTGAACCGGCTACGTTGGTCACAGCAGAGGTGCGGTGTCCGCGCTTTTTCGCCTCGCGCAGGGCCGCCAATGTATCCGCGGTCTCACCGGACTGCGAGATCACAATAACAGCGGGATCGCGCTTGGTGTTTGTTGAGCGCAGGCAGTATTCACTGGCAAACTCCACATCGACGGCGAGGCGGGCGAGGTCTTCCATGACGATTTCGGCAGTCAAACCGGCGTGACGGCTGGAACCGCTGGCGGCGATCACTACATCGTTATGATCGCGAAGGGCGATCTGCGCCTCGGCGAATCGTTCCGCGCGGAAGGTCGTTCCATCTGTATAGTAGTCCAGCGTACGTTCCAGGGCGGAGGGCTGCTCCCAAATCTCACGCAACATCGCATGAGGAAAACTACGTTCGACGTTCGCGTCCATCTCTAACCACCTCAAAATATTTTCGTTTCCAAGGAATTGATTTTACCGTGCGAGCATCACAAGATAAGAGCATGCACCTTTCGCGGATAGATTTTCTGCGCGGAACGACGAGTTGAGTACGAACCAGGAGAGTTTCCTAACATGCGAGTCCATTTGAGAGCAGCAGCCATTTCCCTTTGCCTGGCGTCCGCGCTGGCAGTCACGGGATGCAAGAAGACACCGCCCCCCACCGCCGTTCCCGCTGGCACCACCGTCTCCACGGTTCCCGCAGGAACACCAATTATTAATCCGGATGGGACCACCACGAACGCTCCCGTCGGCGGACAGCAGGTTCTTCTTTACCCTGACGGCAGCGCCCACGCCATGGCACCCGGCGCGCCTATGCCTCCGGCCTCCGCTTCCGGGCCTGTTCCCACGACCGCACCTGCGCCCAACACACAGGCGGTTGCTCCAGCCGCCGCGCCCGCTCCCCTGCCCGCGCCTGCGCCGTCCAGTCCTGCACCGGCTCCAGCCCCCACTGGTGTGACAGTCCCCAATGGCACACGTGTATCCGTTCGCATCACCGAAACCCTCTCAGGCAAAACCTCTGCCGTGGGACAGGGTTTCACGGGCGTTCTGGCAGCTCCCGTCGTCGTTCGCGGTGTGACCGCCTTCCGCAGCGGCTCCAGTGTCCGTGGCGAAGTCGTCTCCGCACGTGGCCAGGGTCATTTCAAGGGTGAAGGCGCCATTGGTATTCGCCTTACGAACATCGGTGGTTACCGGGTCAGCAGCACGGAATATCTCTCAGTCATCAAGGGCAAGGGCAAGCGGACGGCTGGCTTCATCGGCGGCGGTGCGGGTGTTGGCGCGCTGATCGGCGGTCTGGCTGGCGGCGGTAAAGGCGCTCTGATCGGCGGCCTGGCGGGCGCGGGCGGCGGCACAGCTGCAGGAGCGCTGACGGGCAATAAAGACGCCGTCATTCCTTCGGAGACCGTCGTTCGCTTTACGTTGACGGACTCCATCAGCGTTCGATAACTACTCCAAATCCAAAGAGAAACGGCGGAGACGATTGCATCGTCTCCGCCGTTTCTCTTTGCCGTTAGTTACTAGATGACAAAGGTTCCATCGCGCATGATCTGCCGTTCGCCGTCGGCATCGCCCAGCCAGATATTGAAGCCGAGACCCACAACGTCGATGTGCGTGGACGACTTCCAGGGCGCACCGGTATGCGCTCCATAAGGGTCACCGAAGGCGATATGAATTCCGGGAAACTTCTCGTCCTGGAGGATGTTTCCGATGACTCGCTCCACGCCGATATTGGTTCCAATCGCAAATTCGCCAACCCGGTCTGAGTTCGCATCCGTATGGGTATAGGCCCAGAAGGCTGCTTCGAGTTCCTTATTTTCGCAGGCAATACGCTTGATCCGGTTGCCTTCGATCCAGATCGTCAGGGGCGTTGCACGCAAAATCCCAAAGCGTGCGCAGAGATAGTCGCCTACGACACCGTCCACCACGAAGACGCCGTTGACCTCTTCCGGCGCGGTGAAGCATTCTCCGCCGGGCAGGTTCCCCCACTTCTCCGTGCTGATAATGCCGGAGGTCTTGAACCATTTGTACTTTGGCGAAAGCTGCGCGTGAATGTCCGTGCCAGCGGCTGTTGTGGCGCGCACATAGCTCGCCTGGCGCACGAGGTCGAGTACGCGCTGGCTCAACTCATCCACCAAGTTGAAGTCCGCGCGCATTCCCTGCACCATGATCTCCGGCGTGATGTTGACCATGTGCGCGTGGCGCATCCTGCGACGATTGACGATGTCCGTCATCTGCATACGGCTGCGCAACTCGTTCGGTTGCACCTCGACGGCGAAGATGCTCACGTCGGATGTTTCCATATCTTCGAGGACGCTCGCGGGCATCTCCTTCAGAGGCCGTTGTGCCTCTTCTTCCAGAATGAAACCATTCCACTGGCAGCCAGAGTTCTGCAGCTCCGCGGCGATGGCAGCGGCGATCTCCAGGCATCTTTCATCGGCGATGAGCGTGACCTTTTCTGAAGGCTGGACCCTGAGACAGGTTCGAACAGCGTTCGTGGCACCCGCTGCGAACTCCCTGGGGAAGGGTACGCCAAGCAGGCGTGGTGCAGCCTCAATGAGATTCGACATAAGCTCAGGATAATCCAAACTCATGCGGGAGGGCCTGGGAGAAGCCAAAAGGCCCCGACGATAGTAACCGCCGGGGCCTTCTGTGAAGTAACTTTTGCGCCCTATACGTAGTGACGATCGATTTCAGACGGAATGTAGAGTTCCGCCTTCAGTTGAGCGTTTACTGTGGTAGAAGGCTTGTCCATGCACTTGACGAAAGCACTCTGGAACTTCAGCATCTCGTCCTTGGTGCCGACCGTAACGCGTACGTAAGTGGGCATGATGGGCCACGAGCGTCCGATCGCGACCTTCTCTGTGAGCATCTGCTTCGTAAAGTCGCTGCCGGGACGCTTCACATCGACCATGAACATATTCGCCTGCGACCCCGGGATTGTCTTGTATCCATGCTTTTCCATGAACTCCATGGTCATGTCCAGGTTGTCGCGGTTCAGCTTACGACGCAGGGGAACGAGGTCGGCGTCCTTCAAGCTGGCTACTGCCATCGCCGCAGACATCATGGAACCGCTGGCAACGTTCTGAATGTGGAGGTAGGGCGAGACGGTGTTGAACTTCGCGAGGAGGTCGGGGCGTGCGATCGCGAAACCTGCGCGGATCCCAGCCATTCCGTAGATCTTCGAGAAGGTTCGCATGACGATAACGTCCTTGTCGGCGGCAACCTGATCGATCACCGACTCGTGCGTCGAGAAGTGATGATAGGCCTCATCCACAATGACGACCGAACCTGCGGGCTTGTTCTGGATGAGCCAGAGAATGTCTTCCTTCGGCGTCATGGTGCCGGTGGGGTTATTCGGATTGACGATGTAGAAGGCGCCAGCGTTCGGGTTGGCGGCAAGCATGGCCTTCACGTCGTGCGCATAGGTGGCAGTAAGAGGAACCATCTTCAGAGGAGCCTTCATGGTCTTGGCAGCACGAGGTCCCTGCTCATAGGAAGGATCAGCACAGACGAGACCCTTGTCAGGGCCGATGTTCGACATCAGAGCCATATCCAGAGGTCCACCCGAACCCGGATAAAACTCGACGTAGCCCGGCTTCAGGCTGAACTGTTCGCTCAGAGTTTTGACAACATCCTGGCCAACGCCCACGCGGTCATAACGGCCGCCCATCGGGGCAATCTTCATCATGTAATCCATCGCCGAATGAGCGGGTCCGAGAGGATTTTCATTGGTCGAGATAATGACGGCGTCGGGCGGAAGCTGGGGGCGTTCCATGCGCCTGGTCCGCGGTGTGAAGGGGCTGGGCTCGGCGGCCTGCGCACGGAGTTCCGGGGTGAGGCCAGAGATTGCGGCGGCGGCAGCTCCAGCGCCAAAGAGGCGCACGAAGTTACGGCGTGAAACGGAAGGATTACAAGATCCGGTGCTCATAGTGACTCCTCTAAAAAGCGGTTTGGGAAACAGATACACGACTGCTTGCGACAAGGCTTTTACGGATGCACAGCTGCGAACTCTTCGCTTCACTGCCAAGACTTGGATAAGAAATTCAGGTAAAAATGTGGAGTGTTGTGTCCACTCTATTACCAAAATTCACCGAAATATCACCGGCCGTTAACTTTATTTTTTTACAGACCCGCCCGCGTCTCCGCGGCCATATAGTCGACAACCGCTTTCAGGTCGCCTGTTTCCCGCCAGACCCGCAGTTGCCGATCCGCTCCTGACCCCGTTTTCAGGATGTTCCGGATCGTGTCCATCTCCTGTTCGAGACCCAGTTCCTGCGCCGTGTCTTCGACGAATTCCAGGTACTGGCCGATCAACTGGCGCTCATCACACTCCTCTTCCCGGCCGAAATCGATGAGTTTTCCATCGAGACCATACCGTACCGCGCGGAATTTGTTTTCCATCAAAAGAGCGCGCGAGTACTGGCGAAAGTCGATGTTGCGCGCATGGAGTTGATAGAGCTTCGCGGCCGTAGCCTGGATGAGAGCGGCGATCGCTACGCTCTCTTCCGCGCGCATCGGAATGTCGCAGATGCGAACCTCCACCGTGTCGAAGAAGGGATGCGGACGCACGTCCCACCAGATTTTCTTTGCGTTATCGATACACTTCGTTTTGATGAGCAGATTTACGTAGTTTTCAAACTCGGAGTAGCTGGAGAAGCTGTCCGGCAGGTTCGTCCTCGGAAACCGCTCGAAGACCTTGGCGCGATAACTCTTGTAGCCCGTCTCCATTCCCTGCCAGAACGGCGAGTTCGTACTCAACGCCAGGATGTGCGGGAGAAAGTACCGCAGCGAGTTCATGATTCGAATCGCAGCTTCGCGATCTTCAATACCGACATGAACATGCAGACCGAAGATAAGGTTCGCTCGAGCTACCTGCTGCAGGTCTTCGACGACACGCGCGTAGCGTTCATCCGGATAGATCTCCTGAGTACGCCAGTTGGCAAAGGGATGCGTCGCGCCGGCCACTAGCATCAGGCCGCTTTCCTCCGCGAGACGGATCATATTCCGGCGCAGGTCATAGAGGTCTTCGCGCGCTTCATGAATGTTCGTGCAGATGCGCGTGCCGACTTCGATCACGCTCTGATGCATCTCTGCCTTTACGCGCTCTTCCAGACGAAGCCTGCCCTGGGCAAGCATCTCAGTTGCAATGTGGGAGCGAAGATCCCGCGTCACCGGGTCAATGGTCTGATACTCCTCTTCAATACCAAGCGAAAACGACGGCCGCATACCCACCTCAGGTGACGTTCAACATATCACCAGTGCAGGCGAGAATCGACCGCCGTACCGGGATCAGCGGCGCTGGAGAAGGTCAAGCGTCATGCCAGGATCTCGGCGGACTCCTCCGTCTCTTCTACAAAGTTTCCTTCAAAGAAGGCATAGACCACTGGAAGCAGGAGAAGAGTCAGCGCCGTGGAACTGACAAGACCTCCAATGACGACGATGGCGAGCGGGCGTTGAATCTCCGAGCCGGGGCCGGTGGCAAAGAGAAAAGGTACAAGTCCTAGAGCGGCTACCGTTGCGGTCATCATGACAGGGCGGAAGCGCATGCGCGTCCCTTCGCGTACGGCGTCTTCCTGCGAATGCCCTTCCTGGCGAAGTTTGCGGATATAAGAGACGAGTACGACGCCGTTGAGCACCGCCATTCCCCAAAGCGCGATGAAGCCTACGGACGCGGGTACGGAGAGGTATTCCCCCGAGAAAAAGAGACCGAGGATGCCGCCGATAGAGGCGAGCGGAAGAACGGTGATAATGAGCGCCGCGAACCGCACCGACTTGAAGAGCACGAAGAGAAGAAAGAAGATCGCTGCGATGGTGATGGGGACGATGATCATAAGGTGATGCAGAGCGCGTTCCATGTTGTGGAACTGTCCACCCCATTCGATGAAATAGCCCGTGGGAAGTTTGACCTGCTGATCTACCTTTCCCTGCAGTTCTTTGACATATCCGCCGAGATCGCGATTCTGCACGTTTACGCCGACCACGATACGGCGTTTGCCCATGCTTCGATTGATCAGCGCCGGGCCTTCGACGACTTTGATCGTCGCTAGATCTTTGAGCGAAATACGTGGACCGGAGGGAGCGCTGATCTGCAGGTCGCGGATGTCTTCGACGCTGTCGCGCCGACTCTGCGGCAGACGCACTACGGCGGCGAAGCGGCGTTCGCCTTCGTAGATCTCTGTTGCGGACTTTCCAGCAATGGCCATCTCGATTACATCATTCACATCGGAGGCGTTCAGGCCGTAGCGTGCGATGGCGCCACGATCGATGTCGATGGTCAGGTATTGCTGCCCGCCGACGCGGTCCACCCGGGTATCCTGCGTTCCTTGAATACCTGTAGCCACCTTTGCAATCTCGTTCGCTTTGGCCACGAGAACATCAAGATCGTCTCCATAGAGCATTACGGCGACGTCGGCACGTACACCGGAGACCATCTCATCGACGCGATCACTGATCGGCTGCGACATGACGAGGTTGATGCCCGGAAGCGCGGTCAGGCGAGTGCGAATCTGCTCTGCGATCCCGTCCTGCGTCATGCCGCGCGGACGTTCGTCAAAGGGTGCGAGGGAGGCGAGTACATCTGCTTCGTTGGGACCCGCAGGATCTGCGGGCGATTCCCCACGTCCTACGCGCGAGACAACACTCTGCACGCCGGGCACCTGGAGCATAAGGCGTTGCATCTCGCGCTCCATCTTGAGCGACTCATCCAAGGAGATATTCGGTACGCGATCCGCGTTCGGTGAAAGCGTGCCTTCCTGCATCTCCGGAATGAACGACGTTCCAAGGAATGGAAAGAGCATAAGTGCGCCGACGAAGAGTGCGACGACGGTAAGAACGGTTGTCTTCCGGTGATGAAGCGCCCATCCGAGCAGACGACTGTAAGGCTTGCGCAGGGTCCTCACGAGCCATGTGTCCTCTTCAGAGCCTCCTTTCAACAAATACGAAGACAAAACTGGAGAGAGCGTGAGCGACAGAACGAGCGAGATCGCAATGGCGATGGCGATCGTGTATGCGAGAGGTGCGAACATCTTGCCTTCCATGCCTTCGAGGGTCATGAGCGGAAGGAAAACGAGAATGATGATGGTGACGCCCACGACTGTGGGCGTGGCCACCTCCTGCACCGCATGCAAAACAGTCTGCAGCTTGGTCCATCGATCCAGTTCGACGTGTCCACCATGTCTTGCATGACTCAGTTTGCCGAAGACGTTTTCCACCACAACGACGGAGCCATCCACCATGAGGCCGATCGCGATGGCGAGTCCACCGAGCGACATCAGGTTCGCGGAGAGACCGATCTGGTTCATCACGAGAAAAGTGAGAAGAGGAGTCAAAAGAAGATTGGCGCTGACGATTAGGCTGGAACGCAGATCTCCAAGAAAGAGAAACAGGATGACCACGACGAGGATGACGCCTTCGCCAAGAACCTCTGTGACAGTGTGGATCGCGGCATCTACGAGTTGCGAGCGATCGTAGTAGGGCACAATCTGCAGGCCGCCGGGGATCATGTGTTTGCTGTTGATCTGGGCTACGCGTTCCTTCGCTCGACCTACTATCTCCTTGGCATTGCCACCGCTCGTCATGAGAACGACGCCACCTACGGCTTCGGTCGCGCCGTTCTTGATCATGGCGCCGGAACGCACTTCCGTGCCGATGCGGACATCGGCGACGTCGCGCATATAGACCGGTGTGCCACCACTTTCTTTAAGGACGATGTTGCGGAGGTCATCCAGACCACGTACGAGGCCTACGCTACGGATGAGATATTGTTCCGCGTGCTGCGGCAGGACACCGCCACCTGCGTTGGCGTTGTTACGAGACAGCGCCTGGCGAACATCGTTGATCGTGAGGTTGTAGTAGTGCAGCTTCTGGGGATCGACCAGGGTTTCGTACTGCTTCACGAACCCGCCGGTCGAGTTGATCTCCGCGACACCGGAGATCGAACGCAAAAGAGGACGAACGACCCAGTCCTGCAAGGTGCGTCGTTCGATCAACTCTTCACGCGAGAGAGCATGCTTGGCTTCCGCTTCACCGGGCAGCTCAAGGGTGTACTGGTAGACCTCACCAAGGGCGTTTGTGATTGGACCAAGTACGGGTGTGACGCCTTCGGGCATGCGTTCGCGGAGTTCGGCGAGACGCTCGCTCACCATCTGGCGCTCACGGTAAAGATCGCTCTCATCGGTGAAGACAAGTGTGATGAGCGAGAGTCCCGGCTTGTTCAGGGAGCGCATGTCCGTCATGCCCGGCAGGCCGGTCATCGCGATCTCAATCGGGATGGTCACGAAGCGCTCTACTTCTTCCGGCGACTTCCCTGCTGCTTCGGTAGCAATCTGCACCTGAACGTTCGCGACATCTGGAAACGCATCGACCGAGAGCTGCTTTGCAGCGTTTACGCCAAAACCGGCAAGCACCACCGCCACGACTACAAGGATGAGACGTTGCCGCAGCGCGACCGCTACGATGGACTGCAGCATCTACTGTCCTCCCTTGATCGCATTCTGCTTTCTTTGGTTGTTGAGGTGGAAGGCTCCTTCAGTCACAATGCGCTCGTCCGCACGAACACCGCCGAGCACAACGCGCCGGTCGTCCTGCTCCTCGCCGAGCTGCACTTCACGCAGCAAAAATTTCTGCGGTGCAATCTGCACGAAGACGTGATCGCGGTTGTCTTCACGTACGGCTGCCGCGTTAGGTATCGTCAGCTTGCTTTCGGGATGACCGGTGAAGATCATGCTTGCGAGCTGGTCCGGCTTCAGAAGGCCTTCCGTGTTCCTCATCTCCATACGTACTGCGACAGTGCGCGTCGCAGGATCAACGATCGGAGAAACGTACGACAACCTCCCCATGATCTTTTCCTGTGGCAGAGCAGGAATCTTCACGGTCACTTCCATTCCGTTTCGGAGCGCGCCTGCATCTTCTTCCGGCACGTTCGCCACGATCCATACGCTGGAGAGATCCGCGATGGTGAACGCAGGATCGGAGGGCTGCACGACCTGCCCGATGGTGATCTCGCGCTTCAACACCGTTCCGCCCTTTGGCGTGACGATGGGATAGTCCGCGCTCAACTTACGATTCGTCTCCAGCTGATGGATCTGATTCTCCGTCATCCCCAGGCCGCGCAGCTGTGTGCGATAGGACGAGACTTCCGTGCTTGCCTGCAGCTGCTCCGCGCGCCGACGCTCCAGCTCTGCGCGTCCGATGACGTCCGCTTCCACCAGTTGCTCGGCACGTTTTACAGAAGCCGTTGCAAGCCCCTGCTGCGATCCTGACTTAATCAGTGCTACCTGCGCGTCGGAGAGGTCCGTGCTGTGCAGCATCGCCAACGCCGTACCCGCCTTTACATTCTGTCCTTCAAACACCAATAGCCGCAGGATGCGTCCGGAAACAGGCGAACCAACGCGTGCAATCCGGCTGGCATCTGTTTCCACGTGCGCGGCCACCTGCATCAGACCCGTCACGTTCCGCATCTCGGGCGAGCCAAATTTCAGGTTTCCCGCAAGAGCAGGAGGAATGGTCACCTCGTTGGGATCTGTGTTCTGAACAGCGGCAGATTCCTTTGGCTTTGCCTTGCATCCCTGCGTTGCAAGAAGCGGCAGTGCAAAAAGTGTGACGGCGCATGCGCGCAGGCATCTATTTCGTATCTTCATTAAGGCCTCGTTCCAGGCGCAACCGCACCAAGCTCTTCCAGATCTACAAGTGCGGACTGCCGGGCATACTGCGCATCCAGCAGGTCACTGCGCACACTCTGCAAAACGCGTTGCGCGTCCAATACTTCCACGATTCCGCGTTCACCGAAGCGGTACGCCGCTTTGGCACCTTCCACAGCACTCTCCGCGGCGCGCAACTCGCCGCTCTCCAAAGAGGTCGTCTGCTGATCCGCGAGTTGATACTGCTCATACGCTCGTTCCAGGGCAGAGATCAACTCCAATCGTCGTTGCGCGAGAAGAGCGTTGGAGCGCGCGATGGCGGCCTGCGCTTCTCCGATCTGGCCACGTCGACGATCCCAAAGGGGAATTGGAACCGTGATTCCCGCTCTCCAGAAGCGCAGATCTGGTTGATTTTCGTATTCGGCAAAGGCGATCGGCTGCGGAATGCGGAGCGCCTTTTCGCGATCCAGCGATGCCTTCGAGGTCTGGATGTCCGCCTGCGACTGGCCTACTGCCGGATGCATCTGGAGCACTGTCTCCCGTACCTGCGCAACGGGAACCAGCGTGATACGCGGTTCAAGCTCGCCCTGCGGATTCAACTGAGCGTCCGCCGGCGCAGCGATTGCAACGCGGAGCAAGGCGATCGCGTTTGCGTATTCGAGTTGTGCGCTTCGAACGACAAAGCCCGCGCGGGCCAACTCGGCTTCCGCGCGCGTCAGCTCGAGACGGCCCTTTTCTCCCACGCGAACTTCGAGTTCCACGCGCCGCCGCAGATCTTCAACGAGGCGCAGATTTTCTTGCGCATGAGCGATTTCCTCACGACGCCGCAGTGCCTCGTAGAACGCATGCTTCACGTCCGCCACAACGGAAAGCGCCACGCCCTGCTGTGCGAATTTGCTACTCGAGATTCCGCCCGCAGCTACGCGTCGCCGCGCTGCGCGTTCGGTCGGAATCTCGATGGCCTGATATGCCGCGTAGTGCTGCAGCAATCCCGGAACACCGGGTGTCGCGATCGGACGCGCATACTGACGCCCCTGAAAGACTTCCAGACTAGGATTCGTGTAGGCCCGGGCAGTCCTTGCCGCGGCCGCCGAACGCTCCGCATTGGCGACGGCCTCTTGCAGACGCGGGCTTCCACGTTCTGCCATCGCAATGGCATCGGCCAGAGAGAGAGGTATGGACGCCTCCGAAACGGGAGCCGTTGGCAAAGAAGGAGGCGTCACAGCCTGCGCATGCGCAGGTTGCCCCGGCAGGACGGGCAGAATCAGAGAGAGGATAGCCAATTTGCAGAACGTCACATGGTGTTCTAAGGCAATCCGCGAGCCAAAGGCCGGAAGCGGGAAAAATAGGCTTCCGGCGGCTTTTCGCCAACGATCAACCGAGCCAGCTGTCCCATATGGAACAGCGGTGTTCTGAATGGTCCACCGAATTACGCGTGTTTTGCAGCAAATCAGCGCCGATTCCGGTTTGTGCGCTTGGCGTTCAAATTGCTTCCTGACCCTGGAGAATGCCTTTTGGTCCCATCGCCGATCCACTCTCCCCCGTTCGCGTTGAAGAGACTGCTCGGTGGCCTGCGTGGGATGATGAAGGCATGCCACTTCTATCAGTGGGCCTACAATCCGCGCTGCGCACAGAGGGACTTTCGCCCTTGCTCTTCCGGCGTCTCAAAATTGCGACAGTGGTTGTGCTTGTCATCACGCTCGCTTTCTTCACCTGGGTGACACCGCCGCACGCTGAAGTCCTTCACAACATCCTGCATCACCTCAACATTCTTCCTTTCATGTTGGCTGGTTTGTTCTTTGGTTGGCGCGGGGCGATGAAGACAATCCTGCTTGCCCTTGCGCTGCAGGCACCCTCCATTCATCGCCACTGGTATGGAGCTCCTGTGGATGCGCAGGACCAAATCGTGGAACTAAGTACCTTTGGCGCGGCCGGCATCATCGCCGGAGCTCTCGCCGACCGTGAGCGGATGCAGCGCAGGAAGGTCGAAGCGACAAAGCGCGAACTGGAAGGTGTGTATACCGAACTTCACCAGAACATCGAGCGACTGAAAAAGACGGAGCGCCTTACCGCCGCCGGTCAACTCTCTGCCTCGCTCGCACACGAGATCCGCAATCCGCTTGCGAGTATCAGCGGGGCCGCCGGGATTCTTACGCGAGGGCAGGCCTCTGCTGAGAGCCAGGCAGAGTGCCTCGATATTCTGACCAAGGAGTCGCAGCGCCTTAACAAGCTCCTGACAAACTTTCTCACCTTCGCCCGACCACGCCTGCCGCGGTTCCAGCCCACTCTGCCCAGTGAGATCATCTACTCCGTCGCCGCCCTCGCGCAGCATGTGGCTGGTGAGAAAGGCGTCTCGCTCGAAGTGGAGGCACCGTCCGACATGCGGGAGATTGATTGCGATCCGGAGCAGATCAAACAGCTCCTTCTCAACCTTCTCCTCAATGCCGTTCAGGCTACGCCTAATCGAGGTACCGTCCTGATCCGCGCGCACTTTGTAGCCAGCGCTCTCCATGTTGAAGTCTGCGATGAAGGCACAGGAATCTCGAAAGAAGAGCGCGATCGCATCTTTGAGCCTTTTTTCACTACGAAAGAAAACGGAACCGGCCTGGGCCTTGCAATTGCCGCAAACATCGCTTCGCAACACGGTGGAACGCTCACCTGCCGTGGAAACGTTGGGGGCGGAGCGATCTTCCGCACCGAGCTTCCCTGCGGCGAGCCAAAGCCTCATTCGACACGGAACATGGTGCAGGCATGAAGCAGAAGCACATCCTCGTTGTCGATGACGACAGCAGCCTGCGGCGCGTGATGAAGATGCAGTTGGAAGAGGCGGGCTACGAAGTTTCGCTCGCCTCCGATGGCGAAGAAGCCTGGACCAGGCTCCAGGAGACGGAGCCTTATCTCGTGATTACGGATCTGCGCATGCCGACCACAGGGCTTGAACTTCTGCGCCGCATTACGAAGGATGGCTTGCAGACCACGGTTATTGTGATCACGGCGTTTGGTACGGTAGAAACGGCCGTTGAGGCGATGAAGCTGGGTGCATACGATTACGTCACGAAGCCGGTGGACTTCGACGCACTTCTGGTGGTCGTGCACCGGGCCATGGAGCGGCAAAATCTGCTGGAAGAAGTACGCAACCTGCGCTCGGCGCTCGATGCTCGTTATGGCTTTGAGGGGATCGTTGGCCAATCCAAGAGTTTTCTCCAGGTGCTCGATCAGGCCGCTCGCGTCTCGCAGCGAGATACTACCGTGTTGATCGAAGGGGAGACCGGAACGGGCAAGGAGCTCGTCGCACGCGCGATTCACCATAACAGTCAGAGACGCAACCGTCCCTTCGTTGCGATTAACTGCGGAGCCATTCCTCGTGAGCTGGTGGAGTCAGAGCTCTTCGGCTACACGCGCGGTGCGTTCACGGGAGCGATCACTCACAAGCAGGGCCGTTTTGAAGCAGCAGATGGAGGCACGGTCTTCCTAGATGAGGTAGGCGAGCTGCCCCTTGAGGCTCAGGTCAAACTTCTGCGCGTGCTCCAGGGGGGCGAGGTCCCAAAGATTGGCGCGAACACGCCTGTGAAGGTCGATGTCCGCGTGATTACAGCCACACACCGCAACCTCTCCGCGATGGTAGAAGACGGTACGTTCCGCGAAGACCTCTACTATCGCCTGGCCGTAGTTCCCTTGCGAATACCGCCGCTGCGCGAACGCAGGGAGGATATTCCCGCCCTGATTGAAGCGCTATTCCTGCGCGCAAGGAAGCTGCATCATCTCGAACAGGTCAGCCTTTCGTCGGGCGTGCGACGCCGTATGACCGCCTACAGCTGGCCCGGCAACGTAAGACAGATGGAGAATGTGATCGAGCGTCTACTCGTACTCTCCGCGTCCGACCTCATCACCGAAGAGGATCTGCCGGAAGAGTTGATGAACTCTTCTGCAAATAACGTGACTGTTGCCGATTTCTGGCGTGACCTGCCGGAGCAAGGCATCAGCCTTGAAGCGGTGGAGCGCAACCTGATCTCCCGTGCTCTGGAGCGGTGCGGGGGGAATCAGACCCATGCCGCGCGCTTCCTTGACATAAGCCGACGCACGCTCATCTATCGCATGGAAAAGCATGGCCTCGCTTCTTCGGATACGGTAACGACAGACTTTTCTACATAGCGATGACGCGGTCGTAGACTATAAGCGTTATCGCATGTAAGAAGATACCGAGGAGAGCAGCATGGAAGCTTTGAGCGAGATCTGGCTCGTACGACATGGAGAGACGGAGTGGAGTCTTTCTGGAGCGCACACGAGCAAAACCGATATCCCTCTTACCGAACAGGGGAAAGAGCGCGCAGTGACGCTCAAGCCTTACCTGGCGCGACAGGAGTTTTCGCTCGTTCTTACAAGTCCGCGGCAACGTGCGCAGGAGACATGCAAGCTCGCCGGCATGGGCGACCGCGCACAGGTCGACGAGAATCTCGCGGAGTGGGACTACGGAGTTTATGAGGGACGTACGACGCCCGAGATTCGCAAGGAACATCCTGGATGGTCCGTTTGGACAGACGCAATCCCCGAGGGGGAGAGCCTTCCTCAAGTGGCTGCGCGGGCTGAACATGTGATTGCAAGAGCGAAGGCCACTGGCGGAAAGGTCCTGGTTTTCTCGCACGCGCACTTTCTTCGAATTCTGACGGCGTGCTGGATGGAGCTTCCTGCATCGAGCGGAAAGTCGCTGGCGTTGACCACCGGATCCCTGAGCATTCTGGGCTACGAACGAGAGACGCCGGTTCTAAAGTTGTGGAACCGTTCGTTTGAGACTTCACTGTAAATGCACGATCCGGGCGGCAAATCTAAGCCTCGATGGCCTTTGGACTCGAAGATCACAGCGCGCTTTTCCGCGTGCAACCGGTATCGTTACACGCTTCACGAGATCTGGGATGCGAAGCTTCCAACCGTTATGTGGTTACTGATGAATCCGTCCGTCGCGAGCATCGAACATGCAGACCCAACGCTCATTCGAACCGGTCGCTACGCTCGCCTCTGGGGATATGGCGGCCAACTGGTCGGGAACGTCCATGCCTACCGCGCCACGGATAAGAAGCGACTTCTCGAGGTGGAGGATCCTGCCGGCCCGGAGAACGACGACGCTTTAGTTGGGATGGCGAAGAAGGCGGGAGCCGTCATTCTCGCCTATGGTCAGCCACCCAAGGTGCTCCGTTGCAGATCTCTCGAAGTAGCGGCGCTATTGCGTGACACCGGGGCAACGCTGCACCATCTGCGTCTTTCGAAAGACGGCTCACCTTCTCATCCGCTGTATCTTCCCTCGAACCTTACTCCCATTCCCCACTCTCTTTGAGGAATGGGAGTGTCCAGGCCCGTTAGATCGACAGACTAAGGATTCGGTTCAGACGTTGCACAAAGACGGCGGGGTCCTGCAGCGGTACGCCTTCCATGAGAAGCGCCTGGTCAAAGAGCATCCAGGCCGCGTCCTCTGTGATGGCAGCACCATCGGAGTGCGCCAGCAGCTTCTTTACGATCTCGTGATCGGGATTGATCTCGAGCGTGGGCTTGGTCGCGGGAAACTCCTTCTGCCCCATCGCACGCATCATCTGCTGCATCTGCATGGAAGGCTCCTCTTCATCGGAGACGATGCACGACGGGCTATCTGCAAGCCGCACCGAGGCCCGAACATCCTTGACGCGGTCTCCCAGAGTGGATTTCAGCTTGTCGAGTAAAGGCTTCAGTGCTTCGGCGTTCGTTGTCTCTGCCTCGGCGTCGTCCTTCAAGTCTTCGCTCGTTGAGGCCTTGTTGACCGCCTTGATGTCGATGTCGCCGTACTTGTCGACGCCGGAGAAGACGATCTCGTCGATCTCATCGTCGAGAATCAGAACCTCGAAATCCTTCTTCTTGTAGATCTCCAGAAGAGGCGATTTGCTCAGAAGAGTTTCAGCGCCGCCCGTGATGTAGTAGATGGCCTTCTGACCTTCTTTCATACGAGACTTCACTTCAGCGAAACTTGTGAGTCCATCGGCCTTTGTGGATTTGAAGCGCACCAGATCGAGGAGAGTCTCGCGATTGGCAAAGTCGCCGTACAAACCTTCCTTCAGAGGACGGTTGTACTCCTTGATAAAGGCCAGATATTTCTCTGGATCGTTTGACGCGATGCTCTTCAACTCGGAAAGAATCTTCTTCACACTCGCGGTACGAATGCTGGTGAGGACGCGATTCTGCTGCAGAATCTCCCGGCTGACGTTGAGCGGAAGATCTTCGCTGTCGATGATCCCGCGCACAAAGCGCAGGTACTGCGGAAGCAGTTCCTTGGCATCGTCCATGATGAAGACGCGCTTCACATAGAGCTTGACGCCTACTTTGTACTCCGCCTGGTAGAGGTCCAGTGGGGCCTTGGAAGGAATGTAGAAGAGCGTGGTGTAGTCGAGGGTTCCTTCTGCACGTGTGTGGAACCAGAAGAGCGGATCCTGCGAGTCGCCGGAGATGGATTTGTACAACTCCTTGTAATCGTCTTCCGTGAGCTCGCTCTTTGGACGACGCCAGAGAGCGCTCGCCGCGTTGACCTGTTCGGTCGTGCGTGTTTTGTCCGACTTCTTCTCTGCTTCGTTCCACGAACTCTTGTCGTAAGTGAGGAAGATAGGAAAGGCGATGTGGTTTGAGTACTTCTTCACCACTTCCTGCAAGCGCCAGCTGTTCGCGTACTGCTTGCCCTCTTCGTTGAAGTGAAGGAGGATGGTGGTTCCAGCGACGTTGCGCTCTGCGGGCTCGATCTCAAAACCTGTCTTGCCATCGCTCACCCAGCGCCAGGCCCGCTCTTCGCCTGCCTTGCGTGAGACTACCTCGATCTTATCGGCGACCATAAAAGCGCTATAGAAGCCGACACCGAACTGACCAATGAGATTCGAGTCCTTCTTCGCATCCCCGGAGAGCTGCGCGAGGAAGTTCTTCGTACCGGAACGGGCGATGGTGCCTAGATGAGAGACCAGGTCCTCTTCGTTCATGCCGATACCCGTGTCGGAGATCATGAGGGTGCTGTTCTCTTCATCGAGTTCCAGGTCAATCCGCGGATTGAAAGGAAGCGCTTTGTAAACGTCATCTGTCAGAGTGAGATGTCGCAGTTTGTCCAGCGCATCGGAAGAGTTCGAGATCAGTTCGCGCAGGAAGATCTCAGGGTGTGAATAGAGAGAGTGGATGATCAGTTGGAGCAGTTGACTGACTTCGGTCTGGAATTCACGTTTCGACATAACCCCATTATAAAAACAGAACGACGCGACGCGTTGACTGGGATGAAGCGCCGTGTTCCGATTGTCCTGGTGAGTCGAAAGCCCATTCTTCCGGTGGATGCGATTCTGCCGGAGATCTCTGCCTCTCTGCAGCGGACGCCCAACCTTGTTCTCGAAGCTCCTCCGGGAGCCGGAAAGACTACCCGCGTCCCGCCAGCGCTCCTCGAGCTCGTAGCCGGGGAAGTCCTCGTGCTCGAACCCAGAAGGATCGCCGCCCGTCTAGCGGCACGTCGCGTTGCATGGGAGCTGGGCGAAGAAGTTGGCGGAATCATCGGCTACCAGGTGCGTTTCGAAGAAAAGATCGGACCGCGGACACGTCTACGGTTCATGACGGAAGGTATTCTGACTCGTCGTCTTCTAAGCGACCCCGCACTCAAAGGCGTCGACGCCGTCGTTCTCGACGAATTTCATGAACGTCATCTGGATAGCGATCTGGCGCTGGCGCTCCTGAAGCGTCTTCAGCGAACGCGACCGGAGATCCGCATCGTCGTGATGTCGGCCACGCTCGATGCAGCGCCGATTGCTCGATACCTGGGAAACTGCCCTGTTCTCCGCTCCGAGGGAAGACTCTTTGCGTTATCCATTAGGAACATGCCTTATACCGCAGACCCGCTGCATGTTCAGGTCAGGCGCGCGGTTGAGTTGCTCAACAAAGAGCAACACAGCGGAAACATTCTTGCATTCCTGCCCGGTGCTGCCGAGATTCGGCGCACCATCCGCGAGTGCGAAACTGTTGCCCGCCAAACCGGCTTACAGGTTCTGCCCTTGCATGGAGACCTTTCACCCGCAGAGCAGGATCGCGCGGTATTGCCGACGGCAGAAAGAAAGCTGATCGTCGCCACGAATGTAGCAGAGAGTTCGGTCACCGTCGAAGGCGTAACCGCCGTGATCGACAGCGGCCTGGCGCGCTTCGCGACGTACTCTCCGTGGACCGGCATGCCTACGCTGCAGATAGGTCGCGTCAGTAAGGCTTCTGCGACGCAGAGAGCCGGACGGGCGGGGCGGACGGGTCCGGGTCAGGTCCTTCGGCTTTATCCGGAAGAGGATTATTTTCTGCGGCCAGAGCATGACGCACCCGAAATTGCGCGCGCCGATCTATCGCAGCTCCTCCTGAGTCTGCGTGCGATGAAGATTCCGCATATCGATGATCTCGAATGGCTCGACGCGCCGCCTGCAGAGGCGGTGCATAGTGCTGAATTACTCCTTGATCGCATCGGCGCCACGGGCGGAATGGAACAGCGCATGGTGCGCTACCCTTTGCCACCTCGTCTGGCACGCGTCCTCGTTGAGGCTCTGGATCGAAACGTTGGAGAAGATGGGTGCCGTGCTGCCGCAATGCTTGGGCTGGGAGAACGCAGCACGAAGAACGATCTGCTGGAGACGATGGACCTGCCGCAGGAGCAGCGTGCGCGGCAGCATACGGAACAACTCCTCAGAATGGCGCGACCACCGAAACGGAGTGGCGAAGATGACGATTCCTTGCTCCTCAGCGTTCTGGCCGGGTTTCCCGATCGCGTCGCACGCCGCCGAACGGGCAACCAGATCATGTTGTCGACCGGCATCTCAGCGGAGGTGGCGGGCGAGCGTCCGCACTATGAGTTCATGGTGGCTCTCGATGCGGAGAATCGCAAAGAGAATCCTTTGCCACTCGTCCGCATGACCTCACGCATCGAGCCGGAGTGGCTGCTTGACCTCTTTCCGGATCGCGTCGAAGAGAGGGCGAGCGTCGTCTGGAACCGCGCTGGAGAACGCGTCGAACGAGTGAGCGCTCTACTCTATGACAAGCTCGTGATTCAGGAGTCGCGGGGCGCTGCCTCGGAGAGCGATGCAGCCACCCTGCTCGCGGAAAAGGCTCTGGAGGCGGGAATCGATCGCTTCGTAGAGAAAGAAATCCTCGAGTCTTTTCTTTCACGACTCGCCTTCGCGGGAATCGAATCACCGGACATTCGTCAGGCACTGCGTGAGCTCTGCATGGGCCTACAGAGTTTTGGTGAACTCAAAGATGCGGCAAAAAATCTTATGCCGCTTCTCCTGCAGAAGATAGACGCCAGACTTCTCGATGAGATCGCTCCGCTCAACATCCGTCTCAAGAACGGAAGGCCGGCGAAGGTGCACTACGAGCAGGGAAAATCGCCGTGGATCTCTTCGCGTCTGCAGGATTTTTTTGGAATGCAGGACACTCCGCGGATCGGGCCAGATCACAAGCCGCTTGTTGTCCATCTGCTAGCGCCAAATAATCGAGCGGTACAAACGACAGCAGATCTTGCAGGCTTCTGGGAACGGCTCTATCCGAAGGTTCGGCGAGAGATGATGCAGCGCTATCCAAAACACGCGTGGCCCGAGAATCCCGGTCCTAAGAAGGCAAAGACCCGACCGGACATGGATCGATAGAATTTTCGATCGGCGCTTGCCGTCCCGAAGTGTGGCTGTGACGTGAGCCCTCGGGGAGGCTTGCCTGGCCTGCTACCTGCACGATCCGGGCCTTTATGAGAAGAGCAACAGCCTTGGTCATACAAATACGGGAGGAGCAATCCCCGTTGCTGCGCTCGTTGGCTATGCGGCTTCGGGGATAGATCACCGGGCCACAGATCTACCGTTTCTCTGATTTTCGGTGCGGTCTTTACTGGACTGGCGATGACCATTCGGCTCTATTTGACGAGATCGCTGTGCAGATGTATTCCATTGCCGAATCTCACGTGGTATGGAGGACAGGCGAGCACGCAGGCTCAGTAATCCACGTAACTCGATTCGGATCGACCGGAGGACCAGCCAACGGATCATTGACAATCCGAAATAGGTGACGAGAGACGCATTTTAAGTAGAAGCCGACCGCGACGCGCATCTCGTCATCTCAGGTTTTGCCTCCGACAGACCAAGTCCCAGCCCGCGCAATGAGTTGAATCGTCACCCGGGGAAGATTACGCTTTGAACGTCTACTTATTCACTCCGTCGTACCACCGCCGTCCACGAACAAATAAAACCAGCTCCCCGGATCGTCGACGAACCAGCGGTGCGCCACACCGATTCTCCGCGGAGATCCCCATCTCCTCCATCGTCCGTAAGCTGTAAGCCAGTGGAGGCGTTTGCGGTTTGCGGCAATCGATGGACTCCAGTGGAGTAACAAAGATTCGCACCGCCGGGGACAACGGAGGCGGGAGAACCGCAACTCCGTTGTCATCCGTACGCAGCACGATCGGACGTCCGTCCATCTCGTCATACCAGAGGTTCACATCTTCATGTGCCACCGCGCTTCCATTGCGGCCATCCATGACGCGAAGCACAAGAGGCTTCGGTGCATCCTGCGCCATCAAGATGAACGTGGAGAAACAGAGACACACCACTGCGGCTCGCAATGTGCGGAGCATCAAAACTCCGGCTGCGGCGGCGTAGGCTTCGCAGCGCGCGACGGAGCTTTCTTACCGGGCACCTTCGTTGCGCTCTTCTTCCCTTCCGACTTCGGAGCGGCGGCCTTTGCGGGCGCCTTCGCCACCGCTTTGGCGACTGCTTTCTTCGCGAGAGGTTTGGCAACCGGCGTCGCAGTCGCTGTGGGAGCACTCTGTCCGCTTAGGAAAGCCGACCACCGTAGCTCCGGCAAAGCGCGACCTCCAGACTGGGCTTTCTCAACCGCCAGCTTCGCAACCGCGTTCACGATCCAGTCAAAGCTCTCTCGTCCGATCGAATGCAGATCAGCATCGGGCGCCGGGTTCATGAAGTCGATCGCATACGGCACGCCGTCCCGCACAGCGAACTCCACCGTATTAAGGTCATAGCCCAGAGCCTGGCAGAGCGTGAGCGCGTCGCGTTCGATCCGCACCAGAAGCTGGGGATCGTATGCGTTCAACTCGAGAACGTATCGCTCCGCCTCTGGACGCCTTGGATCATAAGGCATAATTCTGACTTCTCTCTGACCCACGACGTAACAACGGAAGTACTCCCTGAAGTCCACCTCAGCCTGCAGCGTCATGCAGAGATCACGCGACTGGTCATATGCGGCAAAGAACTCCTCGCGGTTGTGAACGCGAGAGACATCGCGCCAGCCGCCACCGTCATGAGGTTTGAGAAACGCAGGAAATCCAACGTACTCGAAGCTCTTCTCCCAGTCGTAGGGATAGGCCACATTGCGGAAGCTGCGCTCATTCGTCTCCGGCGGCATCACTTTACTCGGCAGGATCACCGTGCGTGGCACAGCGACACCGAGCTTCGTCGCCAGAGCATAGTTGAAAAACTTATCGTCAGCGCTCCACCAGAACGGGTTATTGATGATCTGCGTTCCGCTGAGGGCGGCGTTCTTAAGATACGAACGATAGAACGGAATATCGTGCGAGATACGATCGACGATCACGTCGTATCCACTCGGCTCTGCCATCTTCACCACATCAATCGTTACAAACTCCGCGGAGATCTCGTCATAGCCAAAGGAGTTGATCTTTTCCACCAGAGCTCCGGGAAAGGTGTTCTCCATACCAAACATCACGCCGATTTTCTTCATTGATTCTCCCAAATTGCGAGGGACCGCACACAACACTAACCTCTGCGCGGTCAATTTTTATAGATAAGCCGCGAGCATCTTCTGCCACCACGGCCAGTCATGGCCAGCACCGTCCTGCCATACATCCAATTGAACGGGAATCCCTTTTCGTCTCAGAAGGGCCGCGAATTTCTCATTCTCGTCCCAGCACATATCCTGTACGCCCGTCGCCAGGACATAACTGTTGTGCCTGTACCGATCGAGATACCACGGGTCACTCATGTTCGGCAGATAGTGCGTCGGCAGATTCAGATAACAATCTTCGTCATAGTACCCACGCAAAAATCGGCAGACGTCGAAAGCACCGCCCATGCTCAACATCGCCGTAAAGGTCTCCGGATGTCTTAGGGCAATGTTTGCCGCATGGTATCCGCCAAAACTGCATCCTGCGGTCGCAAGATGCGGGCTAAGGTTTTTCGACCGGATGACTGGAAGAACTTCTTCCAGGATGTAGCGTTCGAACTGTATCTGGCGTGCAATACGCCAACGTCCGGGAGTGTCTTCTGCATACCAACTCTCGGCATCGACGGAGTCTACGCAGAAGAGTTGCGCCTGCCCGCGATTCAGTTGCGCGGAGACGGCATGCACCATCCCCCGATCTTCAAACTCGTAAAAGCGCCCGCAGGAGGTGGGAAAGACCACGACCGGGACCCCGGCGTGGCCGAAGACCAGCATCTCCATCTCACGGTCCAGAGCTCCGGACTTCCACTTGTGATATTCCCGGTTCATGGTGTCGTCGCCTCCAGGAGCTGACCCTACGGTCTGGTACGCTTGGATGCAATCCTACCGCAGAGGATGAAGACGAAGACGATCTTGACCGAGCCACGCGAATTCGATCCCGCACAAGAAAGCGACCTGGACGACCATCCCCGTTATCGGTTTCACAGGGATTGGACCTCCCATCATCTGGGATCTGCCCGCGCTATAACCGTATATCTTCCAGAGATTTACGCGATCGAGCCTGAACGCAGCTTCCCGGTTCTCTACATGCACGACGGTCAGAACCTCTTCGACGGACGTCTCTCCTACGTGCCGGGGTCGACCTGGCGAGCTGCGGCGACCCTCGATGCCTGTATCGCAGAAGGCCTGGTCGAACCGCTGATTCTCGTG
>Ga0157290_10000076_pt1 | contig 23779 bp, 25 predicted proteins | sample NitcycUS149409B1_FD_108389 | JGI IMG/M metagenome (GOLD analysis project Ga0157290, IMG submission 108389) | Soil microbial communities from Arlington Agricultural Research Station in Wisconsin, USA - Nitrogen cycling UWRJ-S149-409B-1 | ecosystem: Environmental > Terrestrial > Soil >...
CATCCCCACAATCACGTCACTGTACGAGGGAAGATAAGCGGTCCTTCCGTCCTCGGAAAATGCGACCTCGTGCGGCCATCCAGACACATGGATCTGCCCAACAATAGCTTTTGCTCTGGGATCGATCAACACCAGACGATGACCTTTGGCCTCCGGTAGCACCAGTAACGGAGCGTCAGCGCTCTGAGCACGAAGAGACGTTGACAAGGCTAGTGACAATACGATGGTTGTCCATATCCTGCGGTTCATTCGCGATCCTCTGCTCAGATTATGCCTGCAAGCGCGGAACGGATCCGCGTTTTAAAAGCACAGCGACTCATAGTCATATCCTTGCGGCAGAGGTACGTCGGTTGATGACAAATCGCCAAAGCCCTGATCGAGCCGGCTCAATGAGCGCGTTGGCCTGTTCTCACCATTAGAGCCGCTTCGCGATCAACGGTAGAAAGCCGACTCACCGTTACCGATCTCCACGAATTTCAAGAACCGCAACCGTTTTGTCTCTACTGCACCCGCTTAAAGATCAAGGAAGCGTTTGTTCCTCCGAAACCAAAGGAGTTTGACATCGCATGGCCCAACTCCAGCGCTCTCGGTTGGTCCACCACCAGGCGAAATGCGCAAGCAATGTCTGCGGTCTCAAGGTTGGTCATGGGTGGTGCAACCTGATCGCGTAAGGCCAGAACGGACAGACCCGCTTCCAGGCTTCCGGCACCGCCGAGAAGGTGGCCTGTCATCGACTTCGTCGAACTTACCCAAAGGTCAGGATTCCCAGAGAAGACGTGGCTGATGGCCGTGGCCTCGGCGCGGTCGCCGAGTGGAGTGGATGTAGCGTGAGCATTCAGGTAGGCGATGTCTAATGCCGAGATTCCAGCGTCAACCAGGGCAAGGTCCATGACTCGGCCGATCCCGCTGCCATCCTCTGGTGGCGCATTTGTATGGAAGGCATCGGCGTTGGCGGCATAGCCCACAATCTCCGCGAGGACTGGCGCATTGCGGGCCCGGGCATGCTCCAGTGTTTCAAGCACAAGGATGCCCGCTCCCTCGCCCGTCACGAAGCCATCCCGAGCGACATCCCACGGGCGGGATGCATGCTCGGGGTCATTGTTACGGGTTGACAGCGCCTTCATGGCGGAGAAGCCGGCCATGGACAGCGGCGTGACCGCGGCCTCGGCTGCTCCGGCAATCATTACGTCCGCCTCGCCACGCTGCAGGATTCGAAACGCCTCGCCGATGTCGTGCGCTCCGGTGGTGCAGGCCGTCGCGCAAGTCAGGTTCGGCCCGCGAGCGTTATGACGTATCGCAATCTGACCCGCTGCGAGGTTTGCGATGGAAGCTGTGATGAAGAACGGAGACACGCGGCCGGGACCGCCCTCCAGAAGCCGCGTGTGCTCGCGCTCGATGACCTCAAATCCGCCGATGCCGCTGCCGACGTGTACGCCGACACGGTGGGGATTTTCGTCCGCGATGACGAGACCGGCGTGGCGAACAGCCATGTCGGCTGCGGCGATTGCGAACTGAATGAAGCGGCTGGTCTTCTTAATGTCTTTGCGGTCGATGAAGGCTTCCGGTTGGAAGTCCTTCACCTCTCCCGCGATCTTGCACGCATGGTCTCTTGCGTCGAAGAGCGTGATCTTTGCAATTCCGGAGCGGCCCTGAAGGATGGCCGCCCAAGTCTTTTCCGTGCCAATGCCCACGGGACTGATCAGTCCAACCCCCGTGACAACCACGCGCCTCTGCTCAACGGGATGCATTTGCATCTATGACTCCTTGGGTCTGCGGTCTCGCTCAGACCTGGGCAACGCCACCGTCAACAAAGAGCTCAACACCGGCGACAAAGCTTGCATCTGCTGACGCGAGGAAGACGGCAACCTGCCGCACCTGAATGGGCCGTTCGACTGCGCGAGATAAGGCCGCCACCAGGTCGGCCGCTGACATCGCCTGCGGTCCGGAGATGTTGTAGATCTGGCTGGCGTCACCGCCTTGTACAAGGGCCGCTGCCGCTGCGCGCGCGACATCGAAGCGTGTGACGTAGGCAATCTTGCCAGCACCTACGGAGGTGAGCCAGGTGCCGGTTTGCAGAGCGGCCGGTATGAGGCCAAGCTCAATGGGATTCTCCGCATACCAGGCAACACGAAGGATCGTGTAGCCGAGGCCGCTTTCCTGGATTGCTTGCTCCGTCACCACGTGGTCCGGTGAGAATGGAACGGCGGTGCTCGCTTCCGGCTCCGGCATGGAGGTATAGAGGATGTGGTGGACGCCAGCGCGCTTTGCGGCTGCTATCGCATTCTTGTGCTGCTGCATGCGCTTGCCGGAGAAGAGGTCATTCGTCGAGATCAGCAGCAGCCGGTCAGCGCCTTTGAATGCCTTGCTCAGTGTTTGCGGATCATTGAGATCTGCATAGCGCACGTCAACGCCAAAGCTTTCATATGCGCCCAGCTTTTGTGGCGTGCGCGTGGTTGCGATGATGTCTGACGCTCCCGCCTGTAGCAGTTGCTCCAACACCATCTGACCAAGGCGTCCGCTGCCGCCCGCGACTAACACTCGTGATTGGTTCATAACTCTTCTTCCTTCTGCTGCACTACAGCTCGGTCAGGCGTGTAACGGTGGGCGGCGCTGCAAGCCGTCCTTCAAGTGCGTTGAAGACTTTCTTCGTGTATTCCTGCTGCATATGGAAGTCGTGAGCAGCTTCTGAACGGAACACTTCGAAAAACACCAGCCGGTTCGGATCATCCTGATGAACGGTTTGGTAAAAAACTTCGACACCCGGTTCGGCAATCGTCAGCGGTAGATTCTGGTTTGCAGCCGCCACAATCAGGTCCCGATGTTCTGGCTTGACCGTGGCTTCGACCAGCAGAATGACTTTCCTCTCAGGCATGGCTCTTCCTCCGATTGCGGTTGCTTACAAGGTCTGGTGGATTTGTTCGACCGGTTTGCGAACCTTCGCGAGATGCGCGTGCTCGTCGTCTTCAGAGTGAACGCCCACAGCGACCAGCACCGTCGAGCGCAGGCGCTTCGTCTGCAGATCGAGAATTGCGTCGACCTTGTCCGGCACGAAGCCTTCCATGGGACTGACGTCGATGCCGGCCTGTGCTGCCGCAGACACAAGCACGCCCAACGCGATGTACGCCTGGCGCTGCGCCCAGATGAGGCGCTGCTCCGGAGCGAAGCTCAGGATGAAGCCCTTGATCTGGTTCTCGCGAGCTTCAAGAGATGAGCGCGGCACATTGCGAACCGCCGCCGCAAGGTCGATGGAACGCGCGATGGTTTGCTCATCGACGTCGGTGTCGGCAGCCAGCACGAAGAACAGCGAAGCCTCCGTAACCTGCGGCTGGTTGAAGGCAGATTCCGTCCGAATGCGTTCGCGAACGGCACGGTCGGTGACCTGCAGAAGACGGAACGGCTGCAGGTTGAACGACGTGGGCGCAAGACGCAACGCCTCCAGAAGTATGTCGAGCTGTGCAAGCGAAATGTTGGCGGCGGGGTTGTATTTCTTGACTGCGTAGCGCTTCTGCAGCGCAGGAATGAGCGACATAGTTTTCTCCATGGAAGGGTGGTTCTAGAAACGGAAGAGGATCTTGCCGCCGCGCTCTGCGGTTTGTGCATGCGCCAGTGCTTGCGGGTAATGATCGAGCGAGTAGGTCTGTTCGACTTCGGCAAAGAGCTTGCCTTCTGCGACGAGCGATGCAAGATGCTGGTAGGTCCACTGCACCTCTGCTCGCGGAGCATTCCGAAGCCATTTGATCAACCAGAAGCCATGGAAGCTGAGCCCTCGGAAGTACATATCCACGGGATTGATCTTTGGAAAGGCACCAGTCTGCAACCCATATCCAACGCCGATGCCGCCATCCCTCACGAACTGCAGAAGTGTTCCGATCGGTTCGCCTCCGAGCGTGTCAAAGGCGATGCTGAGACGATTGGAACCAAGGGCAACCTCGATCTGGTGCTTGAGATCGTCGGCCTGCAGCACAACTGCGTCGCCTCCAAAGGCGTGAACCGCGTCCGCAGCCTCTTGTCGGCGAACCACGTTCAATGTCTTCACGCCCGCCAGCTTCGCCAACTGCACGATGTACTGCCCCATGGCTGCGTTTGCGGCCGTCTGGCCGATCCAGTCGCCGGGCATCAAGTGCGTGTACTGCTTCAGAAGAAGATATGCAGTGGCCGGGTTGATGCCGATCATGGCGAGTTGCACCGGGTCTGCGGCGTCGCTCACCTCCACCACGTTGCGGCTGGAGACCACGGTCTGTTCGGCCCATGTCCCTTGCTCGTAGGTTGGCAGGATGAGGACCCGCTTTCCGTCCAGAGCGCTTGCCGCTTTGCCAGTGCCGATCACGCGGCCGACACCTTCCGAACCGACGTTGTACGGGAACTCGGGCCGCACGCCGTACTTGCCCTCGATCAGCATGAAGTCAGAGCGGTTCATAGGTGCCGCTTCCATTTGCACCAGCAGGTCATCCGCTGCAAGCGACGGTGCTGGTGCGCTGTCCAGCCTGATGACCTTTGCAGCGTCTCCAAAGGCTGTTAGTTGTAAACGACGCATTTGAACTCTCCTTGTGCCAGTTGCGGCAGTAATGCTCTAATAATCGAGAGGCATTACATAAGCAGAAGATTCCAGAGTTCAGCAGAGAGATTCAGAAAGATCGGGGAATTATGTGGAAGGGAGATACCCAATGAAGTCGACGGAAAAGTTGGACGAGTCTGTCGAGCGCGTCCTGGCCTTCCTGAATTCGCGTGGCGTGGGCTTCCAAAAGGGCGTAGACCAACTGCGCAACGCGGAGGAAGCCTCGTGCTTTCTTAGACAGATTTTCGGTAAGCAGTCTGTCATCTCGTCCCGTGGTTTGGGAGAGTTAAGGCGCTTGCGGCAGGCCTTGCTGAATCTGGTGGCCACAGGATGGCAAGACGAAGCAGCCGCGGACGCTCTGAATGTACTCGCGTCTCGTTCGCCATACACCATCGCATTTCGCAGCGACCACGAGATTGCACTTGAGCCTATTCATGCAGGCGCAGCCTTGAGTGTTCTTTTGCGTGACGTTGCCGCTTTGATCGAGGCAGACCAGTGGAATCGCGTGAAGCATTGCTCCGATGAGGTATGCTCTGCAACCTTCTTCGACCGCAGCAGGAACAGGACGCAGCGCTGGCACTCTTTCGAAATCTGCGGAAACAAGAACAACGTGGCGGCACACCGGGCTCGCCATGCGTGAACGGAAACAGCGGGAGACGGCGATGGAACAAGTGGAACGGCAACATCTTGCCGATGTGCATGCAGCACTCATTCAGAACTTCTTAAGCGTGGGCCATTTACCGGCAATGGATCGCATCGCGTCATCTTTACAGATCAGTTCTTTAGAGATGACCAGACGATTGAACGCGCTGGCCTATCTTCACGGCCTCGTCCTGCATCCGCATGCAACGGAGCCGTGGGTTGTGCACCCTTTCTCCACGACGCCAACGCTGCACTATGTTGAAGGCAAGGAACACGGATGGTGGGCGCCGTGCATTTGGTGCGCTCTGGGCGTGGCGCAGCTCGCGGGCGGTTCCGTGCGCATCCACACACGCATTGGTGCGGAAGCAGAACCAACGGTCGTGGAAGTCAGAGACGGTGTTCCGCAGAATGTCGATGGGATTCTCGTTCACTTCTCGATTCCTCCACGACGCGCCTGGGACAACGTTCATCAGCATTGCTCTCTGGTGCTGCCCTTCCGCAGCGTGAGCGACATCGACCAGTGGTGTGAGCGGCACGGCCAGAGCTACGGAGAGGTCGTAACTCTGCAGCAGACAGCGTCTCTTGCAAGGCGCTGGTATGGCCCCTATGCGCAAGCATCGTGGCGCAAATGGACCGTGGAACAGGCACAGCAGATTTTCCATGATTCCGGTCTAACGTCGCCGTTCTGGGAGCTCCCGGGGAAAGGAACCTACTGATGTCCTCAGTCAACGACCTCGCCCAGGAAGTTCAGTTGCTACGCAACGCCGATGATCGCGCTGCGGAGTATCTTCGGCAGATTGGTCAGCGCCGTGTCTTTCCGAGTGACGAGAGTCTAGCAGGGCTTGCGGCCTTCGATGAGGCGTTGCCAGAGCACGGGAAAGATCCCGCGGAAGGATTGTCGCTGCTCGACGACAAGGGATCGCCCGCGACCGTTGCCACAAACGATCCGCGCTACTTCGGCTTTGTGATCGGAGCAGCACTGCCTGCCGCAGCAGCGGCGGAGCGGCTGATGCTCTCGTGGGACCAGAGCGCGTCGCTGTTCCTTGGATCACCGGTAGCCGCCAAGATCGAGAAAGTTGCCGCCAAGTGGACACTGGAGATCCTCGATCTGCCGCGTGAGAGTGCCGTCGGCTTCGGGACCAGCGCCACGGCCTGTACACTGGCCTGCATCGCGGCTGCACGCCGATCGATCTTGGAGCGGCATGGATGGAACATCGATGAGGATGGCTTAATCGGCGCACCCGAAGTCGAAGTCGTTCTCTGCGAAACCGCCCACATAACCGTCAAGAAAGCTCTCCGTATTCTGGGATTTGGGTTGAAGCGAGTCCGTGTCATTTCAGCCGACGCCTATGGACGACTTGATCCGAGCAAGTTGCCGAAGCTGAATGATCGCACCATACTCTGTCTGCAGGCGGGCGAGGTGAATACCGGAGAGTTTGACGACTTCCAGCAGATCATCCCCATGGCCAAAGCTGCAGGAGCGTGGGTTCACGTCGACGGTGCGTTCGGACTCTGGGCGCGTGCATCCAGCTATGCGCATCTTACTGGTGGAATTGAGCAGGCGGATAGCTGGACCACCGATGGTCACAAGTGGCTGAACACGCCCTACGATTGCGCCATGTCCATTTGCCGAGACGCGAATGCGCTCGCAGGTACCATGAACAGCGACGCTGTCTACTCCTCTGCGTCCCACGACGCACAGAAGAATCTGACGCTGGAGTTTTCACGCCGGGCGCGGGGTATTCCGGTTTGGGCAGCTCTTCGTAGTCTCGGCAAAACAGGTGTGGCCGAGATGGTCGAGCGTCATTGCTCACTCGCCCGTCAAATCGCAGAGGGTCTGACTGAGGCGGGCTACACCGTCCTTAACCGCGTCGTCATCAACCAAGTCTTGGCATGTGCCGCTGATGATGAGGAGACGAAGGCTGTCATCAAGGCGGCGCAAGAATCGGGAGAAGTTTGGTTCGGAGCGTCCATCTGGAACGGCAAGGCGGCCTTCCGTATCAGCGTGTCGTCCTGGCGGACCAATGAGAGGCACGCGAAACGTTTGATTACTCTGATGAGAGCGATCGGCCAGCCGAAATTCGGATCGCATCCCGGGGCGCCGAATGAGTTGTGATTAGTGACGAGAACAACGATTCACGTCGTTCGTGCTCTCAACGAGTACGTAATCGCCGAGTCACTCATCGAGATGAATTGATCCCATTCGAGATGCCGACTTGCCGCTATCAGCTGATCCGAAGCACACTCGAGTGCACCCTACTCACCGGAGAAGAAGCGAGGAGCTTTACGAAAGCTAATGTGATGGAAAAGGTTGCAATGATCACCGATTGGCCCTTGCCTACGCGCAACATATCGTTGCAAAGGGAGCTTACGTTTACCTCGCCGAGGGTTGTTTCTTCAGATCGGTGCTTGCGGAAACCTCTTCCCATTCATCAATGAGGCGGGTTGTGTCTTCAATGTGCTTCCGAACCTGCGCCAGGGCATCTCGTCCGATGATGAGGTTCTGTGGGACCGAAGCCGACTCAAGAGCCTTCAGGATTGCTTTTGCTCCAAGAACTGGATCCCCTTGCTGCTTGCCGTGTCCTGCAGTCGTTCCGGATCGGCTCTTGCCAGCCGTCCCGGCGTAATCATCAATGACAATGTTCGACAGCACCATGGAACCAGGCCCGCGGAAGTTCGTCCGGAATGCGCCTGGCTCAACGACCATGACAGTGATACCCAGCGGCGCAACTTCCTGCGCGAGGGATCCAGAGAAGCCCTCCAATGCAAACTTGGACAAATGGTAGTAGCCAACGCCGGGGAACGTGATGACGCCCCCAATGGAGCTGAGATTCACAATGGCGCCATGCCTCTTCGCCCGCATCGATGGCAGGACCGCCTTGATGAGAGTGAGCGGGCCATAGACGTTGGTTTCCATCAGAGCTCGCACCTGCTCATCTTCGCCTTCTTCAATCGCTGCCAGGTAGCCATAGCCCGCGTTGTTCACCAGCACGTCGACGCGCCCAAACGTCTTCACGGCTGCGGAGACCGCCTCTTTCACCGACTGGCCATTCGTGACATCCAATGCCAGCGGCAGCACGGCCTCCCCAAATTGCTCCCTCAGACCTTCGATATCGGAAAGCTTACGCGCGGTCGCGACCACGCGGTAACCCGCTGCCAGCGCAACTTCTGCGAGCGCTCTTCCAAGGCCTTTCGAGCATCCCGTGATCAACCAAATATCATTTTTCTGAAGCATGATTCTTTCCTCTCTGAATACGATTTACTGCTTTGAGGAGGCGCAAAGAATTGCATTGGTCAGATTAGCAGTGGGCCTGACGCCTCAGCTTCTCGATGAGTTGGAGAACACCAATGGAAGCCTCCTCCGGCACGCCCCAGTAGTCGAAGATGCCTCCGCGTTGTTGGTTGTGTCCACACACTACAAAAACGCCGCTACCCAGCTCGCGCTTGATTTCCCAGGCAAGCCATCCCACGAACCCACTGTTGGGGATATCTGCGTCGAAGTGGCAGGTGAAGATGCGAAACTTCTCGGGACTCTCCGCGTCCGCTTCGTCCAGCACACTCCAGCGATTCTCATCGCGTATCACCGCAAGCGCTCTTCGTGAAGCCGACACCGCGACCTCTGGATTGGTCGTTTCGGTGAACGCAAAATGCCCGGGCAGCCACGCAACATCTGCTGCATGCAGAACGGAACGCAAACGCTGTTGCGACTGCTGCGGGGTTTCAGGTGTGATGTCCATAACGCTACCTCCGGCTCACTTCGAAATCGTGATCGCGATTTTGCCAAAGTGACCACCCGCCGCGACGTGCCGGAATGCCTCGGAAGCATCGCCCCAGTCGAAGGCCTCGTCGACTACCGGCACAATGCGATGATTTGCGATTACAGCGGCGGCATCACGCAGAGCGGAGACAGGCCCTGTGGTGTTGCCTTGCAGCCGAATGCGCTTCTCCATCACCTGCAGCACGTCGACAGATCCCTCCGTGCCAGAAAGGAAGCCGATCACGAGGATTGAGCTGTCAAGACCTGCTGCGCGAATCGACTGCGGCAGAGTCTGCTTCCCACCAGTCTCCAGGACGAAGTCGACGCCCTTTCCGTCCGTCAGGCGAAGAACCTCGTCTGACCAACTCTGATGTTCTTTGTAGTTAATGACTTCATCTGCCCCGAGTTCCCGGCAGCGTTCTGCCTTCTCCTCAGAAGAGGTGGTAATGATCACGCGCGAGCCGTGCGCCTTTGCAAGTTGCAACGCGAAGATGGACACCCCGCCCGTTCCCAGTAGCAGCGTTGTCTTTTGTGGGCCCATCTGCGCAACCCGCAGCGTATTCCAGGCAGTCGTGGCTGCAATCGGCAGCGTCGCTGCTTGAACGTCGGTGAGATGAGCTGGCGTCCGCACAAGCCCGGTTTGTGGAACAACCACGTACTCAGCAAGGCTGCCCTGAAGATCAATGCCGCGACGCGGCCCACCTCCCATGACGGGCAATCGGCCATCCTGCCAGTACGGCAGGAAATGTGGAACGACGCGGTCACCGACCTTCCATTCCTCCTGGCCGGCGACGGCGCGCCCCAGCGCGACGATCTCGCCCGCTCCATCCGTCACGGGCACGATAGGAAACGACGAGAGTGGGTACTTTCCTGTTGCCACGGCGATGTCGAGAAAGTTCAGGGACGCAGCCTTCAGCGCGATGAGCGCTTCTCCGGGTCCGGGCTCGATGTCTGGACGTGAAGCGTGCCGGAAGGCGTCCATGCTTCCTGCTGTCAACTCGATTACTTTCATATGTTCCTCTCGACCGGCTGCCGATTTGTATTTCCTTCAAAGCTGAAATGACAAAGCCGCCACCAGCGAATCACAGGACATGAATGTTCCTCCATACGTTTGCGCCGCGTGGTGCATCGTCACCACCTCTTCAAGGCTATCGATAAGTGAAGACAATGAATAGTTCATAGTATTTAGCCGAATGATTATGATTACTAAACAATGCTGCCACTCAACATCGACATGGACGCCCTTCGTTCGTTCGTCGCGATACGCGATCATGGAGGCTTTAGCAAGGCTGCCGACCATCTCGGCCGCACGCCACCAGCCATCAGCCTGCAAATGAAACGCCTGCAGGAAAGCTTCGGAGTCGCGCTCTTTCAGCGCAACGGAAGGTTAGCTGTACTCACCCCACAAGGGGAGCTCGCCCTGCAGTACGCTCGCCGGCTCCTTGAGATGAACGATGACATGCTGGAAAACGTTAAGGGCGCCACTGCCAGCGGCGTGATGCGCATCGGGTTCGCACAGGACTTCGTGGAAACGGTCTTGCCTCGCGTGCTCGTACGCTTCCAGGCGCTCTATCCCTCCATACAGCTGGAAGTGAAGGTCGGCAACAGCACCCTGGAGGGCGATATCGAGGCGGGCCGTCTTGACTTAGCCCTCGCGCTTGCGCCAGCGACGATGCGAGGCAGCAAAAATCTAGGAAGTTGGCCCCTTTACTGGGTGGCGAAGCAAGGCTTTCGGGAACGGCTCAATGAGCCTCTGCCGCTCATCCTCTTCGAACAGCCGTGTATCTATAGACAACACGCTGTCGAAGCCCTGGGACGAGCCAAGCGCTCCTGGCGCGTTGCGATGACCACTCCGAGTGTTGGCGGGCTGTGGGCTGCTGTCGGTGCCGGGCTCGGAGTGACTGTTCGCACAATGAAGCACTTGCCTGGACTGGCTTCCTTCTCACCGGCGGGACTTCCCAAGCTAGGATCGGTTCCAGTCAGCCTTTTAAGCAGAACCAAGAGAACGGACGCTCCTCGACGGAGACTCGCGGACATCATCACAGAAGAAGTGCATGCTCAGCACGCGGACATGAGGTTGACGACTACATGACCGTTCCTCAGGACCGACTTGGACTAGTAATGCTGGAGCAGTTGTGGACGTAAAAGTACAGCGCTTCATCCTGCCTCCGAAACGCCGTTAGCGGATGTGATCCGCTTTCACTATTCGGCTCATGGGGTGCTTTGACCTAAATGCGTGAATTGATGAACCAGGCGCAGATTGTCGACGCTAAGCCGAAAATTTCACGGGAAATTGCCTGGCGCGGCTGAAGAGGCATTCACGCAATTGCTTTCCTGCCGCCACCAGGTTTTGTTGGTCGAAGTCTCTGCTGCTGACCTTAGAGACCACCGCTCACGAGGATGTTCGCACCCGTGACCCAGGCTGCATCATCGCCAGCCAGAAACGTGACAACCGACGCGATGTCATCCGGTTGACCGATACGTCCGAGCGGCGTCATCCCGATGATCATCTTCATCTGCTCGGAGTCGCCACCTCCCATACTGCGCGAGGTCTCCGTATCAACCGGCCCCGGCATGACACAATTCACCCGGATCTTTCTCGGGCCAAGCTCCTTGCTGAGAACGCGTGAGATACTCTCCACCGCCGCCTTGCTCCCGGCATACACGGAGGAGGTGGGCATCGTCATCTGGGTGATGTTCGAACCAACGTTGATGATGCTGCCGCCATCCGCCATCTGTTTCGTCGCCGCCTGAGTGGTGAGCAGAACACCAAGAACATTCGTATCGAAAAGTCTTCGATAGGTTTCCACACTGAACGCATCGAGCGGAGAAAAAGCATACACGCCGGAGTTGTTGACCAGTATGTCCAACCTGCCAAAGTGTTGGATCGCCGTCTCTACAAGCGTTCCTGCTCCGGTTTCGCTGGTCACGTCCGCTTCAACGGCTATCGCGCGTCCGCCAGACTCGGCAATGGATGCGACAACCGCATCCGCACCTGTCTTGTTTTTCACATAGTTCACAACTACGGCAGTTCCCTCGGCAGCCAATGCCTTGGCGATGCCTGCGCCGATTCCTTGCGAAGATCCTGTGACGATTGCTACTTTGCTTCCCGGTTTGTTCATCCGGTTCTCCATTTCTGATGCTGTTTGTGGTTCAATCTCTTGTGCGGAAAACGCCATGTTTGGCAGCCAAGTTCTATTCCGGGTGGAATATAATTACCGCAATGAGATTCCGACGAAGCCGATAAAGATGCACAAATCTATCCCGCGGAGAATAGAAATGGGAAAAACTGACGATAATCAAGTTCGCGGACCGGGGCGACCACGCGAGTTTGATCTGGAGGAGGCCTTGGACAAAGCCATGCGGCTCTTCTGGGAGAAGGGCTACGACGGAACGTCCTTGACGGAACTTGCGTCCGTCATGGGAATCACAAAGCCCAGTCTCTATGCGGCTTTCAAAGACAAAGAGACTCTCTTTGAGCAGGCCCTTGCGCATTACGCAGACGGCCCCAACTCTTTCGCAAACCGTGCCTACTCCATGCCCACGGCACGAGAAATAGTTGAAGCTCTGCTCGAAGGTGCCGTCAATGTGTCTTCCTGTGCTACCGGGCCACGAGGTTGCCTCTTCACGCAGGCGACTCTCGCGCAAGATCCCACCGTACGAGAGAAGGCCGCGAAAGATGGGAGGCGAGGGGAAAAGATGTTGGCGCGCCGGCTGCGTAAGGCACAGATCGCAGGCGAGATCCCGGAAGAGACGGATTGCGATGCACTGGCGCTTTACGTGAAGACAGTAGCTCTCGGCATCACTGTGCAGGGAGCGTCCGGATACTCTCGCAACGACCTGAAGAAAGTTATGACCGAAGCAATGCTGGCGTGGCCTTCTCAGGCTCCAAGCGAAAAACGCAGCGCCTCACGAACCTCACCGAAGAATGCCCACAAAACCAGCTAGCTGCTGTCACCGCAATAGCTGTTCAAAGGAGATTAAATTCATGACCATCAAATCGCGCAACACACTTGGATGGATTTTCGCGGGACTGACGTTTCTATTGATGGCCGCTTCGGCCTCTGACAAGATCAGGGAAAGTCAGCACGCTCTCACCATGGCATCGTCCTTCGGCATACCCGCTTCCACGTATCGGATACTCGGTATCATTGAGATCCTTTCAGCGATCTTGTTCCTGATTCCCCGGACCTCGGTCGTGGGACTCCTTCTGCTTGCGTCGTATCTTGGGGGTGCTATCGCGACGCATCTTCAACATGGCCAGCCAGTCGCTTTCCCGGCTGGAATCGAGGCCTTGGTATGGATCACAGCAATGATTCGTCTGCCAGAAATCAATTCGCGTTTGCTTGCAGGCAGCAATATAGCGCAGCACAGTCGATAAATGGTTGCGTTTCGTAACGAGCACACAGTCTGCGGGTAGACGAGTGCTTAGGCCTGATCTCGCCCGTGACCACTAGAGCCGATTCTTGGCGGCGAGCCAACTTCGGGGTGTTACAACGAATGTGGCAAGCGGGAAAGAAGGCTGTGAGGCTTTGAGCGCGCCCATAGGGTTTTCATACATGCGGCTTCATCTCTGCGATGCTTTGCATCCATGTCACCTTCGGTACGTAACCAGCATCAGTGGTGTGTTCGAAGCATGCTTCATTCAGGAACCTGCAGTTGTTTCTTCAGTTTCGGGGTAAGAATCAGCATGAGCGGCACGACCGCCAATGCCGTGAGGGCTGCAGCGATTGTTCCCCAAGAAATTCCAGCGATGTCTCCAAACCGACCGTAGAGTATAGGCGCGAGCGCGCTCGCCCCCAGAACCCCTGTGTAGAAGATTGCGAAGGCGCGTTCGAGCCGCGACCGCTCCACCAGTTCAGGGACGGTGCCATACAGGACGGACGACGTTCCATTCAGCATGATTCCAAGGAGAGGTAGCAGGGCCAAGCTGGGGCGAAGCTGCAAGTGCAGTAAACCGAAGATCGTGGCAGCCGTACCCACTTCGGTTGTCACGACAGTGGCCAGCAAGCCAAACCTTTCACCGAGCCAACCGCAGGCAGCTTTCCCGAAACCTCCGCCGATGAAGACAAACGAAAGAGCAAGCCCTATGAGTGGGGGGCCCGCCCCTTTTTCTTTTAGCAAAAACGGCAGAAAGAGCAGGAAACCAATGCGTGTGGCGGTGTCCAGTGCTCCAATGACGAAGAGGAGCCAGAAGCCTCCCTCGCGTGCGACCATGTGATTCGGTAGGGAAATCGGTGCGGGAACAGAAGGCACTGTAGGAATAGGTGGCATGAGCCACTGGAGCGAAAGCGCCACAACGAAGCCCAAGCCAGCCGCGATCCAAAGGGCCGATCTCCAGCGCATCGCCGTTAGCAATACAGAGATCAACGGAGGTAACAAAGCCTTTCCGAGATCACCCGCAAAATTGTATGTGCCAAGAGGACCCCTCGCCTTGTCTCCATAGGCACGCGAGATGGCAGACGACGCAAGAGGATGCTGTGTGCTGCCACCAGCGCCGGCGAGACCGAGCGAGACACAGAGCGCGCACAGGCCGCCAGAGAATCCCGCCAGCGCATACCCCATGGAACTGAGCAGAGTTCCGAATACAAGGATGGTTCGAGCGTTCCACCATCTCGTAAGCCGCGACGAAGGCAATTGCAGAGCGGCGAGAACACCGACGTTGAGGCCACGCAAGAGAGCGAGAGCCGCATAATCAAGCGCGAAATCCGCTTGCCAACTCGGGAGAAGGACGTAGGTCATGTCCATGAAGCCGTCATGCAGCATGTGCGCGAGGCTTGCAAACACAAGCGTCCGTAGGGCGTTGTGAGCTTGCGTGTGATCCTCGACCAGATCGGTTTGGTTGCGTGTGTGCGTAAGCTGCCTCGCTGCGACGGTTGTCCAATGCAAGTTGACATTGGTTCGACAGCGACGTTCTAGAACGATCTTGCGGTCGAAGCGGAGGCGGACGTGACGCTTTGCCGATACTCTCTTGGTGTCATCGCATAAACGCTCTTGAAATGCCTTCCGAAATGACTTTGGTCTGCGAATCCGAGAGAAAGAGCAACATCAATGAGGCTGTTTCCTTCTGAGAGCAAAGTTCTTGCCTTTGAAAGTCGAGCTCGCGCATGGAACGCAAGCGGCGAAAGACCAACAAATTTCGAGAAGGTATGCGCAAGATGATATGGGCTCACGCATACACGTGCGGACAATGCCGCGAGAGACGGCACGCGATCGAGTGACTCCATGAGAACCCGTCGTGTCTCGATGACAAAGGCGGGAGCACGAAGTTCCCGGTTCCGGCGCGTTGGAACCGTCACGGATAGAACTGTCTTCAAGTGCGTCAGGAGGTCCGTTTTGCCTTCACGCGAGTCACCTGCCTGAAGGGACAGGTAGGTTGAAAGAAATCGGTCAAAGAGCTTTGGGTCGAACGCCTCGACGGGAACGGCATTGGCCAATCCTTGGAAACCGAGGGCTGGAAGTGTCGCGATCCGGAAGCTGGTCGTTCCTTCTTTCGCGCACTGCGCTCGATGAATCAGGTTGGGAGGCAAAAGCACCAATTGCCCAGGACGAGCGACGAGCGTTGTGGCTTTGAATTGATAGCGCCTCTCCCCATGGGTCACTGCGACGATTTGCCAGCCATCGTGGAGATGCCAACCGGTATCGAACCTGTCTACGAAGTTTCCTTCGTAGAGTTCGGTTCCTTTGAGTACGCCGCTTCGTGAGAGCGTCAATGGTCTGCGAGTGTGGTCATTTCCTAAGATGCCGGCCGCAGCAGTCATTTCTCAATTTTAGCGACACATTAGTCGCGGGAGACTTGGTCGGTATCGAGATCAGCTTTATGGGAACGTTGTCGGGTTCTGGCCTCTTCCTGCACTGTTACTTCGCTTAGTCTCGTTAGTTAAGAGCCGGTTGAGGCGAATCAAACGAATTGTCTTAGCTAGACGGAAGCACCGGAGAACTCCGATACGAATGCTTCAAGTAGGTTAGCCGAGGCCGCCGCCTTCGAAGTGTCGGGGAGACCTGGATCGCGGGCGAGCTTATGGAGCACCCGCTTTCTATAGTTGTCGGTATCCAGGAAGCCTCCCGTCGCGTTGGCAAAGATGAAGTCGTCCGGAGACAGCCCCGGAAACTTCTTCTTGTCCTTCGCTGCCGCCTCCCGAGCCTTTGCCTCGCACTCAAAACGCCACGCCTCCAGATCGTCGGCGAGCTCCTGCGGAATGTGAATGACCGCAAGACTCTTCGTCGTTTTTCCCCAATCGCGGATATTGCCCTTGTAGACAGTACCTAAGCAAATGGAACTGTTGGGCTGAAGTTCACGTCCAATCGCCCCCGATAAATGGCAGATATCACCCGATAAATAAGACGTATTGGACGGTGCGATACGGACACATCATCATCCAGACATGTTCGCGGCTGCCCTAGTCGCAGGAGGTGTCGATGTCCCGCAGAAACCGCTCTCGTCTCCGTACTCAGCCACCCATCTATCCCCAACGATGCTTGAAGCAGTTGAGGATCATCCTTCCATCCAAACTCGCTCGTGCGATCCGAGTCTTGGCACCAGCGCTTGTAGCTCTCTCGTTTGCGGGCGTGGCGCACGCGCAAGGCACGATGGACTTCTCGGGCGCAACGACGCTGATGTCAACCTTTAAGACGACTCTATTGAAATCGGTGCGCGAAGCCGCTGAACAGCACGGCTATGTCGTCGAAGGTTTTGCCCCAACGTCACGTGCCGCGAACCAGCTCCGTGACGCCGGAATCTCTGCTGACACCTTGCAAGGTTTCCTCGGGCGTGTCCGCCAACGCTACTTGTACGGCCTTCTCATTGCGATGCTTAGATCCATCCCATAACAATTCCCATCCTCGACCGGACTCAACTTCTCGCCGGAATTCAGCAACCACATGAAGCACAGCAGCCCACGCCTGAACTTTCGAAACAGGAGAGGCCAATTCGGGCGTAGCGGCGGTTCGGATATGACCCGCCTGGCGAACACACCGCCGCTCATATTCATCGAGACTCCACGGCCGCCAATTCGGAAGACAAGATTCGTGCCCGCGCGACTGTGACTTGTAGTAGTCGATTACCCAAGGATTACCGGCTACTCGTAGCAGTCTTAACATGCAGGAAGCAGCGAACGTATCGTTGTCGAAATCCTCTCTCGTTTTAAGGCCTTCGATTTGGCCTACGACGCGCGACTGCAAGTCAGAAGGCAGCGCGTTGAGCATGAGCAACATGCCCCATAGAGTGACAGGGTTGCCGTCGTCTAGCGCGATGTGAGCGAGTTTGCCGCCGATTGACGCTGCGATGTCGGGACGATTCACCGCTAAATCACCGCCGATCTCGGCAACAATGGCTCGGCTTGTCCATTCGGGCCCAAGCTCGAGAGCTCCCAGAGTCCGTGATCCTTAGTTTCTGAACAGATCCAATCGCGAGCACGAGAGAGCTTGGTTGTCAGCTCACTCAACCACTGCTTTTGATCCTTCTTCCGTGGTGTTGTCGCTTTAGCGTGCGAGCTGCTAAGAGCTCGGATGAGTAAGTTCATTGCGTAGGCGGTAGCCCAAAGATCAGAGTCGCCGCCGACGACCCGCGGGAAACTTCCGTTCTCTGCCTGAGCACTTAGGATGTGATGTAGAACCTCAACATCCTGGGCGCAAAACCGATCCTGCAGGAGCAACAGGTCGAGACCTTTCGCAGTATGTCGTACGTTTATCGCGGATGACCAACCGCGCCCTCCTCCCATCGGCACTGGAGAGCCCGCTGCCGAGCGCCAGTATCCTTCTCCATCTCGGAGGGTGTCCATCCAATCTGTGAAGGATTTGATAGCTAAAATCTCTGTACCGACGCATGCGACGAGTGCATAAGCAGCCTGGCAACTCGTGAAAACATTAGGCTTCAACTGAGAATCGTTCAGAGTCCGCGGCTGGGAAGTTGGGTCCCTGACCTCGCACCTGCCCCATTCACCATGTGCGAACTGATCAGCGACCAGCCAATTGACGATCTGCGCGCTTTCCACGATGTAGGAGTTTACCCTTTTCTGGTGTTACGGGTACTCCTCCGCCATGAAGCGTGGATTTCGGAGGGATTGTCAGCTTCGAATTGACGAGAATAGGTCCACACAAGCGTGATCGCAGTCATCTGGACTTATGTCAAATCCCGAAGTACTCATTGACTGCGAGTTTAGTACCGAAAATGTCTGTGGACTATGCCGAGCCATGCTGCGAAGTCTCGCCCCTTGCGAAAGGCGGCACCGTTGCCGATGGCGGCGACGATATGCTGTCGGCACAGCCGCTAACTCACGTCGAAGCACCGAGCTGGAGGAGACGCCAGAAGATCTCGATTCTGGGCGCTGGGTATGTCGGCTTGGAGTTCGCACAACGCGATGCGAAGGCTAGGCAGCAAAGTGACGGTGATTGACCACAACCATCATGCCCATCACCGCGAAGATGAGGATGTCGTCGAGGGGCTGCATTCGGTTCTCAAGGATGAAGGCATAGAGTTCGTTTTCGATGCCAACATCAAGAGCATTTCCGGCACTTCGGGAGACTCTGTTCAAGTCAACGTTGAGATCTCTGGGGAAGCCAGATCGGTTGTTGGAACACACCTCTTGGTCGCGGCGGGACGCGTGCCCAACACAAAAGACATTGACGCGAGACGGCGGGAATCGAATGTTCGGAGCATCTCATACCGCGAGGAAATCAGTAATAACGAGCCGACTTGTCAGGATCTGCACACCAACCTCATGGAGAGCCTAAAAGTCCTTATCCGCCGAAATGTGTGCCGCCATAGCTTCGTTGGTGAATCTCCGCTTAATTGCCACAGCGAGGTTGTGAAGCGGATTGTCTTTTGCTTCTGAACGCCGACAGCAGCGATCCGGCTTGGAGTTGGTCCTTTTGGCCGGAAGTGCTCTATGATCGTAGCGGAGCGAGACAGCCGTACCTTTCACTAAGCAAGCTGTGTATGAAACAAGGTAGTTCCTCCTGCGCCGCCAAGGGCGCGAAAGATCGAGCGGTTTTCAATGTGAATTGCAGGACAGGCCTCTCACGATTTCTCGCAAAGGAAGCGAGCATGCTGACAAATCAGCCCGAATCCGTTTCTTTTAGTGAAGGTGCATATGCGCTTCTGATTGGCGTAGCGACATTTACCGACAAGAAATACAAGAGTTCTCCGCTTCCGCAAACGGTAAACGACGTTGACGACTTCCAGAATTTATTGGTGAGCCGACTCGGATGGGATGGTGCAAATATCGTCGCCATCCAAGGTCAAGTCAGCAAGAAAGCAGTAGGGGCAGGATTTCGGGAAATCGCTGATCGGATGGCCAGGAACAAGACAAAACGCCTTTTCTTGTTTTACTTATCAACCCACGGACATCCCTATAAGACAGCGCGAGATACGGTTGAAACAGTATTTCTCGCCTCCAATACTGAGGTGTCGACGATATTCAAGCTGACCGATACCGGACTAACTAGATTTGCCTTAGCTGCGTATCTTGACGCAATCGATTCAGACCAAAAGGTAATTATTTCCGATGCATGTTTTGCTGCGGGTTCCCTTGCTACGCTTGCAATCGCGCCCCACAGTGTTTACCACAAAATGGATGTAGCTGTTGTCTCGGCAGCAATCGACCGATCCTACATCATTCCTAACGCGCAAAACAGTGCGTTCACTGCTGCTTTCATCTCCGCAGCATCCTCCGCAATCGGAGAAGTTGACCTTGGAACCGTTGCTGCTGGAGCCAAGCGACTTTTAAAGATCGAGCTCTCGAAACATGGCTACCCACCGCAGGAGCCTTTCCTAGACTCGCGCGGGCAGTTGATCGATATTGGCGTTGTAGGCGTTGAAAACGTCGAAAAGCGAACTCTAACTCGCGAGAATCTGGTCTCCTACTTGCGCGGAAAGCTATCGTTTGCGACCGCGGAGAGACTAGACACATCACGATTTGTACCTCGAGTAGCCATAGAACAGTCCTTTCCCGAGTTTCGCGCGAGTTCGCGGCGCATCTTTACGATAGTGGGCCCAGCTGGTGCTGGCAAGAGTACAGTAATGGCTCAACTTGCGAAGCAGCTACTGTCAGAGAAGGCAATAGTCTTCTGGATGTCAGCGGGCATCGTAACGCCGAAAGAGTCTGCGCTAAATCTCCTCAACAGATACCTAGTGGGCCTTGGTAAGCGCGTCACCTTCGCCGAGTTGCCTAACCATACGGACGAGCAAGGCATATTTGTTTTCCTTGACGCAATCAACGAATGGGCGCTTTCTCCATCCGAAATGGCTGACACGTTGACCAGCTTTCTCGCTCTCGGCGCCGAATTACCGTTTCGACTCATCGTTAGTTGTCGCGAGGAGTCTTGGTCGGAATTCAAGCCAATTTTATCCGAAGACTTGAATGCCAATACAACAGGAATCGATGCGGCAATTGGAGATTTTGGTGACGGTCCCGAACTAGAAGCAGCACGTGCCGTGTACCCAATCGTCAGTTTGATAAGCGATCCGATTCTGAAGAGAAAACCCCTCTTTCTGCGCATGCTGACAGACAGCGGCAGCGCGTTGAGCACGGCGACCGAGATATCGTATTCAGAAGTTTTTCAGCTATATATAGGCCAGATCACGGACGCTGTCGCAGACCAGTTATCCCTTTCTTCGGCTGTAGTGCACACACGGCTAATGGACGTGATCAGACTGATGTACGCTCGCGATGCCCTTCAATTTCCTGCCGCAGAATTCATTGGGACTGCCTCTGAATCGATAGCGGTCGCTTTTTTGGATCTCGGCCTGTTTCGCAGGCAGCAGGACAGCATTGTTGTGGAAAGCGAATTGCTGCACGAGTACCTTTTGTCGTTCCTCCTACCCGCAAATCCGTTCGAGGATCTCGCAGAGAGATCCCATACCGGGCAATGGTGGGGGGCCGCTGCATTTCGGATTATCAGATTGAACAATCCTGCACTTGTCAGGGCAATACTTCGCAAGCTGTTGAATCAACGTGGAGATAAGTATTATGTTCTACGCATATTCGAGCGAGTCAGAAATCCCCAGGACTTCTCTACAGAGTTTCTTGCCCTTATCGCGCAATGGAATCTCTACGACGCAATCTCGACAGCCGAGGATTTTGAGCCGGTCATTGCGCGCTATCTCCAATTTTCCCCGGCAATTGCATTTGAGGCACTTCGACTCCTACTTATCACTGATGATGCGTACGATTGGGAGCGAAAGCGGTGGAGAAATCTCGGCTCGGCTGAGATCAGGAAGAGGTTTGAAGATCAAGGATTAGTCCCAAAATTGCTGATCCGAGCAGTACAAAGTGCGCCGATGAAAGCTTGCAATGTCCTCCTCAATAACTGGGCGAGTGATTCAACTCCGTTTCGAAATGGCAACGAAGCAAAAGTCAGTGGCGTCGCGGAAACGCTATTGTGTTTTCTTGCTCAAGAGTCTCCCGACGAATTGCTAAATGCACTAGACGCCATGCTCTTGTCGCCTTCGACCGACATCCAGAACTGGAATTTTCGAGACGCGCTTGCAGATTTGGCTCGCACCTCCCCTCGGCTATCCTTGGACTATGCTTCTCGTTGGTATCAAACAATAAGTGCTGGGCCTGACTTCGCATTGATGATACTTGCCAACATCCCGCCATCTCTTACTTCAGAGTTAATTGATTTTTCAACACGGTGGCTGGATCATCCGAGTGTATCTGTCAAACAGGCGAACTTGATCGTGTCACAACTAGGAAACATCAAAGCCCGTGGGATTGTAACCTTTTTGATAAAGTCCCAGCGGAAGCATTCAGAACTGACTGCGGGCATCGTTCATTCCCTTAGAGCGCTTTGTGGTGACTTTCCAGAAGAGATACTCAAGGCGATTGAAAGGATCGCGCGCAAACCCTGGAGCGTCGTTTTTCCAGAACCAGTAAAGGCGCTAGTTGGTTTTTACACCTCGCATTTGGCAATTGCTTCCCGCGAGGCGACGAGGTTTTTCCAGGTAGTTTGCGACCTCAGCACGCTAGCGAACACTGGACTTGAGAGAGATATAGCGTATGGGTTTCAGTCGGCTCCAGCATCACCTCATATCACGCGATTCGTTGAACAAAGATTAAAGGTGGGAAAGAATGGGCAAGCCCTGGAACTTTACTTTTATTACATTAAAAATGTTCGACAGCTTAATTCTGGAGACTTGGAGTGGCTCTGCGAGTGGGCGAAGTCCGGGACGCCAGTGTATGGTGCTCTGAAACAGCTCATGATCTCAAAGATGCCCTTCGAAGATCTGGTACGATTTATCGCGCAAGCGTGTCTGTCCGACGAAGGTTTTTATTCGCGTACGCACAATATCTACGATGGAAGTGACGCTGAAGAATTACTCCGACAATTTTCAGTGCGATATGTACCAATCCCTGTGTTCGCCTCAATAACAGGTGCTAATCGTTTATGGTTTGAACTTCTTGCTTCCGGGAAGGGAATTGAGGCCGCGACCTCTGAGGTCCGCCGTTTTCAACTTTGAAAAGAACTTCGCTAAATGAAAGGTGCTTAAGTGATTCATCTCGATGACGTGTACATAGATACACCTATAGCAGCTAGGCTGCCAGACGCTATACTCAGCTCAAAGCTGGCAGAAATCAGTGAGGAGCCGGCCGAGCAGTTTACTTCCAAGGGAATCATCTCAGAGCTGTTTTCTAAGACTCCACCGCTCTGGAAGAGTGCTTCACACGCTTTCGGTTTCATCCAAGAGATATCAAGTGATCTAGCAGAAGTTGAGATTGTTGATGTCGGTTCAATCGCGCCCCGCCCTGAGCTTGCCAACAAGAGAATCAATGTCACTCTCAACTATCTTCGGATTGCGCAGTATCCAGGGACCGGTGATCATCGAATTTTATTTGATTTCTACGCGAAGAATCAGATGACAAATGGTTCGGAAGAGGTGCATTTCGCAGCTACTTACAGGATCCGAGAGGGCGAGCGAGCGGGAATCAAAGGGTTTCCGATTTTTGTTGGGCTCGGCGTGGGGCTGCAAGGCGTCGCTTTGCGGTGTTTCACAGTTAACGTAAAAAATGATGACGACGAGAAGCTGCTGTCAGTATTGGACTCCGACATATTCAAGAGCGGTCTTAAACTCGCTTCAACTGCCCAACCGGCTGTTGCATTGCTAAGTGGAATGGCTGTTGGACTTACCAAGGTGGTTGCTGGACGAAACAGAAACGTGCCGGTTCAGGACATCTATTTGGGATTGGATTTCACGCGGATACCTGGAGGCGCTCGTCTTTCAACGGGCGCCTATCTTGCTGTCCAGGTTCCCGAAGTTGATAAGCTCAGCTGGAACTGGGACAAGTGGGTATTTAAACCTAAACTGGGTCAGGTTGTGAAAAAAGAAAGCCCGGATGATCTTATACCCTTCAATTACTTCATGTTCGGAGTGTCTGAATTTCGTGACGAGTAGTTGGCCCGAGGGGTCGCATTCCTGTGCGAAAGGGCTGGCAGTAGGTGGGAAGTTGCCAAGAATCCCACCCTCAATGTCAAGCGCGGATACGAAAAAGGAGATCGCGCTGGTCGCTTCTGGACTAGAGCCACTTCAAACACCGATGCCTATGCCAAGCTTGATCGAATACGACGATCTACAAGACCTCTTGAAAGCGAGCTGGGCGGCTCAACAAAGGGTCGTGACCGTCGGCGGACATGCGAATACGAAGGGCTGGGCAATATCGAAACCTGTTCCTCGTTGGTAATGCCGCACATCTGTTACCACTAACCGGCGCAAAGGGGATGAACCTTGCACTCCACGACGTAGATATTATTTCGAAGGCACTCCTAAGCTCCGTGCGCAATGGAGATAAGACTCTTTTAGAGAGCTACTCCCGCGAAGCACTTCC